>Ga0307947_1000452_pt1 | contig 28713 bp, 34 predicted proteins | sample OrgLakmetagen232_FD_201840 | JGI IMG/M metagenome (GOLD analysis project Ga0307947, IMG submission 201840) | Saline water microbial communities from Organic Lake, Antarctica - #232 | ecosystem: Environmental > Aquatic > Non-marine Saline and Alkaline > Saline | place: Antarctica: Organic Lake...
TGTGTGTGTGTGTGTGTGTGTGTGTGTGTGTGTGTGTGTGTGTGTGTGTGCGCGTGTGTGCGCGTTTGCTCTACACAACTACATCACCGTGCAAGCAAAAGCAACAGAGCAAATGCTTTGGGGATGAGATTGCAGTTCTCTCTCTATTCCATCACGTTTGTTTCCCTTGGCTCACCTCAAATCCATTGTCAAAGGCTCCATTGACAAAGGCTCCATTGACAAAGGCTCCATTGACAAAGGCTCCATTGACAAAGGCTCCAAGAGCGGTGTTCAATGGATCTTCACCAGGAGGGCTAACTACTTCTTGATCCCACATCCCCCGAAACGCGTTTCCATCGGATTCGCTCGTTAAAGGCTGTGTCACTTCTTGGTTTTGATGATCGGGAGGAGAATGTACCTCATTCGGATGGCCGGGTGGGTCAGGAAGCGAGTCGAGGTCCGAAAACAGGCCATCGCAGTCCATATTGTCCAGATTTTCAGGAACGTCTGGGAATTCTTCCATTATATATATGCACTATCTAAGACGAGATAGGAGGGGGACTTAATTCGAGCATGCTGATTTCAAGGATACCAATTTCAATTACTGGTCTAGGTATAGTTATATTGAAATTCGTGAAGCCACTCTTGCCTAATGGTGGATTGATCACACACTTCTTCGAGACTCGAAGGGGGAGTGCAAAAGGCGGTTTCAAAGGAGCTGAGTTCATCATTTGTACTATGTTTTGCCCATAGTCCACATTAAACCACCTTGGGAGGTAATGCAAAGAAAATCAGATTGCAAGATAAAATTTAACAACCTATTTGCTTGCTAGATTAAAAAGGCATCACGTTCATGTGCTGCGCCTGTATGGTAAGGCTGGCACACAATCCGCCTCTCCCTTGAAGGCTTGGCGAGTTTAAAAGGATCCTGGGTAGCGCCATGTATCCTGCAGTTAAAATCATGGCAATTAAATATTGTGAACTACAGCTTAGCAGGTTCGCGTAGGTCCCGTATCAGCGTGAGAGAGGAAAGATAGTGAAGACAAGTAGAAAGAACAGCCAGGAGAGGCAAGCCTGAGATCAGAGGTAACATGGACTGCTACCTTTACCCGTGGTCCTCTGCAAATCTGTGTTTGCAAGGACTGTTAGCAATTGAAGGATGTGGAGCATGGTGACCAGGGTCCGCTTATCACTCTCCTCCTGAGCAGGGTAGCACATTGGGTACTCAAATTATTCAGGGAGGCCCGGAACAGCCTCTGAAATATTTCAGGGTCTCCCAGAACTGCTTTCCAATTTATTTAGGGTGTTGCAAATTTTCCCTGGCGCGACCTGGGGGGGGTGCAAACCAGCCCACACGACAGAATCGCGAGGGTTATTCAGAGGCGCAGCAGGGGCCCTCGCTCGATGTGCATGGTTGTCCCCAGAGCCAGGTGCAAGGTACAAGCCATGCAACCACAGGATGCAATCACAAGATGCAATCACAGGATGCAATTACAGGATGCAATCACAAGATGTGCAAGCAAGATGCAATCACAGGATTCGTAGTAGGTCTGGTCAGGAGCCTCTTGCTGGGCTCTCCCTCTGTTGCCTGACCTTTCCCTCTTCCTCGCACTTTCTGTCATTCTTAGTGTAATTTCATGGTAATTTCAAAATTAACTGCAAATTACCCGGACATTAATTATTATTTTTACCGGGTTTCCTGAAATCGCAGGGGCAGCCCAAAAAATCGTTAATTATTCCGGTTCCCGGACGGGACGTACTACCCTGCTCCTGACCCTCACTCATCTCAACTTTCATCTTATATTGCCATGCACAATGAAGGTGGTTCATATTGTTTGATCGGACGTAAGGTGTGTTTTCCTTTTTCCTTTTCTTGTCTTCCCCTTTGGTTCTCACATCAATTGTGGCACAAAAGCCACGCCAAAAGTGCTGAGTGCTGGGGACGAGATGGTGTTTGGTGCCTCGTGCAAATGCACAAAACTAGTTATACAATCCAGCAAAAACATTGCACAATAGCTAAAGGTCTTGTGAGGACCTGGCAGGGCTTACACAAGCCTTATATAGGCCTTTCGTTAAAATATGACTAAGGCCTGTGCAGAGTAGCAGAAGACGTCTTTTAACGTGGTTGTTAAGTTGGGGAGCAATGTTCATTGCCTGCGTAGCTTATCTACCTTTTCTTTGTCTGACTTTCTGGTGTGGACATGCGGGGCGTGTATGTACCGCTGCTCAGGGCGTAGTGCCTAATCGAGCTTATATATGACAGGCCTTAGGGCTTATGTGAGCTTATGCAGGGCCTACTAATGAGCATGGATAATTCCAGTGGAAAGCGGTGATGATAACTAAGCAATCAAAAAAGGTGAAAGGTTAGTACTGTTAAGCTAGCCACACCAATTATAAATCATGACATGGGTTTAATTAGGAGTGTTGCATGCACGGAAGGCGTTTGCGGGGCACGCAATGACAAATTTTTTCATTCACGCACCACCAGGTTGCATGCACAATTATGGAGCATAGTGGTGGGTCATGCTTGAAAATTTGTACGTGAACCAGCATTTTTTTATCACTATAAGAGTGGGCTTGTGTGTATATATGTGTGTGTGTGTGTGTGTGTGTGTGTGTGTTTGTGTGTGTGTGTGTGTGTGTGCGTGTGTGTATGCGCAAGCGCGTTTGCACCTGCAGTGTGGCCAACAAGTATCCAGGTGCAGTAAAACCTCTCTGGTTCTTCTTCCTGCTGCATCAAGGGTCCAGGCTGCTGCTGCTGCTGCTGCTGCTGCTGTGGTGGTGCTTGGGAATCGGACTGCCGACAAGGGGGAAGCAACAGGTGCTGCACAGCCTGAGGACACAATCAGAGAAACATTTAATGAGAGAAAAGGTATGGGCTCAACAGGGCATGTATAAGTGTGTATGTGTGCATCGTGTATGTGTGCAACGACCACTGTGTACTAAAAGACAAGCAGTGTGTCATCATTGAGCGTTGCGAATGCAAAGCAAGCAAGGAAGACTGGACGACTGAAAAGGGTCGAGGGATTTAGGTGCTGCACAGCCTGCTCAAATTTAGGAGGTTCAAGAGATAACGACTGTTTAGAGTTAAACTAGTTTAAATAAGTAAGGTGGGAGAGCCATGACAGTTTTAATCGGCACCCATATTTGGTAAAGCCCAGAAAAAGACGCGAGTACTAGTTCAGCCTCGGTCACACAGCAGCCTCTCGAAATGCTGCATCCGTCAAAAAGCACACAACGGTCGAAGCAAGCATGTGTGATATCCTCAGCCTTTCCCCTGGAGGGTACCCAGCATCAACAGCGGAGGCACGCGCGCGCACACACACACACAAACACACAGTCCGACTCAGTCCAAATGAGACAAAAAGAAGTTGCATCCAAATGCAGCTCCTTTTGCCTATTACCAAACAAACATGCAACACTCGCCCTTGTTATGTAATTGCTACAGAGCGTCGCTTTGCTTACTTCTTAATAGGAGGGAGAGTCCCTATCCACATGTTAAAAAGGAAAAAGTCCTAGGGCTGACACGTGCACAAGCCGCACAAGTCCATGCCCAGTCCGTTTCACATTGTGATGCAAGCATGCTAAACCATTCCAAAAACCTCCCACAAGTGTGTGTCATGTGTATAATATATACATGTGTCTGTTTCTGTCTGTGTGTGTGTGCGCGTCACCTGTCCACCAGAGAGTACAAAGCCTGGGGCGTCCATAAGCTGCAGCGTCACTCGCTCAGCCCACACAGAGCTGCTCTGGACCTATGATGGTTGTAATGTGTGTGTGCGTGTGTGCGGGTGAGCGTGTGTATGAGCGTGTGTGTATGCGCATTTGCGTGCGTGTGTGCGTATCTATGTTATGTTTGTGTGCGTGTGTGTGCATGTGTGCGTGTGTGTGTGTGTATGTGTGTGTGAGTGTGAGATGAAGTCCGGTGACTAGAAAAGAGCAGCACCTTCCCCAGCCCACCAGCTGCTTTTGTCCTGCATTGGAGATGTAGCGAATATTTAAGTGCTATTCATGAACACAGCTGATGAACAGCTGATGAACACATCTAAGTGCTATTCATGAACACATCTAATTGCTATTCATGAACACATCTAATTGGCTTTTGTCCTGCATTGGAGCGGTAGTGAACATCCAAGTGCTATTCATGAACACTTTCTGCATTGGAGTGGTAGTGTACATCTAATTGCTATTCATTGGAGTGTACATCTAAGTGCGATTCATTGGAGTGGTAGTGTACATCCAAGTGCGATTCTTTGGAGTGTACATCTAAGTGCTATTTGTTGGAGTGTAAATACAGGTGCTATTCATTGGAGTGTACATCTAAGTGCGATTCATTGGAGTGGTAGTGTGCATCTAAGTGCTATTCATGAACACAGCTGTACAGGCTACAGCAGCGGTTCGCTGCATTAGAGAAGGCAATCACAAACACATCATGCAGAAGTAATGTAAGCACGCTTTTGCTGGAACCCACACCAAAGGAGCAAAAGACCCAGCACAGTCAAGAAGGGCTTCAACCGCAGGCGCACTCTGCTAGACAGCCTCACGGCATTGGCCATCTCCCCCCTGCAGCCTCTTCTCCTAGCTGCTCTATGATCCTCATCATGAAATATCCCCCTCTGTTTGTACACGTGCACGTTCACACTCTGAGCAATGCAAGGGCCTTCTGTGATTGCTTGCACAGATCTACGTCACCCACACACAAGCGACTGCATTCATGCACGCTCAAAATTAACACTCAGGTGTGTCTTGCGTTCTGGCAATTGGTGAACGACACGAGCTTCAAGCCATCCGAAATTAAAAGTCTGTCGTGTCTTGTGTATTGGACATTGAAAAACAAGACGTGCTTCAAGCCATTCAAAATTAGAAGTCTGTTGTGTCTTGTGTAATGGACATTGAAGAACAACACGTGCTTCAAGCCATTCAAAATTAGAAGTCTGTTGTGTCTTGTGTAATGGACATTGAAGAACAAGACGTGCTTCAAGCCATTCAAAATTAGAAGTCTGTTGTGTCTTGTGTAATGGACATTGAAGAACAATACATGCTTCAAGCCATTCAAAATTAGAAGTCTGTTGTGTCTTGTGTATTGGAATTGAAGAACAAAACGTGCTTCAAGCCATCCGAAATTAGAAGTCTGTTGTGCCTTGTGTATTGGACATTGAAGAACAATACGTGCTTCAAGCCATCCAAAATTAAAAGTCTGTTGTGTCTTGTGTATTGGACATTGAAGAACAGCACGTGCTTCAAGCCATCCAAATTTACCTGGACTGTGAGTGTGAAGGCAACGCCTGCTGTTGCATGCGAGGGTGCAAGCACACGCGCCCAGAGAGCGCCCTCACACACACTCAACTGTGGGAGGTCAAATAGCATCACCACCTGCATGTGTGCATATGTGTGATTGTGTGAGTGTGTGTGTGTGATTGTGTGTGCGTACGCTTAATTGTGTGTGTGTAAGTGTGTGTGTGTGTGTGTGTGTGTGTGTGTGTGATTGTGTGTATGTGCGTATATGCGACTGTGTGTGCGCGTATGTGTGTGAGTGCTTTTTAATACACCCCTTTACGTGCTTGAGACAAGCTCACTCAGGCACGCCACCAGTTAATGCAGCAGCGCAGCGTTGCATGCACTTTCTCTATTCTAAAGACACAACCCCACCTCCTCACACGGCTCCTGAGTCCCTGGCTGCCCTTCCAGACTCTGCTGCTGTTGCTGCTGTTGCTGCTGCAGCTCTTTCTGCCGCGGCTGCTGTTGCTGTCCTTGATGCTGCTGCTGCTGCTGCTGCTGCTGCTGCCGCTCCAAACCCTGCTCCTGCTGCCATCCCGGCTCAGTCTGCCCTACTCCCCTCTGCGCCTTCCCCCTCCTCCCCTGCCACCCCCCCCACCGCCTAAACGTCACCTGCAACTGCCCAAGTCCCACAGCATGCCACACACCGCCCACACAAGGGTCAGGTGCACATGTCACACCACCCTGGTGATGAGCATCCGCGACAGCTGCTACCTCAATGTGCCCTTCAGTGCTAGCGCCAATGCCAGCGCAGGTGCTGCCATAAGCAGCGCCGGCAGCTGCACCCTGTGGCGGCTGCTGCTGCTGCTGCTGCAGTTGCTCCATGTGCTGCTGCTGCTGCAATCGCTCCATGTGCTGCTGGCCTGGAGCGAGCGCGTGCGCTGCTGGGTCGGTGTGCGGGGCTGGCGGGGCCGGAGCCCCTGAAAAGGGTATGTGTGCGTGTGTGGAGCTGCCCACGCCAGCTGAAGTGGTGGAGGGGGTGGTAATGGTAGTGGCGGTATGCGGATGCGTTGTTCTGTGTGGAGCGATGCTTGGACTGGCGTGCATGTGTGTTGGAGCGTGTGGTTGCTGGGGCGAGATACTGTGCGCGGGTGTGAATGGGCTGGGTGAGCAAAGGGTGAGAGGAGTGAGGAGGGTGAGGGCGTCGCTTGGTCCAAGATCAATACCAATTGAAGGAAGGCCCACGCCACTGGCGCTTGTTGAGGCCTCCATGGCAGTGCGGCTGGGGGTGCCCGCGTGGGCATTGATGGGGGAGTTTGAAAAAGTTGCAGCGTGGCTGGTTGTGTCATTAATGTTGCTGATGTAGCTGAGGGCATGGGCGGCTGGGGCGGCTGGGTGAAGGTGGGGGAGGAGGAGGTTGGAGGTGGGGTGGGTTGGAGAGGATGTGGTGGGGCCGGGAAGGACCTGCAAGATGGGAGGGGGGAGAAGCAGGGTTATACACTGGTGTGTCAGTATCAGTGCAGATGTGTGTGTGTGTGTGTGTGTGTGTCCGCCCATGTATGTGTGTGTATGTGTGTGTGCGTGTGTGTGTGTGTGTGTGTGTGTGTTTGTGTGTGTATGCGTGTGTGTGCGTGTGTGCACGCGTGTATGTGTGAGTATATTTGAACGTCGTTTGGATTGTGGCCTGCCTGATTGCATGCACACCCAGGTAGAGTGTTTGGTTGCAAGTGTGTAAGTTATACCCACTACTAAGTATACATCAAGAGCAAATGGAAGGGTGTGCAGTTGTCTAGTACACACACAAGCGCAGCGCTACCGCGCGCACACACACACAAACACACACACACATACACACACACACACAAGCACACACAGGCACAAACATGCGCACCCGCACATCCAGCAGCTCCACCAGCCCCCCCACCACGCCCTGATGCTCCTCCTTCCCCTCTCCCTCCCCTCTTCCCACTCCACCATCCGCAGAGCACTGCAAAACGAAGCGCAGCAGCAGCCGCTGCCCAACTGCCGCGAAAGGAACCCTCCCCTCTTCTTTGCCCTCTCTCTGCAATCTCACTCTCTGTTCTCCCCCATGAAGGGCCCCTCCTGACCCCTCACCCCCTACCCCTGATCGCATTGGTACGACCACTGTTTGAGGGCTCGTGATGCATGCCTTTCCTCCGAGACCTTCGAGAGGAGGGGGTGCTGGAGCAGTTGGTGAGATGCAAGTAGAGGCTTGAGAAGCTCTAGATGCTGGCAAGGTGAGGGTGTGCGTGCCTGGATCTGTGTGAAGAGTGGTGCTGCGTGTGGTGGGGCAGAATGGAGACATGTGTCTGATAATGTGGGTTCAACATAGGTGGTTCTTGTGAGGAATGAAGACAAACACGTGTGCGTGGTGCGAAGAGTGGTGCTGCGTGTGGTGGGGCAGAATGGAGACATGTGTCTGATAATGTGGGCTCAACATAGAAGGTGGGTGATGCTCGTGAGGGATGAAAACGAAGACGTGTGCGCTGTGCGAAGAGTGGTGCTGCGTGTGGTGGGGAAAAGTGGAGACTGAAGTGGATCAAGGAAGTAGGTCAAGACAGAGGGCTTTGCAGCTACTAGATGTGGCAATGCGGCACAAGCCACTTGCAAAGGTATATTCATCTTTTTACAAAAATGATGTATGATCCGCCTGAGCAGCGAATTAGTTCATATAATGTAAACATTACGAAATGTGTAACACATTACTTGCGTGCTGTAAGCCAGCCAGGTTGGAAGCTAGTCAGATTACATGCGTGCATGTGCGTGTAGACTCCTATGTACATGTGTGTATGCTTCAGTGCTCATGTGTGCGTGTGTATGTGTGTGTGTGTGCGTGTATGTGTGCGCATATGATATGATGTTCGTGTGTGTGTGTGTGTATGTGTGTGTGTGATTGCATGAATACATGCACATGCATACCTTAACTCCAGCGCCTGCTGCACTTCCCATTCACACACGCACGCCACCACTGATGGGCACTGCAAAGCCGCCCCCAGAGCCAACTTGCCCGGCACGCGACACACAACCCACAGCCTGAGCGAGTGACGTGTGCCGGCAGGCAGGGCAGGGAGGTACGCACGCCCGGTTTCTTGTCCGCTGCAGGATTGCAGGTTGCCCTGTGTGTGCGTGTGCGTGTGTGTGCGTGTGTGTGTGTGTGTGTGTGCGTGCAGCTATATGTATGTGTGTGTGAGTGTTAGTGTCCACGTACTTTAGGGTTAGGTTAAGGGCTTAGGGGTTAGGGTTGGGGGTTAGGGTTTAGACACCACCTACAGTCGGAGCATGTGGTGTGTGCCAGGGGACAGGACATGCAGGCACGCACACACAGCTTTTCAAGGATCGCACGTTCTTGCCCTCACTCCACCCCCTCACCCTCAGTAACCTTTTCACGGTGAACGCTAACCGCCCTTTCCAGACACATTCATCTCCTGTTCCTTGAATGGCTGCAGTTCCTAAGGTTGCTCCTTAAAGAGGGGAGTACTCTAGCTTAATTCAATCCCAGCCCCAAACCCAAGATTGCTGCAGGTTTGAGAGATTTCATGGCGCTGCAGCACCTCACACGCAACCAAAGTGCCCATCTTCCTTAGTTCTTGTGTAGAGTGGTTTTCACGGCCTGCGTCGTGTTTCCAAATCTCCGTGAGGCAGCGCACAAAGGCACCGTAGCACATGAGTAGGGTTGGCCAGAACCATATATATACGGTGTATGTACGGTATTTTGGGCAGGATTATCACCAAATATACGGTCATATACGGTGCATATATACGGTTCTGGCCAACCCTACACATGAGAGAAAAGCTGCGTAGGCAGTGAGAAGCGCTTACGTACAACACAACCATTTTGTAGGGACATAAATTGGGATATAAGAATGCTACCCTAACAAACACTTGCAGTTTAACCAACTCACCATGGCATTAGCAATGTTTACCAATGAGCTCTCCCTGGGACCAAAACAGTCAAGTCATTGAAAGCAGAGCCCGGGGGAGAAATGGTCTTTAATTACTGCCATGAAGACCATCTTCAGTATGTGGTATAATGTATGATTGACTGATAGATTTACATGTATGCCTTACCTCCTTACCACCAACCGAGATGGTCACATCGCTGGGAAGCAACCAAGGGAGGAATGGGCTGACTGACCATATTACATGAATGTATATATAGGAATAAATATATTTCTTACATGAATATATGTATTGTATACATGAATACCTGAGAGTTACATCTTCATTACACAAAAAATTGAGAGCTCAGGTGTGCGCTTTACCTCCTTATCGACCACCAGAATGGTCACATCACTGGGAAGCAGCCCGGAGGTGAGGGGCTTAATGGCGCACTCTAGCTCTCCGGCCGCCAAACCCTGCAACACAACAAGGCGGTAGCGATCAACGTTGGTCAGTCCCCACATCATTGCTGCAAGGCACAGGCGTTGGAGGCCGTCAATAACTGTACAGTCCAGCTCTCGTGCCGCCACACCCTTCAGCATGAATTAAAAATATAATAGCAATTTTTGGTTAGTCCCCACATCATTGCTGCAAGGCACAGGCGTTGTAGGCCATCAATAACTGTACAGTCCAGCTCTCCTGCCGCCACACCCTTCAGCATGAATTTAAAATATTAATAGCAACTTTTGGTCAGTCCCCACATCATTGCTGCAAGGCACAGGCATTGGAGGCCGTCAATAACTGTACAATCCAGAATAAGAAGTCAACTATTGGGCACTGGCGCTGTAGACCGTGACTCACGGCACAGTCACACACACACACAACCACACACACACACACACACACACACACACACACACACACACACAGTCCAGCTCCCTGGTTGCCACACCTTGAGCATGATGTCTGTGACTGCTGTGAGATAATGCCTTCAACTAAGTGCAACTAAGTGCAAGTGCCTCCAATTAAGTGCCTCCAAGTGCCTCCAATTAAGTGCCTCCAAGTGCCTCCAATTAAGTGCCTCCAAGTGCCTCCAACTAAGTGCACGTGCCAGGAGCAGCTGGTCAGCCGCACAATTCGACGACCAGAACATGAATTTTGGACATGCAGAATTACCGGTTTCCACATCAGTCAAAGCGAAAGAACCAACGCTCAAAATTAGCTTCTAGGAAGGCACAGCTTCCCTACGCATTGCCTGCCCTAGCCTGCCCATGAGCAAAAACGCACAACCACCACTACGCATTGCCTGCCCTTTGGTAGTGAAGCACATCTACCACTTGTCATTTCTAGGGTTGGCCAGAACCATATATATACGGTTTACGTACGGTATTTTTGGCTTCAAATCACCAAATAAACGGTGTTTTTATACGTATATATACGGTTCTGGCCAACCCTAGTCATTTCACGTCTTCTGCACACAGCACTACCCTTAATTGGCCTGCGGTGTATGGATGTGTAAGTTCAGGATATCTTTGACGCACAACGCACAATCTGAGTTGCACCTTGCATGGAGCATTCGAGGCACCCCAAATCTTTGACAGACACATTAAATTATAGATAACGTCTCCAGCAAACATATGAAGTTATTGTTAGAGTGGCAACATGTTAGTTGCATCACTGTGGAAAGGATGAATATTCGTGGCTCACGACTCATGATCACACCCACACCCACGCCCACGCACACAAACACACACACGCACTCGTACCTGCACCTGCATATGCACACAGACACCCACACGCACATGCGCACACACACATGCACAACATGCATCTATTGGTGGCACAGGGCCCTTATTATGCTTTTTCATTTCATTCTTCGACGTAATCCTAAAAATGTCCAGCACTTCAATGGACGCACACACCCTTCCGCAAACAAAGTATCACGCACACAATATCATTGAGAAGGACATTCAGGCACTTCAGTTTGGACAGAGTCCGCAATGCCTAAGATGGCACGATATTCCATTTCATCTTTTATGAATAAGGATTGCTCATACACACCTGGACATGCAGAGCAAGGTCTAATGTGGCTAGCCATCGTACTATTTCTGACCACTCGTATACAGAGTGGGCCAGAAATTTACATACCTACGCACTCTATAAACCGTATATGCAATAACTACCCTGCTAGTAATGCTGTATATACACCATAAATACGTACATGCGTACGGTTCTGGCCAGCCCTACCCATACATACCTGGCTATGTGGTGCAAGGTCTAACATGGCCGTAATAAGGCAGGGTTCGCCAGAAAAGCAGCAGCCAGGCTTGAGATGGCGTCCCCTGCCAAGCGCCAGGTCCAACTGCGCGCACCACACACACACACACACACACACACACTACAAAGCTCAGACAAACAATGCATGCACCTTGAAGCTGCAACAGAAACACACATACACTACAAAGCTCAGACAAACAAGACATGCACCTTGAAGCCGCGCCAGAAACACACACTACAAAGCTCAGACAAACAATGCATGCACCTTGAAGCTGCACCAGAAACACACACACTACAAAGCTAAGACAAACAATGCATGCACCTTGAAGCTGCACCAGAAACACACACACCACAAAGCTCAGACAAACAAGACATGCACCTTGAAGCTGCACCAGAAACACACACACACTACAGAGCTCAAGCCACGAAAACACGCACGCCAATGCTTAGGTTCCCAGAGCCATACAATGTTTCTCGCAGCACATGCATAAAGTGTAACACAGGCTCAGTACTATCTGGGTAGGTAGCGCATTTGCAAACTACCACCTGATCCGTGACCCTGGCCTCTTTTGACCCTACGGCATAATCTCCCTTTCTAAGTTCTATAAACTCAGGCCTTTCCCTGAGCTTGTTGTCGGATAAAAAACAGTAGCCATGAATTGCTACGGGAATGCAGGAGGTTTTGGGGAAGTCCCTTACACGAGGGATTACCTTACGAGAAGCGAAAACGTTGGTCTGCCAGGTGGTAAACCAAAAAGTAACCGGGATGTTTTGAGTCATAATTAGGGTTGGCCAGAACCGTATATCTGCACCGTATGTGAACGCCGTATGTATGGTGATTTCTCTGCCAATAATATCGTGTATAAACCGTATACACCTATAAATGTATGGTTCTGGCCAACCCTAGTCATAATGCATGCACAGGTCCCTCAGAAACAATCGGTTGAAAGCCAAGGGTTTTGGGGAATGAGATGATGCCAGCAAAAACAAAGGCATCATGAAGAGACACTGCCAGCACATACAAGGCTCTGTGAAAAAAATTAGTGGCCCGTTAAGAAGGAGTGACAAATGACGTGCAGCGTGAAAGGAACTCGTGTAATGAAAGAAACAATTAGTTGCCCGTTAAGAAAGAGTGGCGAATGATGTGCAGCGTGAAAAGAACTAGTGGAATGAAAAGAAACACAGCTATGCTGCTACGATAGCCCTCGTACACAGCGAACACGTCAGTCATCAAGCACCCAGGAGCTCGCTCATTTTTAATGTAAGACATCAGGCTCACAACTTGATTACTTAGTTTGTGTCGTATCTACGACAAGTGAACCTCTTTCAAGAAAAGGAAAACGACGCAGGCAGTGAAAACTACTCCCCACATTAACTAAGGAGCCACTTTGGTACCAAGTACCGCCGGATTCCTCCACTGCAAAGGAAAAAGAAAAATCAATTTTGGATCAGGAGGGTTGCAGGCTTGACCTGAAACCGGATCCTGATGAGCGATGATAACAGTACTGGAATGTACGCCTAATATTTTAAACTAACAAGAAGCAGGAAGCACTTGCGCAGTATTCACCAAAGATCAACAAAGGCATAAAAAATTCAAGCCTGTGTTTACTTTACAGAAGAGGTGTGCGATCAAGGTTGCCCTAGCAAAAACTTCGTCAGATGTTAGCCAATTTCACGCCTTGTTGCAGGCAGGCACCCTTCATGTGGATTTCCTACCACTCACTACCGAAATTGACCAGAACTCACTACCAAAAATGACCAGGATTCGACCAGGACTACCAAAAATGAATTCGACAGGGCTATCGAAATTGACCAGGACTCACTACCGAAAATGACCAGGAATTATAACCATGGCTGCACTCACACAACAAATACGCCTTGTACACTTTCAACGAAGTTAGGGTTGGCCAGAACCATACATATTTGGTGTATATATATGGTAATTTTGGCAAGGAAATCACCAAATATACGGTCAAATACGGTATATATATACACGGTTCTGGCCAACTCTAAACAAAGTACACACCTTCAGCGTAGGCAGGCACCCCACGCGCAACACCACCAAATGTATTCCACATCCTGGACTAAACTACTAATTAAAATTGCACTTCCATTGCACATGCAAAACACACCTTCAACGAAGGCAGGTGCACCATGCGCAACACCACCAATTGTATTCCTCATCCTGGACAAACAGACTGACCTAAACTGCTGATTAAAATTGCACTTCCATAGCACATGCAGAACACACCTTCAACGTAGGCAGGCGCCCCACGCGCAACACCACCAAATGTATTCCACATCCTGGACAAACAGACTGACCTTAACTGCTGATTAAAATTGCACTTCCATTGCACATGCAAAACACACCTTCAACGAAGGCAAGCGCCCCACGCGCAACACCACCAATTGTATTCCACATCCTGGACAAACAGACTGACCTAAACTGCTGATTAAAAATGCACTTCCATTGCACATGCAAAACACACCTTTAACGAAGGCAAGCGCCCCACGCGCAACACCACCAAATGTATTCCACATCCTGGACAAACAGACTGACCTGAACTGCTGATTAAAATTGCACTTCCATTGCACATGCAAAACACACCTTCAACGAAGGCAAGCGCCCCACGCGCAACACCACCAAATGTATTCCACATCCTGGACAAACAGACTGACCTAAACTGCTGATTAAAATTGCACTTCCATAGCACATGCAAAACACACCTTCAACGTAGGCAAGCGCCCCATGCGCGACACCACCAAATGTGTTCCACATCCTGGACAAACAGACTGCCGATTGAAATCGCACTTCCATTGCACATGCAAAACACACCTTCAACAAAGGCAAGCGCCCCACGCGCACCACCACCAATTGTATTCCACATTCTGGACAAACAGACTGACCCAAACTGCCGATTGAAATCGCACTTTCATAGCACATGCCAAACACACCTTCAACGTAGGCAAGCACCCCACGTGCACACCACCTATTGTATTCCACATCCTGGACAAACAGACTAACCTAAACTACTAATAAAAGTTGCACTTCCATTGCACATGCAAAAACACCTTTTACGTAGGCAAACGCCCCACGCGCAACACCACCAAATGTATTCCACATCCTGGACAAACAGACAGACCCAAACTGCCGATTGAAATCGCACTTCCATTGCATATGCCAAACACACCTTCAACGTAGGCAAGCGCCCCACGTGCGACACCATCAATGTTGCCCCCCCTCCGCCTCCCCCTCCATGCACATCCACAGCAGGCATCCCTTTAAATGGAGGCAACGCCCGCAGTTTGTACGATGCAGCTGTTTGTGGTCCTCCTGTGCAACCGACAGATGACGACAGCTGGAAGTCAATTTCAAACTCCGAAGTCAATTTCAAACTCCGAAGCTCTGCAGTAAAGAGGTCTGTTGTGTTGAGGATTGGGGTGCAACGTGTGCAGGGCGTGTGCGTTTGTTTGTGTTTGAATGCACGGTTGTAAGTGTGAGCTTGTGTATGACTGTCTGTCTGTGTGTGCTCAGTTCAACAGGGTGCTGCGAACTTCAAGAGCTGCAACTGCGGTAGACTAATTCTATACGACAGACTTTTTAAAAGGCACAACATGTGGTACCCGTTAGAAGCTCATCAGAAGCAGGGTGAGATGTGACGGCTGAGAGGTGCTCCAACAGGCCGCCCAAGGTTGAGTAGGATCCGAGAGAGGAGGAGGGCCCTGTGTGTGTGGGTGTGCGTTTGGCGGTGTGCACGCGTATGTGCATTTGTGTGCATGCGTGTGTGCATTCACGCGCAAGTATATACAAGTATATACAAGAGCATACAAGTATATACAAGTATATACAAGTGTGTATGCGCACAGCGTACCTGACAAGGAGCGAGGAAAGGAAGACAGGCAGAAGGTGACGTGAGCTGTTCTGGACTGGGGAAGGTCACCGATGTGCAGTGTGACGTGGGTGACCTCCAGGCGGCCTATGCGCCTGTGAGATAATGTGTGTGTGCGCTTGCACATTTGCGGTTGTGTGTGTGTGTTTGTGTGTGTGTGTGTGTGTGTGTGTGTGTGTGTGTGTGGTTAGGAGAGTGTGTGTTCTGGCGCTCAGTTTGATAAGCACACATACACCAGAGGGTGTAGGTCCTGGGCATATGAGTGCACCATCCTGGCTTGTCCATTCCTTAGGTTGTTCTGGTGCTCAATTAGATAACAACACACACGCACACACACAGACACACACACGCACACACACACACACACACACACACACACATCAAATTGTGTGGATCCAAGGCAAATGAATGCATTACCCTGTCTCAGTTCTCCTAAGGAACAAGAGACATCGCGCAAGTAGAAAATCACACTGCAGTGTTTGATGAGGTGCCTTGTGGCTTTGCACAATTGTCTGAATGTGTGAGCATTCGCATGTGTGTGTTATGATGTGTGATTATTTGTCACGATTTGCATGTATGTGTGTGCCATTTGTGTGTGCAATTGGCCTAGGGTATCATCCTGTATCACCATGCTCAAAAACACTTTAATTTTCAACCCTGCCTTCATTACACAACACTAATTAACAACACTGGTGCAGCAAGCACACCTAAGTCGCCCCCCCATAAGGCCACACCATTCAGGCATGGTTTTCAACCCTGCCTTCATTACACAACACTAATTAAAAACACTGGTGCAGCAAGCACACCTAAGTCGCCCCCCCATAAGGCCACACCATTCAGGCATGTTGGATATCGATCCCCACGCACACAAGGAGACATAGGGACCACTGGAAACCAGCCATCCCCCCATCATAGCAGCCACGCCCCTAATTGTACCTATCCAGCATTCAGTTGCCCACCATTCCAACTTACCTAGGAGACACGGTGGCTCCGAAATGCAGCCCCGCCCCAGACGGCTCCAACATGCACACATCCTAGGAGACATACACACTTCATACAGTCCAACATTCACATACCTAGGAGACACGCACTCCCCAGACAGCTCCAACATGCACATACCTAGGAGACACGGTGGATCCGAAATGCAGCCCCGCCCCAGACGGCTCCAACAAACACACATCCTAGGAGATACACACACTTCATACAGCTCCATCATACACATACCTAGGAGACATACACACCCCAGACAGCTCCAACATACACATACCTAGGAGACACGGTGGCTCCGAAATGCAGCCCCGCCCCAGACAGCTCCAACATACACACATCCTAGGAGACATACACACCCCAGACAGCTCCAACATGAACACATACCTAGGAGACACGCACTCCCCAGACAGCTCCAACATGAACACATACCTAGGAGACACGCACTCCCCAGACAGCTCCAACATACACATACCTAGGACGGTGGCTCCGAAATGCAGCCACGCCCCAGACGGCTCCAACATACACACATCTTAGGAGACATACACACCCCACACAGCTCCCAACATGCACACATACCTAGGAGACACGGTGGCTCCGAAATGCAGCCATGCCCCAGATGGCTCCAACAAACACACATCCTGGTGGCGACCCTCATTCACATTGCCCCCTCCTGCCCCCTGCTGCTGCCCATCACACAGTGGCGCTCGCTCGTGGCCCCCGGCTTGGCCCTCTGCAAGGCACTGCAGATCTGACTGCTGCCCTCCTGGCATTTGCTGCTTGCCAAGGTCTGGCTCGCCAGCTTCACAAGCTCCACCGTCCTGCTGCTGTGTGGTCTGGGCGTTTTGGCGCTGCTGCTGCTGTGTGGTTTGGGCGTTTTGGCGCTGCTGGGGCCCCTGAGCTTCCGGACCGTATTTTGAGCGACCAAAGTCAGGCACCAACGTGCGTGCTGGCACACGCCATTCACCGTCCTGCAAACATTACGAAGCACGGGTGATGGGTGAGTGGAGGGTTTAGTGTGTTAGGGACTCATGGTGTTTACTGTGAGCGACCAAAGTCAGGCACTAACGTGCGTGCCCGCACACGCCATTCACCGCGCCACAAACATTATTAACACGAACAGGTGCACACAGAGAATGCTAATGTCCCTTTTGGATTGCACATATTTTAGCCACGCCCATGTCTTAGACGTGCGCATCATGTCGCTCATGATTTGTGTGCCTTACACTGGCATACTGACCCCCTTGAGGCTACGCTGCTGCACTATGCAATCAAGGCCACATAGACATAGGCACACTGTCATCACACAGTGTGAGGGAACCCACAGAGACATAAGCGCACTGTCATCACACAGTGTGAGGGAAGCCACAGAGACATAAGCACACCTCACCACACAGTGTGAAAATAACCACAGAGGCATAAGCACACTGTCATCACGCAGTGTGAGGGAAGCCACAGAGACATAAGCACACTGTCATCACACAGTGTGAGGGAAGCCACAGACACATAGGCACACCCCATCACGCAGTGTGAAAATAACCACAGTGACATAAGCACACTGTCATCACACAGTGTGAGGGAAGCCACAGAGACATAAGCGCACTGTCATCACACAGTGTGAGGGAAGCCACAGAGACATAAGCACACTGTCATCACACAGTGTGAGGGAAGCCACAGAGACTTAAGCACACTGTCATCACACAGTGTGAGGGAAGCCACAGAGACATAAGCGCACCTCACCACGCAGTGTAAGGACAAAGACATAAGCACACCTCACCACACAGTGTGAAAATAACCACAGAGACATAAGCACACTGTCATCACACAGTGTGAGGGAATCCACAGACACATAAGCACACCTCATCACGCAGTGTAAGGACAAAGACATAAGCACACCTCACCACACAGTGTGAAAATAACCACAGAGACAAAGGCACACTGTCATCACAAAGCTGAAGGAAGGCACAGAGACATAAGCGCACTGTCATCACACAGTGGTGAGGAAGCCACAGAGACATAGGCACACTGTCATCACACAGTGAAACGAAATAACAGACATAAGCACACCTCATCACACAGTGTAAGAAAACCACAGAGACATATGCGCACCTCATCACACAGTGTAAGGAAACCACAGAGACATAAGCACACCTCATCACACAGTGTAAGGAAACCACAGAGACATAAGCATACCTCATCACACAGTGTAAGGAAACCACAGAGACATAAGCGCACCTCATCACACAGTGTAAGGAAACCACAGAGACATAAGCACACCCCATCACACAGTGTAAGGAAACCACAGAGACATAAGCATACCTCATCACACAGTGTAAGGAAACCACAGAGACATAAGCGCACCTCATCACACAGTGTAAGGAAACCACAGAGACATCGACGCACCTCGTCACGCAGTGTGAGGGTGACTCCGGAAATGGGTAGTGCAGGAACGCCACAAGGAAGGCAGCTGCGCAGGGCTACGTAAAGGTCTGCTGCCTGCAGTATAGGTGAGGGATGTGGGCAGGAGAGTTGAGGAGTTGGGGCAGGAGTTGGAAAGGAGGTTTTCTGCCCCGAGTCCAGAGGCTGGCTGTGTAGAGCTAGGTACACGTTTGCTGCCTGCTATGGATTGTAAATGTGGGCAGGAGTTGGAGAGGAAGTTTATTGTTTAAGAGGCAGCTGCGCATAGCTACGAGCAGGCCTGCCGTCGGCAATTAGATACATGGGCATCAGATGGAAAAGTTTTCTATACAGAGGCCGCTGCGTAGAGGGCCGATCTAACTGAAGTCGGTTTGAAATGCGGGCAGGAGTTGGAAACAAAGTCGCCCTTCCAAAGGCCTTCTACACAGGTCAGCACACAGACAGGTCTGCTGCCTGCAGCTGCAATTGAGAACAAGAAAACGTAGCAGCATGCAGGCCTGCTACTACGTGGGAAGGGTGGAAATTGTAAGGCTAGGTGTTTCTTTCAAAGCAATCGTCTCTTTTAATTGAGCGTCCCAAGGGTAGAATAGCACCAAGAAGAGCAAAATTTGAAGATTGGCATGCATAGAGAAAAATCTCTGCTCATTTCTGTCATTTGCGAGAGCGCAAGCAGCACCGGAGGCTTGTACACACACATATACACACACACGCACACACACACAACACACGCACACAAACAAACAAACAATAATTGCACATGATTTCTAAGGGCTGGATCTGCATGGAAGATATTTGCAGGTTGCAGTGACTTCTACATACGTACCGAGGTGTCAGGCGGCATGTTGGCAGCCCAGCCCACGGACAGGGCTAGAACACGCCACCAGCCAAACTCCTGCAAGAATGTGCATGCATGCGTGTGCTTGCGTGTGTGTGTTTGCGTGGGTTTGTGCTTGCGTGTGTGTGCTTGCGTGGGTTTGTGTGTGTGTGTGTATGTGTGTGTGTGTGTGTGTGTGTGTGTGTGTGTGTGTCAATGCAAGAACGTGCTTTCGTTTGCATGGCTGAGTTGGCAGCTTGCGAAATCCGAGACACAACGTATCCTCAAAGCCCACACGTGTCACCTTAGCCTACAGGGACACCAACCACGTGTCATCATAGCCTACAGGGACACCAACCCCGCGTCAGCATTGCTTACGGTGACACCAACCATGCGTCATCATTGTTTACAGTGACACCACGTGTGTGTCATGATTGCTTACCGTGACACCAACCATGTGCCATCGTAGCCTACAGACGACACCAACTATGTGCCATCATTGCTTACAGTGACACCAACCACGTGCGTGTCATCATAGCCTACAGGGACACCAACCATGCGTCATCATTGTTTACAGTGACACCACGTGTGTGTCATGATTGCTTACAGGGACACCAACCATGCGTCATCATTGCTTACAGTGACACCAACCATGCGTCATCATTGCTTACAGTGACACCAACCACGTGCGTGTCATCATAGCCTACAGGGACACCAACCATGTGCCATCATTGCTTACGTTAACACCACGTGCGTGTCATCATAGCCTACAGTGACACCACGTGCGTGTCATCATTGCTTACAGTGACACCAAACACGTGTCATCATAGCCTATTGGGACACCAACCATGCGTCATCATTGCTTACAGTGACACCACGTGCGTGTCACCGTAGCCTACACAGGTTCTTCTTCTCACCTGCTGGCGGTGAGCCTTCAGTGCCGCCCCCACATCCGAACAAAGCACTCCCACAGCCTCTGCATTCTGCGGAAGGGCCTTGGCTGCCAACTCCTGCTGCTGCTGCTGCTGCTGCTGCTGTGGCTGCTCCCCCTCCCTTCCTGCTGACCCAAACCAGCTTAAGCTCTCCAAATCAAACCATTCCACACTGTACCCCCTACCGCCAGGAGTGCTGGTTGAGCTACCATTACAAGCATTGGATTTCGGGGGGCCAAGGAGTGTGGCCAGGGCAGCACGGCAGCGCTCCAGGTGCTGATCTGTGCCTGCTTGTGGTGTGTGTATGCGTGTGTGTGTGTGTGTGTTTGTGTGTGTGTGCGTGTGTGTGTGTCAGTGTTTTTTTAGGTTTTGGGGCCAAGCCTTAAATGCTACACAGGGTGCTCTAGCCAAAAAAATGTGTAGCGCAAGCGTTTCCCAAAAAAAAGCCAAATTCTGGTTATTGTTGTACAAAGTGGTTCTCATACAGATGGGAAAGGGCTTTGCATAGGCAAGTTTTGGGTTTCTGCACCCAAATCGCAAGTTCTGGAGTGTTTTATAGAGGGGCGATAGCAAAAGGGCAAAAGAGCAAGCTTGCTGGGGCTCGAACCCTGGTCTCTGGGTGACCAGCCAAAGGAACAAAGCGACACAGGGCCCTCCCCAGAATTTTCTATGTCGTGCTCGCGCGACACAGGGTACCCCGCGACGCTTTGGTGTGGAAAACCTGTTAAAGCGACATAAAATGCTTAAAAAGCGACTGGTCGCCCGTAAAAAAAACTGGTGTGTGTGTGTGTGTGTGTGTGTGTGTGTGTGTGTGTGTGTGTGTGTGTGTGTGTGTGTGTGTGTGTGTGTGTGTGTGTGGTTGTGTGTGTGTGCGCACACATTCCATGGTTTGCACGTTATGATAGCCGAAATATGCTTGTGTCTTTCTGTGCCGCATCATTTGCCATGTACGCCACTGCGAGCTCATCCTGTTAAAAACCTAGATTGTACTGGTGTTGTCTACTGAGCGTCTAATGGCAGATGCTAACCTGAAGAATTTGGGCACCGGTGTGAGTACGGTAAGGTACGGTATGTACGGTTTTCTTGGCAGGGAATTTACCAATTATGCGGTCATATACGGTGTGCAAATATACGGTTCTGGACCCTAAGGTACGGTGTGTACGTTTTTTTCGGCAGGGAATCTACCAATTATACGGTCATATACGGTGTGCAAATATACGGTTCTGGCCGACCCTATGACACAGCAGATGCTAACCTGAAGAACTGGTAGTTGTCCAGACTGTGCATGTGATATCATAGGGTCGGCCAGAACCGTATATTTGCACACCGTATATGACCGTATAATTGGTAAATTCCCTGCCAAAAAAAAAGTACATACCGTACCTTAGGGTCCAGAACCGTATAGTTGCACACCGTATATGATCGTATAATTGGTAAATTCCCTGCCGAAAAAATGTACATACCGTACCTTACCGTACTCACCCCGGTGCCCAAATTTTAGAAACATTAAAGGTAACTCCGGGATCCCCTGGACCCTGTAAATAAATATTTTAGCCTTCCCTGCACCAACCCCGGTGGGCATTTAGCCCAGCCAGTGCCTGTCCAAGTATGTGTGTATGCGTGCACATGCGCGTTTGTGCGTGTGCATGTTTGTTGGTGTGCTTGTGCCTGCACATGTATGTGTGCGTCAGTGAGGGACAGTTTAGCTTCCCACAAGAATGCTGCTTCTGCTTCACGCTGAGCCCGCTCCTCTTTTGCCTGCTGCAGCCTGGTCAGGTCGGCTTTCTGCTGCTCCTCCTTTTGCTGCTGCAACGCTGCTGTTTCCTCTGTAGCTGCCGACTTGACGAAAGAGCTTTTAAAAGTCCGCTGGAACACACCTTTGGGCGCAACCGGTGTTGCTGACGCTGGGGCTGGTGTTGGTGCTGGTGCTGGGGCGGGGCCTGGGAGGGGAGCGGGGGGGCGGGGGGGCTTTCTCCACTCATCGCTGTTCAACCAGCCACCAAACTTATTTTCGCCAAACCCCGGAAACCCTGGAGCCTCTGAATTAAAAAAAATATTTTACGATACCAATATCACGCCAGAGGGCAAAAACCGTTATTTACCCGGGGTGAGTTAGGTAAGGTACGGTACATATATATATATTTCCAGATATATTTCTAGCCAAACCTGCCTATACATCACGTGCGTGCATCAATGTCAAACATTGAGTGCCTGTCCTATCTAACACACCTGTCTGAGAAGGCTTTTGCTGTTGCGAACACCAGCATATGCATGAAGGAACTGTGCGCTGTGTGCGCATCACTGACCAAGCACCCCTTCTAGCAGTCGTTGGGATGCCGTTGCTGGCCGCACACATGCCTTTTGTCATACATGCATCACTTTATTACTTTACTTCTAAGGCACTGTGCGCTGTGCGTGTCTCCCTGACAGCATATCACCTTCTGGTGGTCGCTGCTGTGCTGCCGCTGGCTGCGCATGTGCTGGTTGCATGAGGGAAGTGTGTGGTAGCTGGAGGGAGGGCTGCAAGGTAGCCGCTTCCAAAGTGTAGATGAGGGCCTCTTCTGGGTGTGCTAACGAGTCTGAGGCTTTGGCCAACAGGACCAGAGTGTGGAGGAGTAACCCAGGCCAGCCTTCCCTGCAAAATATTTTGAAGTGTGAAGTAGCGTAAGAGAAGGAGAGAGGGGGAGAAGGAAGAGAAGGACAGGGTGAACAAGAGACGGATACCTGACACATTATAATTGGCTAAAGGACCAGAGTGTGTAGTGGTGAGCCAGGCCAGCCTTCCCTGCGGAATGTATTGAAGTGTGAAGTAGCGTAAGAGAAGGAGAGAAGGGGAGAAGGAAGAAAAGGATAGCCATATATCACCGTATATTTGGTGATTTCCCTGCCAAAAACACCGTATTTACACCGTATACATGCGGTTCTGGCCAACCCTAAATAATTGGCTAGCGGACCAGAGTGTGGAGTGGTAAGCCAGGCCAGCCTTCCCTGTGAAATGCAGTGGATTGTTGATAGGTTTGAGGAAGGGTTGGAGGGGGTCAAGAGGAGGCGGATACCTGATACATGTTATTTGATGTAGAAAGTCAGTGCAAAGGAGTAGCGCCAGGCCAGCTTTCCCTGCGGGATGTAGTGAAGTGTAGGTTCGTGCATGGAAGTATAGGTTAGTGCAAGGTAGTACAGGTCGGGGCAAGGAAGATACGGAAGGTAGTATAGGTTGGTGCAAGGAAGTATACAGAAGGTAGTATAGGTTGGTGCAAGGAAGGAAGTATACAGAAGGTAGTACAGGTTGGTGCAGGGAAGTATACAGAAGGTAGTATAGGTTGGTGCAAGGAAGTATACAGAAGGTAGTATAGGTTAGTGCAAGGAAGTATACAGAAGGTAGTATAGGTTGGTGCAAGGAAGATACGGGCAGGGTCTAAGGGACCTGACTTTTGGCGTAAGGTGTAGAGGACCGGAAACTGGAGCAGCATGCATGGACTTATATACAGAGCAGCAGCCCAGGCCAGCCTTTCTGCCCACCAAAGGTAAAAGGTGACATGTTAAAAGGGGGTCAACCGCAGGTATGTAATGCAACTGGGTGCTTACCTTCGGTATGTGTGTGCAGCAGCAAGAAGGTGTGTGCGGGCCTGCTCAGCCTTCCTTGCTTACCTTCGGTATGTGTGTGCAGCAGCAATGAGGTGTGCGTGGGCCTGCTTGGCCTTCACAGCTTACCTTCGGTATGTGTGTGCAGCAGCAAGAAGGTGTGTGCGGGCCTGCTCGGCCATCCCTGAGGCCAGGAGCTCTTCACCGGCAAGTGAGCACAGCAGGGCACGTTCTCTGGGCGCCTTGGCTTCCCTGTATGTGTGTGTACTTGTGTGTGTGTGTGTGTGTGTGTGTGTGTGTGTGTGTGTGTGTGTGTGCACAACAGGGTACGTTTTCAGGGTGCTTTAACTTCCCTGTATGTGTGTGCGTGTACTTGCGTGCGTGTGTGTTTGTGTGTCTGTGTGTGTTTGTGTGTAAGAGTGTGTGTGTTTTGTGTTTGAGGGCATGTGTGGATTGCTTGTGCAAAAAGGAAGGGGTTGGAGAACGTGTATGTGTGTATGTGTGTGTTTGTGTGTGTGTGTGTGTGTGTGTGTGATAGTAGAAGTTGCATGAGAGACTTGTAGAAGGCAGTGATGAATGCAAGGAGTGTCAAATGTATAATATACACTTACCTGTAACTCTGTCATTTACACCTCATCCAAACCTACAGACGTCTCCTCTAAATTCAGGGGTTCTGTTTAACCCGTCAAATCCCTCAATCCCTGCATTTCTGACGCACAATTATTCACAGCACCTGGTGCCCTACGCAAGCTTCTCATCAGAATTTACCCACAAACAAAAAGCGCACGCACATTGCAACACCAAATTCAAAGATAGTGCTCATCTTCTTCTCAGGGCTGCAGTTGAGCCAAGAGGAAGAGCCAGTGGTACCATCACCAGTCTTGCATCATCATCCCATATTCCACACACACACATTCACACATACTTACGCAAACACGTTAACACACACGCACATATACACACAACAAACACACACAAAGCAAGCCAAGAACCAAAAAACACGCTCACCTGGGCCCCAGCGCAGCAGCTGCGGCACTCAGGGTCTCAAAAACGGTGGTGCTGCTGCTCCCAGGCAGGACACCTTTTGCAAGCAGTCAGTGGTACAGAGGCGTTACAAAGCGTCATTTCATGTTGGGTGGTTTTATGCAATTTACTTGTACCTCATCAGGGTGGAACACATTGTGTCACTTGTCAAGTATGTGGCTTTCATGCAATGTAGTTATACCTCATCGGGGTGGGAACCATTGGGTCACTTGTCTGTTATGTGGCATTCATGCAATGTATTTGTACTTCATCAGTGTGAAAAATACTGTCACTTGTCAGTTACGTGGCTTTCATGCAATGTAATTGTACCTCATCAGTGTGAAAGTTTGTGTCACTTGTCAGTTACGTGGCTTTCATGCAATGTATTTGTACCTCATCAGTGTGAAAGTTACTGTCACTTGTCAATCAGTTGACAGTAGGAATGTCAGGGTTGAAAGCGAGCACCCTTTATCTACATCAACACCAGCAAAAAAGGCCGTGAGGACGGCAGGTTCTACACGTGAGTAGGGTTGGCCAGAATTGTATATATACATCGTATATGACCGTATATTCGGTGATTTCCCTGCCAAAAATACCGTATATACACTGTACATATATGGTTCTGGCCAACCCTACACGTGAGCCTATCTTTGGGCCGCACACAAGAACAGCAGAATTTCTCAAACAAGGACTGCTGTCAATTGCTCAAAAGTTACATCATCACAGACAAAGACTACCGTTGCTCGCTCAGAAGCCACATTATCATAAGTCACATTATCAAAAACAAGGACAACCTTTGCTTGCTCAGAAGTCACCCTATCGCAGCTGCATCATTGTGAGTGCATCATTGTGAGTGCATCATTGTGCGTGCATCATTGTGAGTGCATCATTGTGAGTGCAACATTGCGAGTCAGAAATCACCCTATTGCAGCTGCATCATTGTGAGTGCATCATTGTGAGTGCATCATTGTGAGTGCAACATTGTGAGTGCAACATTGCGAGTCAGAAGTCACCCTATCGCAGCTGCATCATTGTGAGTGCATCATTGTAAGTGCATCATTGTGAGTGCATCATTGTGAGTGCATTATTGTGAGTGCATCATTGTGAGTCAGAAGTCACCCTATCACAGCTGCATCATTGTGAGTGCATCATTGTGAGTCAGAAGTCACCCTATCACAGCTGCATCATTGTGAGTGCATCATTGTGAGTCAGAAGTCACCCTATCACAGCTGCATCATTGTGAGTGCTTTATTGTGAGTCAGAAGTCACCCCATCACAGCTGCATCATTGTGAGTGCTTCATTGTGAGTGCAACATTGCGAGTCAGAAGTCACCATATTGCAGCTGCATCATTGTGAGTGCATCATTGCGCGTGTGCAGAGACACAGGTAAAGAGCAGCGCTTTTTGAGCAAGAGGAGCACTACTCCATTGCACAACAGTAAGTGCCACTAGGGCTGGCCTGGAATGCACGTGCTGGAATGTTGGAATGTACATGCACACACTGTATGCTTAAATGCTTAATTACTAACCTAGGCCACCCACAACTGCTGTAAACACGAGTCCACAGACCGTGGGCCATAGGGCTATAGGGCATTGCCATTGCTCCTACTTATTACGAGTATTGCGCTCCTACTTATTACATGGTGCCAATAATGATTTATATATTATCAACCGCAATACTACCAAAACCCTACAGTGTACATGTATACATATATGCAGCCCTGGACAGCCCTAAGTACCATCCCTCAGCAACCCACTACAACCAGCAGCATCCTTACATTCCAAATGAAAGCTCTGCTTCACCACCACGCAAGCTAACCTTTTGGCAATCCATCAACAACAGCATGGACAGATAGCTGAGCACGGCTTCCTTCTGCGCAGCCACCTTTTCCAGGGCCGCCCAAAACTGCAGAATCCACAGTGGAGGCAAAGGTTTCTAACCAGAGACAGCACCCAAGTCACAGCTCCCACGCAGAAGGCCAGAGCACCATTCTCCACTGCACAGTCACCATTCACAGGGCCGCCCAAAACTGCTGAATCCACCAGTAACCTAACCAGAGACAGCCCCCAAGTCGCAGCAGCCATGCAGAAAGGCCAGAGCACCATTCTCCACTGCACAGTCACCTTTCACAGGGCCGCCCAAAACTGCAGGAGCGACGGTTTGCAATGACACAGAGACATCCTTTGCCTTTGCAGCCGTCCTCAGCTCAACAGTCTCAAGCCAGGCTAGGAACTCGGTGTCTGACAGAGGTCTGTTGTAACATGGAAGGTGCAGGGATCTAGTGAGTACCGAGTAGATGAACGAGAGGGCTCTACATGTCCGTCAGGCCAGGCCAATGACTTGGTGTCCATGAGAGGCCTGTTAGAGCAGGGATCTAGTGAGTACCAAGTAGATGAACGAGAGGGCTCTACATGTTCGTCAGGCCAGGCCAATGACTTGGTGTCCATGAGAGGCCTGTTAGAGCAGGGATCTAGTGAGTACCGAGTAGATGAACGAGAGGGCTCTACATGTTCGTCAGGCCAGGCCAATGACTTGGTGTCCATGAGAGGCCTGTTAGAGCAGGGGTCTAGTGAGTACCAAGTAGATGAACGAGAGGGCTCTACAAGTTTTTCAGGCCAGGCCAATGACTTGGTGTCCATCAGAGGCCTGTTAGAGCAGGGAGTACGCAGTGATGAGTCAGTAAGGAGGCTAAATATCCATCAGGCCAGGCCAATGACTTGGTGTCCATCAGAGGCCTGTTAGAGCAGGGAGTATGGAGTGGTAAGTCAGTAAGGAGGCTCCACATATCCATCAGGCTAGGCCAATGACTTGGCGTCCATCAGAGGCCTGTTAGAGCAGGGACTATGGAGTGGTAAGTCAGTAAGGAGGCTCCACATATCCATCAGGCTAGGCCAATGACTTGGTGTCCATCAGAGGCCTGTTAGAGCAGGGAGTATGGAGTGGTAAGTCAGTAAGGAGGCTCCACATATCCATCAGGCTAGGCCAATGACTTGGCGTCCATCAGAGGCCTGTCAGGGCAGGGTGTATGCAGTGATATAGCGGGTGGATTTGGTAAGGAGTTGTAGTAGGTAAGGGTAAGTAAGGAGTAGAATCAGTAAGGAGGCTCCACATATCCATCAGGCCAGGCCAATAACTTGGCGTCCATCTTGATGGCCTGTTAGAGCAGGAAGTATGCAGTGATGAGTCAGTAAGGAGGCTATATATCCATCAGACCAGGCCAAAACCTTGGCATTTATCATCCATCAGAGGCCTGTTAGAGCAGGGAGTATGCAGTGGTAAGTCAGTAAGAAAGCTATGCATCCATCAGTCCAGGCCATAACCTTGGCATCCATCATCCATCAGAGGCCTGTTAGAGCAGGGAGTACGCAGTGATCAAATCATGTGTAAGCAATAAGCACGGTCATACGCGAGATGCGCTCTTTGTCTTTAGCCAGACCAGGAGTATGACGGACCTAAAGAAAAAAGTGCAGCAAGAAAGTGCAGCATGGAAACCGAGCTGGTCCACAGCCCTTGTATGCCAAGCTTTAGCGTTTTTCGTTTCTCAGCTGCTTTTTGAAGTGGAGAGAAAGGCTTTGAATGCTTGTAAATGATCCTTTCACAGCTTCCATTTGAAGTGGAGAGAGTGAGTGTGTGTGTGTGAGAGATAGATAGATAGATAGATAGATAGATAGATAAAGATACACAGAGAGAGAG
>Ga0307947_1000454_pt1 | contig 28687 bp, 30 predicted proteins | sample OrgLakmetagen232_FD_201840 | JGI IMG/M metagenome (GOLD analysis project Ga0307947, IMG submission 201840) | Saline water microbial communities from Organic Lake, Antarctica - #232 | ecosystem: Environmental > Aquatic > Non-marine Saline and Alkaline > Saline | place: Antarctica: Organic Lake...
TGGGGATGCCTGCGTGGCTTTATATGATTTGTGGTGGGGTGTTTACTTGGTGGGGGTGCCTGCGTGGCTTTATATGATTTGTGGTGGGGGACTCACTTTGTGGGGATGCCTGCGTGGCTTTATATGATTTGTGGTGGGGTGTTTACTTTGTGGGGATGCCTGCTTGGCTTTATATGATTTGTGGTGGGGTGTTTACTTGGTTGGGATGCCTGCGTGGCTTTATATGATTTGTGGTGGGGTGTTTACTTGGTGGGGGTGCCTGCGTGGCGTTATATGATTTGAAGTGTGGGTGCCTGCATAGGTGCATGGTTTTTCCTCACGTCCACTCCTGGCTGAGGTATCGAACACAGTGGAGTTTAACAAGACACTGCTATTAGGCAGAAGCATAAGCTCAATGGCCACGCGCACCCTTCTGCACTTGTTTAGGCGTAAGATGTGATTTGTGGTGGCAGGCAAGCTAGGTGGGTGGTCCAACATAAACAAATCTGATTCACACGCTTATCGAATACATGCTTATCAAAAACGCGCTTATGACAAAGTACTCTCAGCAGCTCAGCAGGTTATATGCAAGCGCTTTGTTTGTTCAGACACAAATGCACTTGCTAACATGAAAATTTCTTGCAGCAGAATGTTTGTGTGCACCTTGAATGTGTTTGGGAGAAGGTAATGGAGCGCTTGCTAATATCAAACTTTCTTGCAGCAGAATGTTTGCGTGCACCTTGAATAAGTTTGGGAGAAGCTAAGGGAGCGCTTGCTAAGATCAAACTTTCTTGCAGCAGAATGTTTGCGTGCACCTTGAGTGTGTTTGGGAGACGCTAATGGAGCGCTTGCTAATATCAAAATAACATGTCACAGCAGAATGTTTGCGTGCACCTTGAGTGTGTTTGTTAAGCATGTGTTTGATAAGCGTGTGTTTGATAAGCGTGCGTGGAAGATGCTAATAGATCGCTTGCTGAGGTCAAGATTTCTTGCAGCAGAATGTTTGCATGCACCTTGAGTGTGTTTGGGAGACGCTAATGGAGCGCTTGCTAAGATCAAAATAACATGTCATAGCAGAATGTTTGCGTGCACCTTGAGTGTCTTAGGGAGACGCTAATGGAGCGCTTGCTAAGATCAAAATAACATGTCACAGCAGAATGTTTGCGTGCACCTTGAATGTGTTTGGGAGACGCTAATGGAGCGCTTAGTAGTATATCTAAATAATGTATCACAGCAGTCTGGACATGTACACCTAGTGTCCAGACGCTAATGGAGTGCTTGGATAAAATAGAGATTACTGTGCTGTTGCATGCATCTTGTGCGTGCGGAAACTGATGGGGAACTATATCGGATAAAAAAAATTCGGTAAGAGCTGGTTGCGTGCGTCTTGCGTGCCTAGACACCAATGGAGTACTCAGATATGATGAAACTGTAAGGGCTAATTGCGTGCGTCTTGTGTTTTAAACTTGCGTGCGTCTTGTGTGTCCAGATACTTGAGTGTCCAGATACTTGTGTGTCCCCATACTTGTGTGTCTAGATATTGATGACTCCATCAGTACTTACTAAAAGCAGAACAACTTACTGGCACAGCAGGTTGTACGCGTGCATCTGGTTTAGGTGAAACAGGTGAACAGGAGGAAGAAGGTTCACAAAGCCTTGAACCTCACACTGCGTGCGGGGGCTACTGCTCTGAGCAGCACTGACAAGGGCACAGCCTGCGGTGCGTAAAATGAGTCACTGTCCATTGAAGAGTGTAAAAATGAGACACTGTCCAGTGTGTAAGATGAAGTGCGTGTAAGATTAAGTGTGTGTAAGATGAAATGTGTGTAAGATGAAGTGTGCGTAAGATGAAGTGTGTAAAAATGAAACATTGTCCAGTGAGATATGCAATCCGTGGTGTATGTGCATACGTGCATATGTCTCTGAGCACTGACAAGGCATATGTCTCTGAGCAGTGACAAGGCACGTCCTGCGGTGTGTGTTTGTGCGTGTGTGTGTGCGTGTGTGTGTGTGTGTGTGTGTGTGTGAAATGACACACTGTCCAGTGTAATATGCACTTCATGATATATGTGTGTGTGTCAGCTATTGTCTTTATTATGTGACCTCCTACAAAACCACCATTCTCTTCTTGTGGATGTATTGTGGACCATCCATCATTCTCTTCTTATGGTGAAATTTTGGTACCCGGCACCAAAGTGGCTCCGTTTCCTTAACAACTGTGAGGAGTGGTTTTTACTGCCCGTGCACTTTTTCTTGTTTTCTTGAGCACGAGATTATTACCCCTGTTCATTCAACTCGGATTTCCCAACAAGCCCATGAGGGGTGCTGACCAGGAGTCACAGGGCATTGGATAGGACTACACGACTACACAGTTTTTAGCCACCCACCTAGCTCATGTGCTATGGCATACATTTCCTCTCTCAAGAGCGTGCTGGCCGCATGATCAACACTCCTCCCTGGGAAGTTCATCACTTTGTCCTTGGGCGGTGGAGCTGCCTATTTTGTGGTGTGTGTGTGTGTGTGTGTGTGTGTGTGTGTGTGTGTGTGTGTGTGTGTGTGTGTGTGTGTGTGTGTGTGTGTGTGTGTGTGTGTGTGTGTGTGTGTGTGTGTGGGTGTGTGTGTGTGTGTGTGTGTGTGTGTGTGTGTGTGTGTGTGTGTGTGTGTGTGTGTGTGTGTGTGTGTGTGTGTGTGTGTGCGTGTGTGTGTGTGTGTATTTGTCAGTAAAACATATCACCAGTTTTACAAGCAGAGCAGCAGCTGCACTGAAAAACCATAGTGAGTTTGGCACATAACCCAGAGAGGACAAAGTGGGTAGGTGAAAAACCAGAGTGAGTGCGGCACATTGCCCAGAGAGGAAAGGGTGGGTGGGTGAAAAACCAGAGTGAGTGCGGCACATAACCCAGAGAGGACAGGGTGGGTGGGTGAGAAACCAGAGTGAGTGCGGCACATTGCTCAGAGAGGAAAGGGTGGGTGGGTGAAATACCAGAGTGAGTGCGGCACATTGCCCAGAGAGGACAAAGTGGGTGGTTGAAAAAACAGAGTGCGGCACATAACCCAGAGAGGACAAAGTGGATGGGTGAAAAGCCATAGTGGATGCGGCAAATAACTCAGAAAGGACATACAGCAAGCGTGAGGTCGTAAATGTAAGTATGCAGCACTGGCTGACGGTCTCCCCCTTATGCAACCACTGAGCATTTTGTACGTCAAAACAACAAATTCAGAGTAAAAGCACGTAGCGTCACCAGAGAGCACCTGCATCATACCAAGCCTGTCTTTCCAAATAATAACATGGAATGACGTGAGCTTCAAGGAGGCAACGTGCGTTTTGCGTTTCTGTCTTTCGCCCTCAAGAAGATTCTCTTAAATTCTGAGCTTGTGGATTCATCTGTGGCTGGCCGAGACCAGCCATCAGCCGATCAGTAAATAACCCAGCTGAAGGGACTCCTGCTTGCAAGCATTGTAACCATACCATAGGTATCTTAAAGATCCTGGCTAAATGCAGGTACTGCAGCAAAGAAAGATACCTACTGCGCACAGCACAGATAGATACCTGCTGCACACAGCACAGAAAGAAACCTCCTGCACACAGCACATAAAGATATCTACTGCACACAGCACATAAAGATAACTGCTGCACACAGCACATAAAGATAACTGTTGCACAAACATAGGTACCAAGCAAATGCAAGATATTTTGGAGGTTCATTGAAAAAAGTCACGAGGCCCCCCTGCTGTAAACATCACGTTTCAATGTTTCAGCCCGTGGCTGTACCTGCATCATATCAGGGCCGCCCTTCAAAATAACAATCGTAGCGTTCGAAAATCAAATGTGTGTTTAAAAAACCCTGATACGCTCTACTCAACCCTCAATCGCACCTGCATCACATCAAGGTCTCCCTTCAAAATAACCTCAAAAATCAAATGTGTGTTTAAACAACCCTCATACGCTCTGCTCGACCCTCAGTCGCACCTGATTACATCAAGGTTGCCATTCAAAATAACAATCGTAGCGTTCAAAATTCAAATGTGCGTTTAAACAACCCTCATACGCTCTGCTCGACCCTCAATCGCACCTGCATCATATCAGGGCCGCCCTTCAAAATAACAATCGTAGCGTTCAAAAATCAAATGTGTTTATACAACCCTCATACGCTCTGCTCGACCCTCAATCCCACCTGCACTACATCAAGGTCGCCCTTCCGAATAACAACCGTAGCGTTCAATAATCAAATGTGTGTTTAAACAACCGATGAGTTTTTCGTTCACACCTCAGTCGCACCTGCATCACGTCAAGGTCTCTTTTCAAAACAACAATCGTAGCGTTCAAAAATCAAATGTGTGTTTAAACAACCGATGAGTATTTTGTTCAAACCTCAGTCGCACCTGCATCACGTCAAGGTCTCCCTTCAAAATAACAACCGTAGCGTTCAAAAATCAAATGTGTGTTTAAACAACCAATGAGTTTTTCGTTCACACCTCAGTCGCACCTGCATCACGTCAAGGTCTCCCTTCAAAATAACAACCGTAGCGTTCAAAAATCATATGTGTGTTTAAACAACCAATGAGTTTTTGGTTCACACCTTAGTCGCACCTGCATCACGTCAGGGCCGCCCTTCAAAACAACAACCGTAGCTTAAAAAAATCATATGTGTGTTTAAACAACCCTGATATGCTCTGCTGGATTATAAATCGCACCTGCATCACGTCAGGGTTGTCTTCAGCAATGACGCGAAGCTCAGCGTTGCCTATCATCTGGCATATTATTTGCAGGCCGCTCACCACCTCCGCCTGCATACAGGAAGCAGCTGGTGATGAAATACACAGGAAGCAGCTGGTGATAAAATAATGATGAACGCTGTGTGCACAACCTCGCCCAACTGTCTCTAAATGCATAAAGGAGGAAAAAATACACAGGAAGCAGCTGGTGATGAAATACACAGGAAGCAGCTGGTGATGAAATACACAGGGAGCAGCTGCTGATGAAATTCACAAGAAGCAGCTGCTGATGAAATACACAGGAAGCAGCTGCCGATGAAATACACACGGAGCAGCTACTGATGAAATACACAGGGAGCAGCTACTGATGAAATACACAGGGAGCAGCTACTGATGAAATACACAGGGAGCAGCTGCTGATGAAATACACAGGAAGCAGCTACTGAAGAAATACACAGGAAGCAGCTACTGATGGAACACACAGGGAGCAGCTGCTGATGAAATACACAGGAAGCAGCTGCTGATGAAATACACAGGAAGCAGCTACTGATGAAAGCTGTGTGCACAACCTCACCCAACTGTCTCTGAAAACATAAAGGAGGAGGAAATACACAGGAAGCAGCTACTGATGGAATACACAGGAAGTAGCTGCTGATGGAATACACAGGAAGCAGCTGCTGATGAAATACACAGGAAGCAGCTACTGAGGAAAGCTGTGTGCACAACCTCACCCTACTGACTGTAAACACATAAAGAAGGAGGATGTACCATCAACAACAAGGAGGGCACCCACTCACCGCATTCATAAAAGGGGGGGAAATGAAAGTTTAGATATTATAGCTTAAGCAACCTTATGATGTGCCACACAGGCTAATCATCACATATTTTCACACATGCCTCACGTGCACTCATCACACATGCTTTACACACACTCACGCATTTGCCAAACACACTCAGACATGCTCTACACATTACTCACTGGTGTGCCACACACACTCATCACGCGTGCTCCACACACACTCACGCATTTGCCAAACACACTCACACATGCTCTACACACAACTCACTGGTGTGCCACACACACTAATCACACGTGCTCCACACACTCACGCATTTGCCAAATTCACACATACACATACTCTACACATAACTCACCGGTGTGCCACACACACTCATCACACAAACTCCACACACACTCACGCATTTGCCAAACACACTCACACATGCTCTACACACAACTCACTGGTGTGCCACACACACTCAGCACACGTGCTCCACACACACTCACGCATTTGCCAAACACAAACACAAACACACATGCTTTACAAATTATTCACTGGCCTGCCACACATACTCATCACACGTGCTCCACACACACTCACGCATTTACCAAACTCACACACACACATACTCTACACATAACTCACTGGTGTGCCACACACACTCAGCACACAAGCTCCACACATACTCACGCATCCCCTAAACACACGCACACAGGCTGCACACATACTCACTGATGTGCCGCCGTTTGTGGGGGAAGCTGAGAAGCCCAGGACCTGGAGCAAGACGTGTGCATAGGAAGAGCATGACGTGTGCAAAGGAAGAGCATGACAGTGTGAATAGGAAGAGCATGACGTGTGCATAGTAGGAAGAGCATGATGTGTGCATAGTAAGAGCATGACGTGTGCAAAGGAAGAGCATGACAGTGTGCATAGTAGGCCGAGCATGACGTGTGCATTGTAGGAAGAGCATGACGTGTGCATAGATAGGAAGAGCATGACGTGTGCATAGGAAGAGCATGACGTGTGCATAGGAAGAGCATAACGTGCGCAAAGGAAGAGCATGACGTGTGCATAGGAAGAGCATGACGTGTGCGTAGTAGGAAGAGCATGACGTGTGCATAGGAAGAGCATGACGTGTGCATAGATAGGAAGAGCATGACGTGTGCATAGTAGGAAGAGCATGACGTGTGCATAGTAGGAAGAGCATGGCGTTTGCATAGTAGGAAGAGCATGATGTGTGCGTAGTAGGAAGAGCACAAATGGGTCAAACAATGCGCCAGACTGACTCTTTAAAAGAGCGCTGCTGGCCGGCAGAAGTACACAACAGAGAGCGTGCTGGTCTTACAACTCCAATGCACAGCAACATATTGTTATGCTAATTTGATGGGTTACAAATGGGCCTACACGCTAGCAGGGCTGACACTTCGGAAGAGCACTGCTGGCCAGCGGGAGACTGCAACAGAGAACGTGGTGGTCTTTTTACTCAGGCTACCTCAACAGAGGATTACAACTGCAAGAGTCTATGCCTTTTTTAACAAATCTAAAGAAGTCCTTATAGTGATGTAACCTTACCTTACCTAAAGAAGTCTTTGACAGCTGGGTAAAGACAGCTTGTCAAGTAGGGCTGCATATAGCACCCGCCCTGCTGCCAAATAAGAAGCCCATTTACTCCACAAGACCCGGGTTAATTGCGTTTTCTAACAATCTAAAGAAGGTTTTGAGAGCTTGTCAAGTAGGGCTGCATATTGCAACCGACTTGCTGCCTAATAATAATAAGAAGCCCACCCCACGAAAATCCACTTTATTACGTGGCAAGACAGATTGTCGAGTAAGGCTGCATATTGCAACCGAATTGCTGCCTAATAATAATAATAATAGTAATAAGCCAACCCCACGAGAGCCGACTTAATTACGTGACAAGACAGATTGTCAGGTAAATCTGCATATTGCAACCGACTAAGTGCCACTTAACCAGTCCACCCCTCGAGAGCCGACTTCGTTGCCATTTACAGCATTGAATCAGCCAAAGGCCTCCTTTTTCTCTTCAGTTTGCTGTTATATCTTTGAGAGTGCGGCAGCAGTTCACCATTGCTTCATAAATGCATTGCGAGCATCAGCTGACTGGCTTCTCGCGTAATGCTTGACATAGGAGAAGCAGTGTGCGTCAGCCGACTTGCCTGGGGCCTCTTGGTCGATGCATTACAGTGGGCCATGATGTGTGCGTACGGATGGCTCTTGTTGCAGTGGTGGCACTCATCCAGCACCTGCGTCAGTGCATCAATCGTGTACAACGTGTTCAGCTGAGTATGTGTTCAAATAATGCAGTAGCACATAGGTGGTGCTTATTGCATTGCTGGCGTCGTCCAACGCATAAACCCGTGCGCAGCATGCAACGCACGAGCAAAGTGAACATAATGCACAGTGCTCCTGCAGCATGCAACGCACGAGCAAAGAACATAATGCACAGTGCTCCTGCAGCATGCAACGCACAAGCAAAGTGAACATAATGCACAGTGCTCCTGCAGCATGCAAAACACGAGCAAAGTGAACATAATGCACTGTGCTCCTGCAACATGCAACGCACGAGCTAAGTGAACATAATGCACAGTGCTCCTGGACCCGTCCGTGCACAGTGTTCGTATTCACAGTGTACTCGAAATGAACAGAGCACAGAGTGTGCGATGCTTCATAATCTGTGCACAGTGTTTAGTGTGCACAGTGCAAATTTGTCTTGCATGAAAAGAAGCCTCCGTAGGCATTCCTGACTGTGCTGCCTTACAAAGTTCCTAGCTCAAGCTAATGCTCATTGAGAGTGCACCGCTGGCTCCTTTTTGTTTAACTCTTTCTTTGAGGATTTTTCGGCAGCCGCACCTTTCTTGCTGCAGCAAGTCAATGGTCAACTCGTTTCTGTTCATCTTCTCTCATTATAACACTAAAATTCCGTCCTAGACTTCTAAGCTTGTAGATTCGTTTTTGGCTGGCCAAGACCAGCCTGCGACCGATCATACAGACTACCTGGCTGAAGGCCCACCCCCATTGTGTATGTGTATGTGTATGTGTATGTGTATATGTGTGTGTGTGTGTGCGTGCGTGTGTGTATGTGTGTGTGTGTGTGTGTGTGTGTGTGTGTGTGTGTGAAGGTCTCCCCCTATTGTAACCATTGTGACTCAGATGAAAGTTCCCCCTCTTTTATTTAACCCGGTTGGTAGCTTTTGGCAGATGCTTGATTGAATTTACTGGCTATATTCAGAGCTGCGATGTCACAAAAAACGTAGTGTGCCTTTTCTCCCTTTCTAAGTTTTTCTGTAGGTGCTAAAAACCTGTGGTGCTACAACAAATGCTCCTCACAATCCAACAGTGGTTACATACGCAGTCTAGCAGTCACTCTTTTGAATGATGGCTTGATCTGTGACCTCTGTGACCATTGTGACCTCTGTGACCATTCTGTGACCTCTGTGATCTCTGTGCCCTCTGTGACCACTGTGACCATTCTGTGACCATTCTGTGACCTTTCTGTGACCTTTCTGTGACTCTGTGACCATTCTGTGACCTCTGTAACTTTGTGACCATTGTGACCTCTGTGACTCTGTGACCTCTGTGACCTCTGTGACCATTCTGTGACCCCTGTGACCATTCTGTGACCTCTGTGACCATTGTGACCTCTGTGACCATTATGTGACCATTCTGTGACCTCTGTGACTTTGTGTTCATTGTGACCATTCTGTGACCTCTGTGACTTTGTGACTCTGTGACCATTCTGTGACTTCTGTGACCATTCTGTGACCTCTGTGACCATTGTGACCTCTGTGACCAATCTGAGACCATTCTGTGCCCTCTGTGCCCTCTGTGACCAATGTGACCATTGTGACCATTCTGTGACCATTGTGACCATTCTGAGACCATTCTGTGACCTCTGTGACTTTGTGACCATTGTGACCATTCTGTGACCTCTGTGACCATTGTGAGACCATTCTGTGCCCTCTGTGCCCTCTGTGACCATTGTGACCATTGTGACCATTGTGACCATTCTGTGACCATTCTGTGACCTTTCTGTGACCATTGTGACCATTCTGTGACCTCTGTGACTTTGTGACCATTGTGACCATTGTGACCATTGATTGAGAAAGCACCACAAGCTTATGCTATGACAGCCTAAGCCAGTGTGCACCGGGCCCGCCACTGCACTTTAAAATGACGTAACTCTGGTTAGTTCCAGTTAGGTAACAAAGTAACACGTGCAAATGCAGGCACGTGTGCACACCTGCGTCTCCAGGCACACAAACACTACACATGTGTGTCAACACACACTACACATGTGAGAACATGTCCTGCAACATACACTACACATGTGTGTACAATTCCTGCAACACAAACTACACATGAGAACATGTCCTGCAACATACACTACACATGTGAGAACATGTCCTGCAACATACACTACACATGTGTGTACAATTCCTGCAACATACACTACACATGTGAGTACGATTCCTGCAACATACCAGCAAGTCAATGTCCTCCATGTGCGCACGGGCTGGCTGCCCATTGGTTGGGCTGAGCAGGTTCCTGAAGCTACCCGATTCAAACACCATGACTGACAGATCGTGCAGCTCGTTCTTCCACGCAGTCGCTCCTGAGGGAAAAGGCTTGTCCCCGCAAAATCTGTCTACGCGAGGGGCGCGGCCTGCTCAAGGGGCAGAGGGGGGGGGGGGGAGTGACAGAGGGGTTCGTAAGTGGTCCATTGAAGTAAGTTCGTGCGTAAATGGGAAAAGAATCATGTACTGAGCATTGGAAGGAAGCCGTGGCGTGTCATTGATTGGCGTCACCAACACCCATACGGTGACATCACAACGGTATCACCCATCCGGAGACATCACAAACACCCACACTGTGACATCAGAATGGCACGCTTTCCCATTTTACGTGTGGGGGGACTATGCACAGGATGACGTGTTTCAGCGCACAGGCCCGCACATCGCACAAACCCCTTCCTGCCCTCTCAACAGAAAAGAAAAGAAAAACTACGCAGGCAGTGAAAACCACTCCCCACATAAAATAAGGAAAAGGAGCCACTTTGGTAAGGCAGTGAAAACCACTTCCCACATAAATTAAGGAAGAGGAGCCACTTTGGTATCGAGTACCGTAAAGCTCCTCCACCGCGAAAAGGAAAGGAATATCAATGGGGATCAAGAGGGTTGCAGGCTTGGCTTAAAACCGGCTCCTGATGAGAGTTGATAACAGTACTGGAAAGGGCACGTCTGGTATGGACAAGTCAATACTCAATAGATTCTAGGGCCCAGCAGGCATGGTGCCTTCATGCCTTTCGGCTTCGGCTATTTAATAAATGTAAACAGACAAATCGGCAAACTTTCCAAAACAACCTGATTACCCGGCACGTCCAACTCTCTGCACAACGGCAGTAAACCGTTCACGTTGCCTGTACTGGTTTTCAACCCACACCAGATCATGCAGACACTGCCTTTGAATTGTGACCATTGTAACACACGAGCAAGCTCAGGTACTTTCACTGCTACTGTTCTCCTCTTGCCGATTTGAAGACTCACCCAAAAGTCAATTCCCTACTACAAAAGAAAATCGGTCCAGCACATAACCTTCTTTTTGTTTCTTACCTCTTGTTGCATTTCTTACACGTGCACGTGAAAAGCTTTAAATTCAGCCTTTTTTCGCCCGTAAACCACTGCTGCACGCGCACACCGATTTCTCACCTGCGGCCGTGCCAGCAGCGGACGCACTGGCAAATCCAGCCTGCTCAAATGCTGAAGCCTGAAAACAAATAGAATGGAACAAATAACTCAGCACACTCCCGCAGCGGATTAATAACAGACGTAGACTCCAGTTCCATTTTATTCAGGCACCGAATGGTCGCCACCGCCTGCGTACTTGTCCTCAAACTTCACGCAAGAACGCCTGTCGTAGTGCAGCTAAAGCCTGTGAGGAGTGTGCGTGTTCAGAGTATTGGCAGCAGATGATCCCATATGTGTAGCCCGTGCGTCGTAGCACGCACGAGCAGGAACAAGATCATTAGCAGCAATCTCAGCTGGTTTGAAGCCTGTGAAGTGTGTTCAGGCAGATTGGCAGCAGATGATCCCATATGTGTAGCCCGCGCGTCGTAGCATGCACGAGCAGGAACAAAAGTGTTGGCAGCAATCTTAGCTGGTTTGCAGCATTTCACGTGTAGCCAGTTCAAGAAAGAAGTTGAGCATCTGCTCTAGTATTCCACTGGGGGTTTTGAACTCACCATAGATAGCAACTAGCAGCAGCATATTCATTGTGTATGGTCTGTATACCTACAACGCCACCAGTGCATTGCTCACTTAAATTCATACAAAAAGCTGCCGATGCTGGCGCATGTGATGAAATGACAATTCCCGGGTGAATTCCAGGTCCCTTGCAATAGTGAGTAAAAAAACAAAAACGCTGCACAGTGACAGAACAGTGATTAAAAAACAAAAGAAACGCTGAACAGTAACAGATCAGTAAGCAAAAACAGAAAGGCTGAAAAATAAACAACTGAAACGCTGCACAGTGACAGAACAGTGATTAAAAAACAAAAGAAACGCTGAACAGTAACAGATCAGTGAGTAAAAACAGAAAGGCTGAAAAATAAACAACAGAAACACTGAACAGTAACAGGACAGTGAGCAAAAAAATAAAGAAACGCTGAACAGTAACAGAACAGCGAATGAAGAACAGAAACGCTGAATGCCCTGACATGCTCACCTGCTGCATCAAGAGAGACACTGTTGGCACCACCACCACCACCTTGGCATTTGGACGCTCTCTAATGAGCCGCCTACACAAGAACAAGTTGAGAACCTTTTGTCTTTGCTCTCCAATGAGCAACAAATGCTCTCCAATGAGCAACATATCCAACAAATGCTCTCCAATGAGCAACAAATTGGGAACCTTTTGTCTTTGCTCTCCAATGAGCAACAAATGCTCTCCAATGAGCAACATATCCAACAAATGCTCTCCAATGAGCAACAAATTAGGAACCTTTTGTCTTCACTCTCCATTGAGCAACAAATGCTCTCCAATGAGCAACATATCCAACAAATGCTCTCCAATGAGCAACAAATTGGGAACCTTTCGTATTTGCTCTCCAATGAGCCGCCTGCTCAAGAACAAATTGGGAACCTTTTGCCCTTCTAACCTCGGTGCATAACTGTGTCACTTGATGTGAAAGTGAGGCGCGCATACTCAGCCACCAGAACTGCCGTAGGAACGCAACAATTGTTGTGTTGGTTACTGTTGTGTTGGTTTACGACCGTGATAGCGCTGCGTACAACTGCTGCGGTTGACAGTTGGCAGTTAACAGCAGGAATGTCCAGATGGCAGTCTTGACAACAGGACCTATCAATGGTTACAATGGTTACAATGGACCTATCTCTCCACTTGTCAACGTTAACGTACTGGGATACGGTAACAAAGATAGCAGTCTTGCCACTTCCTGTTGGGGCAGCCACGACCCAGTTGCGGCGAGGATCCTGCAGGATATCCTCCACAGCCTGTATGTTGGAAAGGCAAGAACACACCAGTGGTTTGCAGCTGCTGTGCCAAAGATAATAAGAAAAACACTATGCAGGCAGCGGAAACCACTCTCCACATTATCAAGCTCTGAGGCATACTCCTCCACCCAAAAAACCACCTTTGTCAAATGTTTATCAACATAAAGGTTCCTGATACAAAGGATGCATGTGGCCCTGGCCAACCCTAGGCTTTCCCTTCTTTAGCTACCATTTTTTTACTGGATGCATTATTCTGGCTGAGTCTAGCAAGTGGAAATTAATTAAGCGATATAGTGAGCAGATACGTATGGTCTTGACCATTCATCAACAGACGATTTGATCAACAGGCGATTTGATAAGGCACGCAAGATGGTCATCCTTCGCTCAAATCATCTGATAAAAACTGTGAGCAGCCTTCCCCCCCAAATGACAAGGTGGGAGTGTTTCTTAGTAAGACAGCAAAGGGCCACAGGCGTGCTTTTGTTAGATAAGTCTTCGGGATGCTTAACAATCAGAAGCATCTCGGAGGCACGCAAACTTATCACGTACCTTGGATTGGTAGGGTCTTAGAACACGCCCCTTGCTTGGTGCACTGCCGCCCTTGGCTTCCGTCTTGTACTTGTTTGCACTTAGCCTGCTTATCGGGGAGGGGCAATGACAAAATGTAAACCTGCTTATTGCGGAGGGGCAATGACAAATTGTAGAGGTAGGCGTCTGAGTCTGCCTGAGATGCTGGTCTGGACATTTGGAGGGTATTTGTTCATAGGCAGGTTGGCATGGTGAAGGTTTGGAGGCCTCCATGGCCCCAACAACAGGAGTGCCGTGCGCTCGTGGCCATGTTAAATGTCACAAGCCCTAACACATCGCCAAGGGCCACTGAGCACTCCCAGACAGCCCAGCGTGTATGTTCAGAGTTTGATATTTGACGCATCATGGAGGAGTTATATTCTTTTTGCGGCTGACAAAGCTCAGGGGCAAACTGTCGGTGAGCCACTCACCGGTTTGGTTTTCCCAAGGTGCGTTGCGTGTGAGCATCTTATGTTTTTTATGAGCTCTCATGCTGCGTGATTTCTTTCAGTACCGCAACACCACTGGAATTTCACTCTAAAAGCTACTCCACAAACATCCTGACATGTTGAATCTGATCCTGATGAGCCAACCACATCCTCTTCCCCAGGGAACGAAAGGCAGGTTTTTTTTGGTAAGCTTTGTAGAGTTGGCCAGGACCATACATATACGGTGTCTATACAATATTTTAGGCAGGGAAATCACCAATACGGTCATATGCTGTGTATATATGGTTCGGGCCTACCTATTAGGCAAGAGCTAACCCAGTGGTAAAGCCGTACTTTCACAACAGGCTCAGAGCAGTGTGGATACGACCATCTGTGTGCTGCGAGCATACAAACCTTGGCTTAAGGAGCTGCAAGAAGATGCCCCCCCCCGTTCGCTGCTTTCCATTGGCGTCCACGATGATGGGGTCGCTCTCTTTGATCTTGTTTCCGGTCAAAATGAAAAGGTCCCACATGGCCTGTGTGCATCAGCACAACAGGACGTGCGCAGTGCTCTCGCAAGAGGAGGGAATATCTAAAGGCAGAAGTTATCAAAATGTCACCTTAAAACTTGCATTCATACGCCTGCATAAACAGCTAAAGTTGTGAAGCAACACTACGTCATACTCACATCCGCCCCCAATGCCTCGGCAGCATTTTTTAACCTTTGCCAGAGAGCAGCCATATGCTTTATCTGACAAGCCAGCGCACCAAACTGAGTGATGTTTGGTGTTTTGAAGTCCTTATAACAAATAAAGATCATCGCAAGAGAAATGGGGCAAAAAGATTAAGTGGTTGGCGAGATATGCAAATTCATGTGCCATTCCCCCTGGAAAGCACCCATCTAGGGTACAGGAGCACGACGTGTACTTTTAGTCTTGTCATTCTGTACGCAGGGCGACTTGTCTAAATCTGAGCACATGCTCGGGTAGCTTATAAAGTCAGCATCAGTTTGAAGCTAGGTTGGGTCCAATTTGATGAAGTGACGTGTGAGTAGTTGCACCTTTCATGCAAAAAGGAGCATGTATGGGCTTTTGCCCAGATAACCCCCTCTGTCAAAATGTCACCTTGACTCAAAACTCGCATTCATACGCCCGCATGAACAGCTAAAGTAGTGGCAGCAACACTACGTCAAACTCACATCCGCCCCCAATGCCTCGGCAGCGTTCTTGAACTTTTGCCGGAGAGCAGGCATCTCTTTCAGCTCCTCAACCAGGTATTGCGCGATGGCTTCTGAGTTAGGTAGTGCAGCCTGCAATGTGCAGGGTCCGTTCACTCTGAGCAGATATCCAAAGAGTCTCATGCAACAATGTACACACCAGCGGGTTGGACGCGTCACTGCTGGTAGTCTCGTTCTGCGGCAGTGGCTCCTCATCCTCATCGCTGCTTGATGCTTGCGTGGTGGTGCGCTCATCCATGGCATGCTCAGCCACTGAGTAGAACGGAGATCCATGATCCAGCAGCTGGGAACGTGAGATCAGATGAGAGGCCATGGGCAATTAAAGGTTGCGTGCAAGCGTTCACCGCCCGGGGATCCTAGCTAAAACCCCCGATCTTTGAAATGAGCGTAAGAAATGTATAAAATAAAAGAGTTTTATAAGTTAAGCCTTACAAGGAAACTATTGCGTGCCTTTCGGACCAGACACCTGCAGGATCCTACACTGCTTTCTCCAGGCAGTAAAACTCTTTGAGATATTATCTGCATCCGCCCATGGGCGCTAGTGCAAAATCACCCTTATTAAGAAATCGCTTCGTCATAATATTTGTTGTAAAATCTGATTGCATGAGGTGGGAAGACAAGCTATAGTGCTGCGAAGCTGCGAAGGCTGACAAGTGCTCGTACGGATAGTCCAGCAAGGTGTGCTCCTTGTTCTGAACAACAAACGTGCCAGTCAAATTTATCACACATCCAGAGCTCGCTCAGGCCCGGCCATCTATTCCTGTTATTATGACGAATTCTTTGGAACAGAAAGTTGTGGCAAGAAAGGAGTTTGAGTCTAAGGTTCTGCTTTTCTAGTCTTGGCAGTTGTAAGGACCCTCAATATTTGAAGGCGTGTCTAGACTTGTAAAGTTCACAGCCATCTTACAATGCAAACTAAAGAAAAAGAAAAGAAAAGAAAAAAAGAGAAGACTCCGCTGGTAGTGGTGACACGGCCAGCATGATTAAGGGAGGGGCGGGGTTACTTAGGTGCCCGCACCAGGCAACCCCCCACCGCGCAAACGAATAAAAATAAATTAGTGTGGGTCAGGGGGGTTGTGTGCCGTAGCACCCAGACCCAATCCTTGACTGTTGTTGCTTGTGTTATATTGCAGTGCATACTACCTTATTATGAGTGCAGATGCATATGCATGTCTGATGGAGTGTTCATTCAGTTTGTGTGTCAGTTTTTTAATCGTATGGTAGTCCAGATAAAGGTCTGCCAGAGGTTTGTCTGTATAGTCTTTGTAGATAGTCCCCATAGCTCCAACTAGGATCACATGAAGCTTGACTTCCCTATATCCTTGTCTGTTTAGGTTGGCCATAAGCATGCTGTGCTGTGCTTTTGCTTTTTGGAGTTGGGGATCAGGCCTAGTGTCTTCACAGAAATTAAACTCAATCAGGTGAACCTCCCACTGGTTTGGATTCAGTCTCTTGTTTTTAGCAAGCTGTTGAAATTTTGAGTTGCGGGTGATTACGCGAGAAGAGCACAGTGCTGGATAATAATAGGATAGCGTCAGGACGAGACTAACTAAAGCATGTGCTGTTAGTTTTGGTAGCAGCCAAGAGGGCAGTGTTTTGTTGACAGTGTTTCTCAGATCTAGGCCTTGCTCTGATAGTTTATCTGCGCTGCCTACGTCAGTGTAGGCAATTTGGTTGGCACCGCATGGTGGGACGGTCCCTTTTGTAGGGCTTGGACAATCAGCACACTTGCCATAATATGGCGTTTCATAATGATGTTCCTCATTATAGTGTGTTGGCAACCTGAGAGTATGTGAAGCGCACTGTCAGTGTGCACTGGGCAGATGGGATAGTTTGCATTACGAGAGAAGCCGTGTTTTTGATTAAAACTGTACCAGTGCGTGCAGTACCTCATAACATTACGCTTTTCGTAGAATTTGAGATTACTATTGCTCCAGAAAGCATGTGTGGCAACGCTTGCTCCAGAAAGCTCTCCTGTGTCTACTACTTCACCTTTTTTTGAGGACTTTTTTAGCAGCCCGACCCTATTTGCTGCAACAGGCAACAACCTTTTTCATAATGTCCTTATTTAGTGGAACACCAAATATTCTACTTGTGATGTGAGCTAATGGCCAAGACCAGTCTTGGTGGGTCAGCCAAACAATCTGGCTGGATGAAGGTCAGTCTCCATTGTAACCGCAGGCTTACAGATCTGGCTGAAAGCGGGTACTGTAGCACAGATGCCTACTGCACATGCATAGGTACCAAGCAAATTCAAAATAGTATGGAGGTCCAGTTAAAAAAACAAAGAGCGGCAGGCACAGTAGGGAGAAATAGGAGGGCAGCAGGGGACAGCGGCACTAAATTACTATTTATAAACTAAATTTCAAAGGGAAACTTTGCAGACTAATATAAGAAGGAATAAAGTGAATTTGCTCCAAATGTGACAAAAAAACATAGCTGCGCACTTTGAATATCTACTGAACAGTTGAGCCTGACGAATGGCAGTGACGCACCACACAACCACTTTGCAAGAAGAAAATAACGTTTGAAAAGTACATCCACATCGCTATTCATTGTAGAAGGAGGTACACGCTGGACGAAGTACCAGAGCAACGCAAAACACAAAACTTAAAAGCTGCTCAGCTGTACAAAAAACTACACTAGGGAGTATGCTGCATGGTTCCCTTGCACCCTCCTCCACCAAACCTCACAAAACACATGTTGGTACACTCACACCCACACAATCTGAATCTATTAATATATTGCTGATGCTTGTACAAGAGTTTACGGGAAACATTCGTTGCTCATGGTAGGGAGCGTTCTGTACAGGGCCTAGCTAACGAAACTATGCGTGCCCAAACCTATTGCGGACGAATGGTACATTTGAAAAAAATGCGTGCACAAAGCTTGCCTATGAACAGCACATGGGCAAAGTAACATATCATACGTGGCTTTTTCAGTTGCATGCTATTCCCTGCAGCAATCTGCATGCGGTCTCAGCCAAAAAGAGCCCTGTGTGTGATTTACCACGTAATGGACACAGACACATGCCACGTACAACCAAAATGGAGTTCTTGCGAATAAGCTCATGGTATTGCCTCTTCATACCGATAACCCATACCAATCTTAATTATAAGCAGCCAATCTAAGAGAACACGCACAACTTACGCACAAACCCGAGCGTGTGGGTGTGTAGACCCGTAATTGCGCATTTGTGTGCATGTATGTGCGTATGTATGTGCGTCCGAGCAAGCTATCGTGTGCATGTGCGTATGTATGTGCGTACGAGCAAGCTATTGTGTGCATGTGCGTATGTATGTGCGTACGAGCAAGCTATTGTGTGCATGTGCGTATGTATGTGCGTCCGAGCAAGCTATGTACAGTGTTCAGCCTACGAGCATGTGCGCGTTTCGAGCATCCTTCTTCGCACGATTTACAGCAAGCCGCACGGACTTTGAGGCAAGGAGGCGCTTGGTGATGGTGTATGCCTGCATAAGGTCATGGTATACAGTATGTGCGTGTGTGTATATTTGTGTGCGCATGTGCATGCATTTGTTTGTAAGGAAGGGATTGACAACTGGGCGAGGTATGCTGGTGACGTGCAGAAGATTGGTTGTGGTATGTGGTATGTGTTACTGCAATGATAGTTTGTTACCTAAAAAGCTTCATTTTATGCATGGAATTCCATGGACTTGTGCTGTACACATAGTTGCCTCTTGTTCCGTCCGGCACGCAACCCTCCTGATCCTCACACTCTTTCCATCCTTTGTTCCAATGAGTGAACAATTCTCAGGAGGAGCTTGACTGCACCTGACACGTGAGTGCCTCCTTTCCCTTGAATGATGTGGGGAGCGGCTTCGCTACTTGACTGGATTTCCACTGTTTCACTGCTTCACCGCTTGACCTGTTATTCCCCCCGCCTAAATGTTTCTGTGCCAAGCAAGGCCAGTGAGATGAATCAAAGCACACATCAACCGGGGCACTTGAAAAATAGGGTGCATCAACACACTCAGGAAAGCGTACTTTTCCGTGTGCACAAACGCGTAATGATGGAATGGCTGCAAAGTACCTTACGTCGCAGCCATTCCATCATTCTGCGTTTGTGCACATGGATGGATGAAGTTCATGGCGACGTTCTATAGATTAGCACTGAGGTAGATGCTCTGAGTCTGTCTCTGCCTGGAATGTTCCAGGACACCCCACAACTCTCTCACACTACACAACTCCTCCTCGGCTCAGATCAGCTCAGGTACAACAGACAGAACTCCCTGCAACGAGCACACTCACAGCCACATCCATAAGACAGAATAGTCATACTCAAACACTAGATAGCATTGGCACAAACACATGCACGCTAGTAGGTTGAAATAACAACTTCTCAAGCAATTTAACACCATCATCCCAACTGCAAAGAGGGACGTACACACTCAAATCAACAGCAGCAGTCACACCTTCCAGCAGCATTAACACCTCAAAAGAGGACAAGCACGATTTGCTGTCTGCCGCGATGAAATGATGAGCTCATTTTGGCTCCAAAACACAAAGTCTGACTTGCAACAACAAAACTTACTACCACGCACGCACACACACACACACACGCACACACACACACACCACACCTGTTCTTTGAGCATGAGCGTCAGAGCTGCATTCAGAGCGGTCTGCAGCAGCTTTGCGCGCAGGCCCCTGAAAAATCCGCCAAAGCCTTCCAGCTGCCAAATGGTGGACAGTGCATGCCATGTTCCTGCACGTGTGCATGTGTGTGTGTTTGTATGTGTTTGTGTGTGTGTATGTGTGTGTGCGTGTACGTGTGTGTGCGTGTACGTGTGTGTGTGCGCGTGTGTGTGTGCGCGTGTGTGTGCGTGTGTGCGTATATTCCATGCAATACGTGAGCTTCTCACCGTTTAACCACAAACACACATGCACAAAATACCTTTGTACTGCATGTCTGCTGGAGTTCCCTTCCCAGCAGCCTGCAGTCGGCTTTTGACCACAACCAGCCAGTACGTGGCAACAGTAGCGCCCACCTAAAGCGTGCGTGTATGTGTGTATGTGTGTATGTGTGTGTATGTGTATGTGTGTGTGTGTGTGTATGTGTGTGTGTGTGTCCATGCACGTGTGAGTATGTGTGTGCACTTATATGAGTGCTCATTTATGTGTGTCATGACAATCTCTGCTGCGTCCTTCAAAGCTGATGTGCCTTCCAACTAAACACACACGTACAAGCACACAAACACACACACACCTCCCTTCCCTCACACACCCACACACACCCCAACCCACCCGCACCCCACCTGCACCCCCACACAGACCCACAGACCCATAAACACACTTCCACAGACCCACACCCCCACGGACACACAGACAGCACGTACCTTGGCCACCGCACTGCTTAGGAATACCTCCAGTGAGCTCAACGGCTCTCACTACAGGTAATACACACAGACAGCACGTACCTTGGCCACCGCACTGCTTAGAAATACCTCCAGTGAGCTCAACGGCTGCGCTGTCTTGGGGGAAAGCGTGAGAGGAGCAGGAGTTCTTGCAGGAGGGTGAGGAGGAGGGTGAGAGGCTGATGCTTGCCTGCACATGAGGCCGTCATTGTGGCTGTCGCTGCCAGCCCCCACCTTCGCTTCATCACTGCCCTCACTGTCTGTGGCAGCTGCAGCATTTACATCTGTTTCATGCTGCTGCTGCTGCTGCTGCTGCTGCTGTGGTTGTTGTTGTTGGTGGAGCTGGAGCTGCTGCTGCTGCTGCTGCTGCTGTGGTTGTTGTTGTTGGTGCAAATCCTTCAGCTGCTGCCACGCCTCTTGGAGCCGTTGCATGTCTGCGTCGTGCATGCTGCCTACATATGTTGTACAACAAATGTGTGCATATGATCTAATCTGCATGTTGTACAACAAATGTGTGCATATGATCTAGATCTGCATCTTGTACAATAAATGTGTGCATATGATCAGGATCTGCATGTTGTACAACAAATGTGTGCATATGATCTAGATCTGCATCTTGTACAATAAATGTGTGCATATGATCAGGATCTGCATGTTGCACAACAAATGCGTACATATGATCTAGATCTGCATGTTGTACAACAAATGTGTGCATATGATCTAGATCTGCATGTTGTGCAATAAATGTGTGCATATGATCAGGATCTGCATGTTGCACAACAAATGCGTACATATGATCTAGATCTGCATGTTGTACAACAAATGTGTGCATACGATCTAGATTTGCATGTTGTACAATACACGTGTGCATGTGATCTAGATTTGCATGTTGTTCACTGAGTGTGTGCATATGATCTAGATATGCATGTTGTACACTAAATGTGTGCATATGATCTAGATATGCAAGTTGTACAACAAATGTGTGCATATGATCTAGATACAGCTTGGCAGCCAATAATTGAATGTCTATGGATATGCACGTCCTTTGCGCCGTTTATTGCATGTTGAAATCATGCAGGCACCTGTGGATTTATCCATGCATGCTCTTTGAGCCGTTCGTTGCATGCTAAAATCATGCGCATCAGCACCTATAGATATGCATGCTCTTCGAGCTGTGTATTGCATGTTGGAATTCATGCACATTGGCACCATGCAAAGCGCACTGGAATTAACATAATGAGGAATAAGCAATGCAACAAGTACTCCGTGACGTACTGCTTATCAGGCCCCTTATAGCCGAGCACTGCATATATGTAGGGTTGGCCAGAACCGTATATATACACCGTATATGACCGTATATATGGTGAATTCTCTGCCAAAAATACCGTATACAAACCGTATATATGGTTCTGGCCAACCCTGCATATATGCATGTTGGCTGTAGGTCACGGCCATTAACCTTTATGGCATGGCCGCAGCTGGTAAGTCGAAGTCACGGCATCTTACCTTTATGGCATGGCCGCAGTTGGTAAATCAAAGTCGGGACATCTAACCTTTATGGCATGGCCGCAGCTGGTAAATCTAAGTCACGGCATCTAACCTTAATGGCATGGCCGCAGCTGGTAAGTCGAAGTCACGGCATCTTACCTTTATGGCATGGCCGCAGCTGGTAAATTGAAGTCAGGACATCTAACCTTTATGGCATGGCCGCAGCTGGTAAATCGAAGTCAGGACGTCTTACCTTTATGGCATGGCCGCAGCTGGTAATTCTAAGTCAGGACGTCTTACCTTTATGGCATGGCCGCAGCTGGTAATGCTGCGGCTCTCATCCTTGCCAGGTCAGAGTGCCTTACCTTTATGGTGTCCTTGCTGCTTCTCTAGCACCTGCTCCTGCAGCTTCCCATGCTGATTTTCAACCTGCACCAGCTGCTCCTCGACTCGCTTCTCCTGCTGCTGCTGCTGCTGCTGCTGCTGTCCCTGCCCACCAACTCCTTGGCTGTCAGGCGTGCGCCCCAGCTTGCCTGTGTTGCATGCAACGTACGGATACAATAATGCAAAATTGTCCCTACACTGTAACGGTTGTGGGCTGTTGGGTGTGCATTGCTATTTGTCTGTTTTGCACGCACAGCATACAGGTAGGAAGAAACAAGATCGCAAAAAATTGTGGGCTGTTGGGTACGTGCTGCAACTACTAGTATTGCGTAACTCACGAGGAAACAAGATCGCAAAGAATTGTGGCTGTTGGGAAAGTGCTGCATCTACTAGTATTGCGTAATTCACGAGGAACAAGATCGCAAAGAATTGTGGGCTGTTGGGTACGGGCTGCAACTAATAGTATTGCGTAATTCACGAGGAAAGAAGATCGCCTGTGCGGGCAGCCTTCCACACACGCAGCAGCCGCTGCAGCTGCTCAAAGGGCATTGGCATTGCAAAACCATTCAGAAACCAAGCAGAAACCAAGCACAACAAGCAAAGCACACGTACGTGACATATCTTAATGACAGAAAGATTACCTGTGCGGGCAGCCTTCCACACACGCAGCAGCCGCTGCAGCTGCTCGAACAGCATGTACTGAATGGCTGGGTTTGACACTAAGACGAGGGAGGGGAGCAGGCCTACCTGTCAGTGTATGTTGATGCACAAATTGATACAATTTACATTTTTGTATTATGCAGGTGTGCTTCATATGTTTGTATGCATTTGAATAGCATGGGATGTATGAAAGGCGGAAACCGCACCGGAAGCAGGACGAGGGAGGGGAGCAGGCCTACCTGGGAGCGTAGACTGCTTTTGTATCTAATTCAAATGCTTGTTCGCATATGACCGTTAAACCGTCAAGTAAAGTAAGGTGGGGCCCACCATAGGTGTATACAGGTTTCAAGGATGACCATGATTTTATCAATGTGTGTTTGTGCGATTGTGTGGACAATGAAAGTGCTCATAGTCGCCATCTTTGAGCAACCATGTTTGAGTGCATGAAAGTGTTCACCGTCATCTTTGAGCAACCATGTTTGAATGCTTTGTTCGTTGGTGCTCATTCACATCTAAGCAAGCTGCTCCTGACTGCAAACAAAAACAGCGACAAGTGCAGGTTTCACATCTAAGCAAGTTGCTCCTGACTGCAAACAAAAACAGCGGCAAGTGCAGATACTCGATCATGTAGACTTTGCAATGCTACCCAGGTTACCAGAGTACAGAACCAGAAATTACGCAATTTCTAGGCTGATGTCAGAATTGACTCATTTATATACCAATCGATAGCTCTCAACGTCAGGATTCCGATTATATAATTTATATTTCAATCGACACTTGACGCCAAAAAGTTATGATCCTTGACACCTCCTGCTGATGTCCTAAACCATTGAGTGCACATTCCACGCACCCGAGCACATGTGCTGAGCTGGTTTCTTATTCCTGACAAAACATGCGCATACATGTACACAAAGTGGTTATCTGAGCAATTGCGTGCACGTTTCATGCGCCAGACCCCTCCCCCTTCACCCACACACACCCACACACACACATTCGCATTCACGCGCACACAGAAACATCACACATCGTACACATAACCCCCCACCCTTCCCCCCCCCCCCCCACACACACACACACATTTGCATTCTCGCCCACACACAAACATCACACATCGTACACATAGCCCACACACCTGCCTCCTTGACCACACGACCTGTCACCAACGCCACTCTAAGTTCTCTGTGCATGTGTCCCACAACCACGCACTACCTCACACGCACGCATCTCCCTTACTCACTTACAGAACACAACTCATCTTACCCAGAACCCACGCACGCCCGACTCTCTCAGCACGCGCCCCACGATCGCGCGCCATCCCATTTGTGCGTGGTCAGGCAGCTTGCCTTCCTGCTTCAGCTTAGACTGTGCCTGCACAGCCAAGTAAAAACATATGCCACAAAATTCATCTATGGGTGTTTCTTGCCTTCCTGCTTTAGCTTCGACTGGGCCTGCACAGCCAAGTGAAAACATATGCCGCAAAATTCATCTATGGGTGTTGCTTGCCTTCCTGCTTCAGCTTAGACTGTGCCTGCACAGCCAAGTAAACACATATGCCGCAAAATTTATCTATGGGTGTTTCTTGCCTTCCTGCTTCAGCTTAGACTGGGCCTGCACAGCCAAGTAAACACATATGCCGCAAAATCCATCTATGGGTGTTGCTTGCCTTCCTGCTTCAGCTTAGACTGTGCCTGCACAGCCAAGTAAAAACATATGCCGCAAAATTCATCTATGGGTGTTGCTTGTCTTCCTTGGCTTTAGCTTAGACTGTGCCTGCACAGCCAAGTGAGAACAAAAGACACATGACTTTACCACATTTCTAGGTGTTGCTTGCCTTCCTTAGCTTCACCTTAGACTGCGCCTGGAGACACCAAAGGTAGCCTCTTACCCCAATGATAAGCATAATACGTAGCAACAAACGTAGTAATGTCTTACTTAGCGTCCAACTCAGCGGCGTGTAGAGGCAAACGAGGGGGTACATCAACATTGGGGCGCACACACACACACTGCCACATCCAACAGACATGTCGAAAAGAGGGGGAAAAGAAAAAGAAAGAGAAAAGAAAGAGAAAAAATGCACTTTGAGGTGAGTTTTCCGCTCGTGCCTCACGCTATTGAAGGGATGCTAGTTAATCCCTGGCTGCGTACAATTGGACAAAACCCGGCCAGGTTAACAAGGAGGTGCACGCACTAGACCTAAGCAACAGCTGATCAACGCACGTTCAGAAACAAAAAAACAGGGCCAGACGACAACTGTGGATGATTTGCCACCTGCTTGAATTCAAGTGGCGTGGTCAGCAGCAAGGAGAAAGAGTCGCCAGTACGCAACAGCAAACCAATGCCGTACGGAAAGCAAACACTACAATAACAAAGGGAAATGAACAACATCAGACCACAATTGCGTGGACACCACAGCGACAGGCAACGTTCAGCAATAAGCAAAGGGTCGCCTGCAAGCAACAGATCATAGTTAGGGTTGGCTAGGAACATATATATACGGTGTATATACGGTATTTTTGGCAGGGAAATCACCAAATATACGGTCATATACGGTGCATATGTACGGTTCTGGCCAACCCTAATCATAGTAAATCACATCACACCTGCCTGCATACGAGTGGACACCACAGTGGCAGGCAATGTCAGCATTAGTCAAAGGTCAAAGGGTCGCCTGTAAGCAACAGATTATAGTAGATCACATCACACTTGCCTGCATACGAGTGGACACCACACCGGCAGGCATCGTCAGCAGCTGGTTGCCCACTCCTGCCAGAGCCGCCACCAAAAGGGAGGACAGGATGCCGATGTCTTTGTCCTTGGTGCTGCTTGTACTGCTGCTGCTGCTGCTGCCGCTGTTGCCTGCATACGCGTGTCGTGGTGGTGAGTAGACAATAAGGTCGGCCTGGACTAGAACACACACATTGTGCGTACGGCAATGTCTGGCAGAGGAGCCTCTTGACATTTCTGGTCCATGTACAACAGACATAAAATGTGTAGGGTTGGCCAAAGCCATAGAAATTTACATATATATATGCAGCACTTTCAGCAGGAAATTTCCCTACATGCGCCCGTTAACAAAGATACGGTCATACACGTTGCTTTGTGCGGTTCTGGCCAGCCCTAACAAAAAATGTTTACGACGGCCCACGTGGGTTGGCTTGACCACACGTGCTTGTGCAGTTCCGTTCATTATGTTTCTGCAGAAGTTTAGCGAAGAGGAGGTAGGCATCCACTCTTGACCGACACAAACACAGTGCGTGATGTGGCATGCTGTCTGAAACCGAGCGCCCACGAGATAGTCCATGCACGTGATGTGACCAACACAAACACAGTGCGTGTGGCATGCTGTCTGAACCGAGCGCCCGCAAGATGGTTCATGTACGTGATGTGACCAACACAAACACAGTGCGTGTGGCAAGCTGTCTGAACCGAGCGCCCACGAAAAAAAATCATGTACGTGATGTGACCAACACAAACACAGTGCGTGTGGCATGCTGTCTGAACCGAGCGCCCGCAAGATGGTTCATGTACGTGATGTGACCAACACAAACACAGTGCGTGTGGCATGCTGTCTGAACCGAGCGCCCGCAAGAAAGTTCATACACGTGATGTGACCAACACAAACACAGTGCGTGTGGCATGCTGTCTGAACCGAGCGCCCGCAAGATGGTTCATGTACGTGATGTGACCAACACAAACACAGTGCGTGATGTGGCATGCTGTCTGAAACCGAGCGCCCGCAAGATAGTTCATACACGTGATAAGTAGCCAGCCATGCAGGGTTGATCTCATGCACAGAGCAGGGAAGCCCCTCATGAGGAATGCCTGTATGCGCAAGGAAGTCAGCGAGTACCTCCTAGAGTTGGCCAGAACCGTGTATACACACCGTGTATGACCGTATCTTTGGTGATTTCCCTGCCATAAAGACCGTATATACACCGTATATATATGGCTCCGGCCAACCCTACAAACACCCAAACTCCCCACCCCCACCCTACACACACACACACACACACACACACACACACACACACACACCTGCTGCAGTGCCACCCTTCGCGTGGGTGACCACAAAGTGCCGCAATCTGCTGTACAAATAGAAGTACACTCCAGACGACAGCGCTGTCTCCACCACGTTGGGTTCGATGCCCACGTACAGTCCTTTGAGCCTGAACCCGTTTTGCGTAGTGATGAAAGGTCAGGGGCGTTCACATTGGCGTTCGGTTCACTTGGTGATTCCCTGGAGAGCCTTTCAAGAATCGAAATGTTGAAATTGTCCTCGTGAACGTGGGCTTGTTGACCTGCCACCATGACGAGCCCACGCTCCAAATTAGACCCAAAATTGCCACCATGACACACTAGACTAGACCATGATACACTAGACACACTAGACCAAAACACACCAGACCATGATACACTAGACACACTAGACCAAGACACACTAGACCATGATACACTAGACACACTAGACCATGACACACTAGACCATGATACACTAGACCCAAAATTGTCACCACGACGAGCCCACGTTCCAAATTAGACCCATCATTGCATGCTAAGACTCTAGGCTGTCGATACTACCCCTAATGAACGTGATGTGAGTTTCAGGAGCAATGCTGCCTGCAGGATCCACTCGCGCATTGTTTCAGAGTTAAATAACGTGTTGTTCAGCCTGTGCGTTGTTTCATAGTTGCAGCATGTGTGTTATGAAGCTTGCAGGAACGTCCAGTTTCCTTTGCTCTACCTACCTGTACTTGCGAATGACATCCAGCATGGATTTTGATTGGGAACCGGAGCCGAGGGCCTGCAAGTGCAACAAAGTGTCCAGAAAAGAAGAGGACGGTGAACATGAGTACTTTGTGGTGCTTGTCTTGAGCAAAAGGGCCGCAGGCACAAGCACACGTGCATGTGCATGTGCGTTCACACAAGTGTATGTGTGTGTGTGTGTGTGTGTGTGTGTGTGTGTGTGTGTGTGTGTGTGTGTGTGTGTGTGCACGCGCACGCCTGTGCGTGTGCATTACACGTGTCCATGCACGTGTGTAAGTGTGTGTGTGTGTGTGTGTGTGCATGTGCATGTGCATGTGCGTGTGTGTGCGGCACTTGCACGTGTAAAACTGAAGGTTCACCTGTATTGTGTATATGGTTTTAAGAGGGTAGGTACAAAGCAGAGCAAGTGCTGCCGCGGTTCCACCAGAAAAAGCTTCAATGCTGGCGTCAGAGATAAGGAGGGAGGGGAGATTTTCCTCCGCCATGACGACTACTTAATATTTGTGAAAAGAATAAATAACATTCCAGCCAATATAGCTCATGTTTCTGGCACACGGTCAAACACGCAACACACATACACACACACACACACACAAACACACACACACACACACATACACACACACACACACACCCACAAACACACAAACAAACACACACACACACACACACACACACACACACACACACACACACACACACACACACACCTATACAAACACGCAGGTCAGTAGCATGCCAGTCATCGCAGTGAGCACCTGGCTTTTGTGATGAGTTC
>Ga0307947_1000460_pt1 | contig 28541 bp, 36 predicted proteins | sample OrgLakmetagen232_FD_201840 | JGI IMG/M metagenome (GOLD analysis project Ga0307947, IMG submission 201840) | Saline water microbial communities from Organic Lake, Antarctica - #232 | ecosystem: Environmental > Aquatic > Non-marine Saline and Alkaline > Saline | place: Antarctica: Organic Lake...
CGAGAGGCCATCGATGCCACCTCCCTGCAAACACAGGTGAGCGTGTGAGTGCGTCATACTGTCATACTATGTGTGTTTGTGTTTGTGTACATTGATGTTGATAGGATGAGGAGAGGCTATGGATGCCACCTCCCTGCAAACGCAGGTGAACGTGTGAGTGCGTCAAACTGTCGTTCTATGTGTGTTTGTGTATGTGTATATTTATGTAGCGGTAGGATGTTCTTATGGCCGTGGGCTTTGTGACAGAAAGCCACGATTGACACCATGTAAGTACTGCTGATTGTTTAGTGGTATGTATCACCTGCGCTTGTGCAGGTTGTGTGCCAGTATGTGTGCAAACGTATAAAAACTGATGCAAAAACTCATGTAATCACGTACATGCTGTGCATTTCAGCACCCCCTGCCAGGGCACTGCCTGTCAAAGCACTTGCTTAAGCACGTACGTGCGTGTACGTGATCTGCACTCCAACCCCCCTTGCTTTGCTTTCTATTTCCTGGTGCCTTGACATCCCAAAGTTCTGGTTGAAGAGCGTCAAAGCGACTAGGTGGTGATCAGAATGTGCGAGGCCTCGTAACCAACCAAGAGCACCTGCTTTTGTAATCCTGGCCAAAGGATCTGGCCAGGCACCTGAGCTGCTTGTTGTATGTGTGCGTGCTAGTGTCGTATCTGGGCAGACACATCAAAACACACATCACTGATCACTAGGGTATGTCACGGAGCCTCTGAGCTGCATATCTAACCTGGAAGATCACTGCATGAAAAAGGGGATGTAATGCTCAGCAAGAGTCGCACGCAGCTCTCACCAGCTACTTAAGGCTGAAGGATCTTACCTTTTTACTGTCTGTGTGGCGTTGCTCCTAAAGCGATTCTGAAGTCATGCCTGCTGGTGTTAGCATGAATGGATGGACGGATGACGGATGACGGATGACGGATGAGCGGATGTAGGATGAACGGATGAACGCATGAACGATGACTGAAGCATGGCGCTGCCTTCATTGTTTTTCCTGCAGGGCGGCATTGACGCCTTTTTCAAGTACGACGGCCAGCTGGGCTGTTGGTGGGACGAGCAGAAGGGCACCCACACAGTAGCAGGTGAGGAATGAAACGTGTGCTGTGATCGCACAGGCGTTGCACACTAAATGTATGCAATTCTAAATGGGCTGCTGGTGGGACGAGCAGAAGGGCACCCACACAGTAGCAGGTGAGGAATGAAACGTGTGCTGTGACCGCACAGGCGTTGCACACTTTAAAAGTGCTGCTGTAGATGACAAACGTCCACAGTTTTGAAATGCAACCCTGAATGAAGTGCTGGTGGGGTGAGCAGAAGAGCGCATGCCTGGCTGCTTATGCTAAACGAGAGTGTCAGTGCTTTTTTCTAAGGAGCACTGTGGGTGGTGGAGCGTGTGCTTTTACAAAAGGAGCATCGTGGGTGGTGGCGTGTGAACCTGTACAAAAAGGAGCATCGTGGGTGGTGGCGTGTGCACCTTCACAAAAGGAGCATCGTGAGCAGTGGAATGTGCACGTTCACAAAAGGAGCATTGTGGGTGGTGGCGTGTGCACCTGTACAAAAAGGAGCATCGTGGGTGGTGGAGTGTGCACTTTCACAAAAGGAGCATTGTGGGTGGTGGAGTGTGCACTTTCACATAAGGAGCGTCGTGAGCAGTGGAGTGTGTACTTTCACAAAAGGAGCATTGTGGGTGGTGGCATGTGCACTTTCACAAAAGGAGCATCGTGAGCAGTGGAATGTGCACTTTCACAAAAGGAGCATTGTGGGTGGTGGCATGTGCACTTTCACAAAAGGAGCATCGTGAGCAGTGGAGTGTGTACTTTTGCAAAAAGAGCATCGTGGGTGGTGGCGTGTGCACTTACACAAAAAGAGCACCTGGGTGGTGGCGTGTGTATTTTTGCAGAAAAAGCACCTGGGTGGTGGCGTGTGCACTTGTACAAAAGGAGCATCATAGGTGGTGGAATGCAGCTTGGTTGCTTTTTGATGTTCCACTGGCCAGACAATGCAGCTGCTTTATTTCACCCTTCAATAGAGGGCATAAGCTGCACGTGCTTTGATTTCAAGTGCATGACTACGCATTCAATTAAGTAGTGTGGGTGCCCCCAACCATTCAGGCCAAATTAGCGTAAGTCATAACCAAGCTTTTTAATTTAAAACATGCCGGTTGCTCATTTTATTGACGTCCAAAGCTCAGATCATGGAGCTGCTGCACTCCACCACACCACAACACAGAAGAGGCTGACCAAAGCACTTGCTACTTAAAATGCACGCATGACTCTTGCAGTATGGGCGCCCACTGCTCAGACCATGGAGCTGCTGCACTCCACCACACCACAACACAGAAGAGGCTGACCAAGGCACTTGCTATTTAAAATGCACGCATGACTCATGCAGTATGGGCGCCCACTGCTCAGACCATGGAGCTGCTGCACTCCACCACACCACAACACAGAAGAGGCTGACCAAAGCACTTGCTGTTTAAAATGCACGCATGACTCTTGCAGTATGGGCGCCCACTGCTCAGACCATGGAGCTGCTGCACTCCACCTCACCACACGGGGGGGAGGCCACTGTTATGCCAATGGACCGCAATGCAATGGGGCCTGGGGTCTGGAGCGTGGACCTGCCTAAAGGCGCAAGCTGGTGGACGTACTACAAGTTCAGGTGTGTCTTTGTGTGTGTGTGTGTGTGTGTATGTGTGGTGTGTATGTGTGGTGTGTGTGTGTGTGTGGTGTGTGTGTGTGTGTTGGCGGTGGTGGTAGTGTGTTGAATGGTAGGTCATCCTAGCAGCCAAACCCATGAATGCTGCAGCCGTCACTCATGCATAGATCCTTTGTGGTCATGCAGCACCCACGTGTCTTTCATTAATTCCGCTTGCGCTGTTCTTCCTAGACTCTGTGCCACGAGGAGTCAGGTTTCACTGACCCACATTCATGCAGCACCCACTCCTTTGCATTGGTCCCTTACGCACTAATCTGCAGGCTCAAAGCCTGGTGTCCCTGGACTCTGTTTACGAGGAGTCAGGTTTCACTGACCCACATTCATGCAGCTCCCACTCCTTTTGCATTGTTCCCGCACGCGCTATTCTGCAGGCTCAAAGCCTGGTCTCCCTGGACTCTGTGCCACGAGGAGTCTGGTTTCACTGACCCACATTTATGCAGCACCCACTCCTTTGCATTGGTCTCGCACGCGCCCTTCTGCAGGCTCAAAGCCTGGTGTCCCTGGACTCTGTGCCACAAGGAGTCTGGTTTCACTGACCCACATTCATGCAGCTCCCACTCCTTTTGCATTGGTCCCGCACGCGCCCTTCTGCAGGCTCAAAGCCTGGTGTCCCTGGACTCTGCGCCACGAGGTGTCAGAAGTCACCGACCCTTATGCTCGAGGGCTGTCTGCCAACGGAGAGAAAGTGTGGGTGGTTCCCACGGACCTGGAGCATGAAAGCTTGGTGCGTCATATGTGTGAAAAGCTGTGTGTGTGTGCCTGTTTATGTTTATGTGTGTGTATGTGTGTGTGTGTGTGTGTTTGTGTGTGTGTGCGTGTTTATGTTTGTGTGTTTAGGTGGGGGTGCTGCATACTACGTGTAATTACAGCAATAGTAACTTTGGACTTGTGATTCAATATAACAAGACATACCAAAGTACTAAATAACATGACTTTGTAACCGTCGTACTTGTTAATCCATCAATGTGTTCGCGTGGAATTGTGTTCACACACACACGCACACAAACACACACATACACACACACGCACATACACACGCACAAACACACACACACAGACAAACACACACACACAAATACATACACACACACAAACACGCTCAAACACACACACATGCAGTCACATACGTGCACACCCACACACGTACACACACGTGCACAAACACGCTTGCACACAGATGCCCCAAGGATGGCACGACCACACAATCCCCACTATTCCAAAGTGGACGGACATCTCACTGTACGAGTTGCACATCCGGGACTTCAGGTGCGTGTTGCTGTAAGCTGTGTGCTCAAGTTGGTCACACAAATTCATTGTGACTATCTCTGTTTGGTCTGACATATCACTTTACGAGTTGCACATCCGGGACTTCAGGTGCGTATTGACCAGGCCTGTGCACTGTACGGTGTGCGGACCGTACGCTTTTTACTGTACGCATCGTAATTTTTCAAATTACGGCGTAATTACGAATTTGGAGGACTGTATTTTAAGGCGCATTTACAACGGGTGGAGTAATGGATTAATGAAATGCATTAATCCACTTTTGCATTTACAATTAGTGGATTGATGGCTGGATTAATAAATTTCCGCAGATCAATTTTTATTATCTTTATCCGGGGGGGTGTGGCGATTAAGGATGAATCGGTGTGGGAAAATAACATAAAGTGGCGTTGACCACTGTATAATTGCCCTTCAATCTAAACCAGGTCTGAGCTACAGGGCCGTGGAATCATTGGCCAAATTGAGCCTCTGGCCCAACTTTGACCGCCCAAACATCCGCTCTTCCGACTTCCTTCATCCTAGTTAATGGTTTTTAGTTCATTGCTATGCTGCTCGGACAGAAGGCAGTGAGAAGGGGGTGAGCAAAAGTGGCGAAAATCAAGCTGTATTGTAAACGTGCATGGATTAATGCTTGGATTATTGGTGCTCATTCATCCAACCCTGGATTAATGACCAATTAATCCAAAATTGTTGTAAATGCGCCATTACCGTAATACGTTAATTTACTGTACGGTTACGGTACAGTGCCAAGCTGACACTGCCAGTGCAAAAATGGCCTCACAAAGGCCTCTCCGCCCCAACACCTCCCATTTCCACCTCCTGCATGCTCCTCTTATGTGCTGACGCCACAGATATGCTACCCTGAAGCTGGGTTGGGGCTGCATCAGCTCGGGGGAAGGGCCCAGCAGTGGCTTGCATGGAAACTCAAAGTCGGACACAGGACTTAATTCCTGGTTGTGCTTTATTCATAAACAATTGTTGCAAAAAGAAACCAAACTGTTTTGGGCCGAAATTGGACCCAAACGTCCAAATTACGGTCAAAATTGTACTTTACAGTGGCACAGTCTTGTACGGTCGACTCCGTAATTTAGACCGTACTGTACGGGGTAATTACGGTCCAGAATCCAACTTAACGGCGTAAGTGCACAGTCCTGGTATTGACGGATGTTGCGTGCTGTGACTCTTACAATTGTGTAGCTGTGCGTGTTGATGCAAGCGGCATGCTTTGAATGGTTGATGGACTAGGTGATAGTGGTTGTCTTTTATTGCCAGATTGCAGCTCAGCTTGATCCAGGCCTTATTTGTGATGTGCTTGCTTTCAAAAGGTACCCAAAACTCAGTAGTATATCATAAAGGTACCCAAAACTCAAAGTAGTATATCATAAAGGTACCCAAAACTCAAAGTAGTATATCATAAAGGTACCCAAAACTTAAGTAGTATATCATAACAAAGCACCATGGAGGTAGCTGCTGTCCTCTATGAGTCGGAATTTGGAAAAGCGTGCCATTTAAGGATGCATTTCTTCAGAGGATATTCGTTTTTAAAGAACCGTGTCATTCAAGGAACAACAGGAGCAGTTTGGGTGGATTTAAACTAACGTGTCTGACCCTTTAGGTATGCCAGCTTCAAGTAGGAGTTTACAGTGACATGCATGCAAAGTACGCACGACACAGACAAGCATTCGGCGCACAACATACACCAACACTCACCCTGCATTTTTATCGCCGAATCATGTCACCCAGGTCAAGCAGCCAACACACATGCGCTGCATACACACATGCATGCATACACACACAAACACACACACGCGCGCGTACGCAACCTACCTATCAAAATCTACGTGCACTTGTATCTTCATTGGACACACACACAAACACTCACACTCACACACATACACACACATACACACACACTCACACACATACACACACATACACCATTAACACTGCAGCATCATCGACGAAAGTGTGCCAGCCAACCTGCGTGGCAAGTACCAAGCATTCGTCCCTGGAAAAGTCAAGGAGGGCAACGGAGGAAAGCAGAGTGCTGGGTTAGCCCACTTGGCCAGGCTCCGTGAGGTGCGTGCAGGGATTTAGAATAAGGTATGCATATGTGTGTGTGTGTGCGTGCAGGGATTTGCAACTAGGTATTTATGGGTATGGGTGTGGGTGTTCATGTGCGTGTGCATGTGGGTATTGGTGTGGGTGTGAGTGGGGGTGGGGGGGGTGGTGTGGGTGTGGGTGTGTGAGGTGTGTGTGCATGGAATCACAGCTAGGTATGCATGTGTGTATTTGTGAGTGCAAATGTGTGCCTGTGCGTGCAGTGTGCACGTGTGCGTTTGCAGATGCGCGTGCGGTGCGTGAGCCTCCTATAATCAGGTGTTGTTTGTCTACTCCATCTGCGGTTCTTTCATAAGTTTGGCTTTGTGCCTGAATGCCTGTGTGCTAATATCAAGCCGTTCTCTACGCCCTGGCCTTCATCGTGTTCGCTTACTGCTCGATACGACTCAGCTTTGGCCTGGACGCAAGTCTTTGATTTGGAATAATGGTTATACAGGCCAGTCTTAACCACACGCACTCCGCTGCCCATGTACAGCTTTGGCTCTGTGCCTACATGTTTTGATTATACCTAAGTATCATGTTTCGTTTTTACCTAAGCACCGTTTATAAGTATAAGTATAGCTGAGTATAGTATAATTACCATTTATACCCAAGTACATGTTTCGTTTGTACCCAAGTATCAAACCCAATTCCGCAGGTCGCCCTTAACCACATGCACCTATCGCCCCTGTGCAACTTTGGCTCTGGCTTGAACTTGTTCATCCATTCATTCACGTTAAACTTATATCTGCAGGCCGGTCTTATCCACATGCGTATTCCCCGTGACCGTGTAAGACCGTGATTATTTTGTTTAACATAAACCAGTATGGTGATTCCTCTTTTAGTTGGTCGTCATTATTTTTTCCCCTTACTACTTTCCTTATATTCTTTCGTATCGGCTGCACCTATTGCCCCTGTACGAATCTGGCTGTGGCCTGAATGTTCATCCATTCATTCACATTAATCTCATACCTGCAGGCCGGTCTCAACCACATCCACTTGCTGCCCTTGTACGACTTTGGCTCCGTGCCTGAGCGTGTTGAGGAGCAGCTCACTGTCAAGGTAAGAGGCTGTTTTATAATCATGTTTCGTTTTGCATTTTCTACAATAATTGTTTATATAATGGAGACATACCAAAAAATATCAATGTTTTTGAGCCTGGGATGCTCGCAGAATAGAGGACTTAAATGAGCCGGAAAATTGCATTGGGAAAATTGAAGTACTTGTATTACAAAAATTTCCAGATTTATGGGCCTCTGACTAATGTGAGAGAGTTTCTTTTAATGCGTAAGGTTCCATACAAATGGGCCTCTGGCCAATGTGAGAGGGTTTCTTTTAATGCGTAAGGTTCCTTGCACAGGCACCACCCTCCCCTCATTGCCTTGCACGTGCTGGGCTGTCGGTTTTGTATGTTGCAGGAGCACACTCTGCACACAGAATTTGCACGCAAGCGCTGGCAAGCATAGCTTTTGTGTGAATGGATTGCATGGATGACAGAGGGTTGCCGTTTCACTCTACTCTAAACGTTTTTGCAGTGTTAAGGCTAACTGAGGGAACAAAAATGAAGGGGTGGTCACTGTGTGTGGTTTCTTATGTCAATTAAACCTTCAGACAACGACTGGTTACTTCACCTTTCCGCCCACCTGCAACTAGATTGATGATAGGTGGCCTCCTTCCGTCCTTGTGCCGTTTAAACCTCCAAACCACGATTGGTTGCTTCACCTTTCCGCCAACCTGCATGCCAAATATATGGTAGCCATTGATAGGTAAGGCGTTGATAAATAGATGGTAGGCGGCCTTCTTCTGTCCTTGTGCTCATTGCTTTCTGTCAAAGGCAGCTTAACAAATACAAAGTGCAGGCCAACGTCAGAGCAAATGTGGGCAGAAGCGCAAGTGCAGACGTATATATGTGAATACACACACATATACACACATATACAAAATGCACATATATATACAGTGCACACACACAGACACAGACACAGACACAGACACACAAACGTACACACATCCATACGCCCAATGCACGCACACACACACATGCAGGAGGACCTCAGCCAGTACCCACAAACACTTACACACGTACACACATCCATGCGCCCAATGCACGCTTACACACATGCAGGAGGACCTCAGCCAGTACCCACAAACACTTACACACGTACACACATCCATACGTAAAATGCACGCACACACACATGCAGGAGGACCTCAGCCAGTACCCACCTGACAGTGACAAGCAGCAGGCAGCCGTGCTTGCAGTAGCTGACCAGGACGGATTTAACTGGGGCTATGACCCAGTGAGTGTGTGTGTGCGTGCGTGCCTGTTTGTGTATAATGCTCTTATCAGACACGCAAGTGACATATTTGTGCAATTATGTGCAAGTGTGTTTGTGTTTAGTGGCAGTGGCCAATCAGATTACTTTGACAGGGCTGTGTGTTTGCGTGTGCATGTGGAAATGCGTGTATACATATTTGCAGATGTACAGGTCTGTTTGTAACAGCACACATGTTTGTGTGTTTGCGTGCGTGGTCCATTGTCAAATGCATGTACGACAAACTATGGTTCGTGATGCACACACAGTCAATCGTCGTTTAGTGTGTCTTTGTCAAGCTCAGAAGGCAAGTAGCGGCACTCATGTGGCAACTGTGTGGTGTGGGTGTGTGGGTGTGTGGGTGTGTGTGTGTGTGTGTACCCTGCTTCAGTGCCTGTGCATAATGGGACTTGAAAGAACAAAGGCTACTATGTCATCACATCCTACGTCTGTTTGTGTGTGTGTGTGTGCTTCCAACTTCTTCCTGAGGAATTACTTTGCATTTCGCGCTGGGATATAACCTGCAGAACAAAGTGCTAACGGTCGCCATGCGCAAACTTGCAACACAAATACCTCCCTTCCTAAATTAGATCTAGTGTTCAACAAGTTGCCATGCTTTCACACACATGGATATACATATACATATACATACACTCACAGACGCACACGGACACAGACAAGAGCAAATAATCAAATACGTGGTTGCAGGTGCACTGGGGTGTGCCTGACGGCTCCTACGCTTCAGACCCTGACGGCGCTGCCAGGTGTGCCTTAAGCTAACCCAACACTTCTCTAGCGTTTGCAGCCGTGCGTGTAATGGTGATAAAAGCCACACCTGTCCAACATCGTGACAGTGCCGAGCGTGGTGGAGCACGTTGCACAAATTTACGATTAGCTGCTACGTGCTACGAGTCTTAAACGTAGGGCTTGGTTTTACAGAGGACCATTAAGACGATGAACACCGCTTCAAGATTTAGTTGCACAATTTTACGAGCAGCTGCTATGTGCTATGAGTCTTAAACGTAGGGCTTGGTTTTACAGAGGACCACTCAGACGATGAACACCGCTTCACGTTATAGAGCCAGTGTGTACGTTAAACGGCATGTGTCCTATAAGTACAAGAGATTTGTTCTAATGCGGTCCAGTAATGCTTTGCATTTCAAAATATGGCTACACGTGCGTCGTCAGGATTTGCCAGTCATAACTTTTGCTCACCCTCATAGGGACTGGTCTGCTCAATGCTCCTCTGTCAGCTGTCATAGCAAATCACTGTCACTGCAAAGTATAAGACTCAGCACAACAATCTATATAACATTGTGCAGGATTCGGGAATGCCGAGAAATGATCATGGCACTGCACGAGCAGGTGCGTGGGTGCATGTATCCATGTATCGATGTGTTTAGGTTTATGTGTCTGTGCGAGAGTGTGTCTGACTTTTACCTTGCTTCTATTCTACTGTACTCAGCTAGGTTAGCACTCAAAGCGTTGCTGTTGGTTTGCAGGGCTGGGCTGTGGTGTTGGATGTGTGTTTGCTAGGCTAAATGAGCACTCGAAACGTTGCTGCTTGTGTCTAGGGCTGGGGAGTGGTGGCTAAATGAGCGCCCAAAATGCTGCTGTTCGTTTTCAAGGCCCGGGTGTGGTGTTGGTTGTGTGTTTACAAAGGCTAAATGAGCGCTCACAACGTTGCTGCCCATTTGCAGGGATGGGGTGTGGTGTTGGATGTGGTGTACAACCACGTGTATGCTGCCGGACCAAGTGACAGGTGGGTGCATCAATTTTTCGAGAGAGAATGATGCTACGTTTTCATTTGATTGTTTGAAGCGATTGCCACACTCCTTAGAGGGTCGAACACGTTTGTAGTATGTGCTGATATAAGTACGGTACAACGTACAGGGGCAATGCTGGAAGCGTTGTACTTGTGTGTAGGCTATAACCAACTGGATGGATAGTAAGGATGTATGCAGTAACAAACAATCAGTAAACCAGATTAATTGTACAGTTCCTCATTTTTACGGCTTAGGCCAGATTGTGAGTAAGCTGTCATTTATTTTGCCAGGGGTAGATTGGCGTGCGCGCAGAACATACGGTAGTGCAGAAATGCCCATAGGTGTTCATGCAAGCATTCCTGTTTGCGTGGAGCTGCGCTTGGTCCTGCGTACATTGCACACATGAATACCACCATTCAAGCAAGCTTGTTGCCAAAACTCACGCATGCATATCAACAGAGCTTATGTGGGGACAGGAGCAATGAGTTGTCCCAGGCGTTTGCGTACATGCACAATTGTTACGGTATGCCAGGTGTGCCAGGTGTGCCATTACTGAAATAAGGACAGAAAATGCTGAAATGCGGTAAGAAACATACCCAATTCGCCACTTCTAAACCCACAGGAACAGCGTGCTCGACAAGTTGGTCCCAGGCTACTACCAACGCCGGGATGAAGACATCACCTGTGCAGTGAATGTGCTGCAAACATACCCAACTCGCCACTTCTAATCCCACAGGAACAGCGTGCTCGACAAGTTGGTCCCAGGCTACTACCAACGCCGGGATGAAGACATCACCTGTGCAGTGAATGTGCTGCAAACATACCCAACTCGGCACTTCTAATCCCACAGGAACAGCGTGCTCGACAAGTTGGTCCCAGGCTACTACCAACGCCGGGATGAAGACATCACCTGTGCAGTGAATGTGCTGCAAACATACCCAACTCGCCACTTCTAATCCCACAGGAACAGCGTGCTCGACAAGTTGGTCCCAGGCTACTACCAACGCCGGGATGAAGACGGCACGCTCTGTCAGTCCACGTGCTGCAAACAAACCCAACCCGCCACTTCTAAACCCACAGGAACAGCGTGCTCGACAAGTTGGTCCCAGGCTACTACCAACGCCGGGATGAAGACATCACCTGTGCAGTGAATGTGCTGCAAACAAACCCAACCCGCCACTTCTAAACCCACAGGAACAGCGTGCTCGACAAGTTGGTCCCAGGCTACTACCAACGCCGGGATGAAGACGGCACGCTCTGTCAGTCCACGTGCTGCAAACATACCCAACCCGCCACTTCTAAACCCACAGGAACAGCGTGCTCGACAAGTTGGTCCCAGGCTACTACCAACGCCGGGATGAAGACGGCACGCTCTGTCAGTCCACGTGCTGCAACAACGTGGCCACCGAGCACTACATGGCAGAGAGGCTGTCTGTGGAGGACCTGGTGCACTGGGCCAAGCACTACAAGGTGTGTGTGTGCGTGTGCGTGTGTGTGTGTATCCAAAGGCTGTGCTGGGTTAATGTGAATTACGAGCACTACATGGCAGAGAGGCTGTCCGTGGAGGATGCATTGGGCCAAGCATCACAAGGTGTGGAAGTGTGTGCGTGTGTGTGGAAGTGTGTGTAACCATTTCTTGGCATGATGAAATGGACGCACATACTCACACGCACACAGACACATACACAGAGTACACAGTGTGCTACTGAGCACAACATGGCAGCGCGGTTCTCCCTGCAGGACAGGATTAATTACACCAGGGAGCATCTGTGTGTTCACACCTCTGTGTTCACAAGTGTGCTTACGCGTGTGCTCACACGTGTGTGCTTAAGTGTGTTCACACGTTTGCTCTGTGTGCTGTGTGTTCATACGTGTGCTCAAGTGTGTTCACACGTGTGCTTACGCGTGTGCTCACACGTGTGCTTACGCGTGTGCTCACACGTGTGTGCTTAAGTGTGTTCACACGTTTGCTCTGTGTGCTGTGTGTTCATACGTGTGCTCAAGTGTGTTCACACGTGTGCTTACGCGTGTGCTCACACGTGTGCTTACGCGTGTGCTCACACGTGTGTGCTTAAGTGTGTTCACACGTTTGCTCTGTGTGCTGTGTGTTCATACGTGTGCTCAAGTGTGTTCACACGTGTGCTTACGCGTGTGCTCACACGTGTGTGCTTAAGTGTGTTCACACGTTTGCTCTGTGTGCTGTGTGTTCATACGTGTGCTCAAGTGTGTTCACACGTGTGCTTACGCGTGTGCTCACACGTGTGTGCTTAAGTGTGTTCACACGTTTGCTCTGTGTGCTGTGTGTTCATACGTGTGCTCAAGTGTGTTCACACGTGTGCTTACGCGTGTGCTTACACGTGTGTGCTCAAGTGTGTTCACACGTGTGCTCTGTGTGCTCTGTGTGCTTACACGTGTATGCTCAAGTGTGTTCACACGTGTGCTTACTACCGCACATGAGTAGGGTTGGCCAGAATTGTGTATAAAAACCGTACATGACCGTATATTTGGTGATTTCCCTGCCAACAAATCTGTATATACACCGTGTGTATACCGCGTGTATAAAAATCAGTATATACATGTTTCTGGCCAACCCCACACATGAGCAAATGCTAGCTCACCTGTGAACCTGGTAAATCAGAAAAACGACTTGCATTCTTACATCAGGTGCCCTGGACTCCGTTACTGCTGTCGTCCTTCCAAAACTTATGTTAGCACGTCATAACAAGTTTAACGTTATGATGTGTTAACAGAACGTGTCAGACTTGTTATGACGTTTTAACAGAACCCATAAAAAGTTTAACGTTATGACTTGTAACACAACGTGTCAGACTTGTTAAGACGTGTTAACAGAACCAGAATCAACCAGGATTAACCAGAGCCATATGTATGCGGTGAATACTCGATATGTTTAATATGCAAACCTCAAAATATACGGTCATATACGGTTTATTATAGGTATACGTATAATACACAGTTATGGCCAACCCTACATGCAAGTCAAAAGTCAAGATCATGTGCCGTATGTCTGCGTGTGTGTGCCCACCAGTTAATGCATGCTGTAAGCTCTTTTCATTCCTGTCAATCGAGTAAACGTGTCAGGCTCGACATCAAGACCCGCCTGCTGCAACAGTGCGTCAATCCTGCGTGCTGTTTGTCCATGTGTATTCATACTTCATACGTTGGACTGGAGACCTTCCCCAATCGCTTGCACACGATTTGTACTGAGCATATTTTATCACGATTTTTCAAATATTAGGTCAAGGGCTCCAAGGGAGGCATCTGTTTCAAGCTACGACATCTTACCTCAAATTTTCTTGCTGCAAATCGTCTGCAAGTGATTGGGAGTACCTCCCGGTTTAAATTATGAGGTCATGTGCTGCTTCATGCTTTATTAACTTTGTTAATTCTTCCAATTCAGGTGGACGGTTTTCGCTTTGACATCATGGGCCACATGCTGCTTCGCACCCTCAACAAAATGCGCGCGGCTTTGGATGGCCTGACTGTCGAAAAAGACGGTGTGGATGGCAAGTGAGTGTGATTGAGTAACGCTCCAGGATGTGTGTGAGAGTGTGAGTGTGTGTGCATGTGTGTATGTCTGTGATTGTGCGTGTGTGTGTGTGTGTGTGTGAGAGGGAGTGTGTGTGTGCGTGCATTTTTATAAAGCTTACCGTATGACAGGATGGATGGCAAGTGTGTGTATTGGGCATGAGCTACTACTGTGAAAATGTGCTGTGCATTAGCTACAACTGTTAAAATGTGCTGGTTACTACTGTTAAAAATGTATTGTGCATGAGCTACTACTGTTAAAATGTGCTGGCTACTGCTGGGCAAGGTGCGTGTGCTGCTGTTGTATGAGTGAGAGTGTTTGTGTGTTTATGTGTGTTTGTGTGTGTTTGTGTGTGTGCACCTTCAAATAACTGACAGCTCGATATTTGATATGTATGGCAAAAGTAAGCATATTGGTGTGTGTACTGCTGCTGTTTGGGGATGAGTATGCTGTTCAAGGCTTAGCCTGCCGGTGGTCAACATATGTACTCTGTGGGAAAGCAGGTGTCCCAAAAAGTCGGCTCGAATACCTAGGCAAGTGCACTTTTCACTTGTTAGCTTTCTGTTGTTTGGGGGTTATGGGTTATGCAATCAATCATGCTTTTTCCAGCCTATTTAAACAAATTTCTAGCTCAAATACAGTTGTTCTTGGGACCTAAATGGTTAAAAGTGACTCACATCACAACCACACGTGTACACGCTAACACAGGCAGACACACACAAATACAGGCAGAACCACGCTAACACACACACATGCACACACAAACGCAGGCGGACCCACATGTACACAATTACACATGCACAATCAACACACACAACCACACATGCAACTACAACCACAGGCGGATCTACATCTACGGAGAGGCTTGGAACTTTGGGGAAGTGGTGGATAACCAGCGCGGCATCAACTGCTCTCAACTGAACCTCACAGGTAATTGTTGGTGGTGTTTTGTGTACTTGTGGTTGTTGGTGGTGTTTTGTGTACGCCTTAAAAAGGCGGCAGACAACCAGCGCGGCATCAACTGCTCTCAACTGAACCTCACAGGTAGTTGTTGGTGGTGTTTTGTGTACAGCTGGTTGTTGGTGGTGCCTTTTAAACGCCTGAGAGAGGCGGCAGATAACCAGCGCGGCATCAACTGCCTTAATTGAACCTCACAGGAAGTTGATCCTATTTTGTTTTGTGTACACCTTAGAAAGGTGGTGGATAACCAGCGTGGTATCAACTGCTTATAACTCAATCTTGCAGGTAGTTGATTGTATTGTTTTGTGTACCCTTTACAGGTGGTGGATAACCAGCGTAACTTCAACTGCTTTTAACTCAATCTCGCAGGTAGTTGATTGTATTGTTTTGTGTACCCTTTACAGGTGGTGGATGACCAGCGTGGCTTCAACTGCTCTCAATTACACCTCACACACTTAATTGTAGCTGTCTGAAGAGGTGCTGCATGTTTGGCACAAAGCAGAGTGACCACTGTTGTCAAAGTGAAGCTAAACAGAATATGCAGGCTCCGATTCATGGAGCTGGCTTTCGCGCGCCTTGTACCCACAGCAGAGAACCTCTCATCTGTGACTTTGGGCTTTTGTGGTTGTGAAGCACCCAAACAGAAGCACAGGAGCTTACTTCGCACGAATTGCATGGTTGTGAGCGCTCAGACAGAAGCACAGGAGCATATGTCGCACAAATTGCATGGTTGCGAGCGCTCAGACAGAAGCACAGGAGCATATGTCGCACAAATTGCATGGTTGTGAGCACTCAGACACAAGCACAGGAGCATGCATCGCACAAATTGCATGGTTGTGAGCGCTCAGACAGAAGCACAGGAGCATGCATCGCACAAATTGCATGGTTGTGAGCGCTCAGACAGAAGCACAGGGGCACACACCACACAATCGTGCGGTGTAAGCTTCTGTGCTTCTGTCCAGACCTTTGAGGTTTGTATCGTATTTTTGTGTTTTGGCGTTGAATGATTTTGACGACGGTAGAATGAATGATTGAATGGTTTGTTCGTTGAATGATTTTGACGACGGTAGAATGGATGATTGAATGGTTTGTTCGTTGAATGATTCTGACGAACGACGGTAGAATGAATGATTGAATGGTTTGTTCGTTGAATGATTCTGACGACGGTAGAATGAATGATTGAATGGTTTGTTCGTTGAATGATTCTGACGACGGTAGAATGAATGATTGAATGGTTTGTTCGTTGAATGATTCTGACGACGGTAGAATGAATGTTTGTTGAATGATTCTGACGACGGTAGAATGAATGATTGAATGGTTTGTTCGTTGAATGATTCTGACGACGGTAGTATGAATGATTGAATGAATTGTTCGTTGAATGATTCTGACGACGGTAGAATGAATGATTGAATGAATTGTTTGCTGAATGATTCTGACGATGGTGAAATGATTCTGACGACGGGCGAGCAGGAAGGATGTACATGTACGTAAGGGTGTACGTAAGGGTGTACATGTACGTAAGGGTGTACATGTAATGTAAGGGTGTACGTGTTATGTAAGTTGCTGCTTAATGTTCATGTATGTATGTATGTATGTATGTATGTTTGTATATACGTGTTTATGTGTGTGTACGTGCAGATAACTAACTGGGTGATATTAATGAAAGACTGCGTGACAATGCCAGGTGGGGGGTAGGGTCTTTCGTTTTTTCCTTCTAAACCTACTCATACACATTCTTTGCTTGTGTACAGACACCGGACTGGGGTGCTTTACACCGAGCTATAGGCCGTACATTTTTAATCAACTTGCTCATTACCTACAATTTTTATCAACCTGCTCATTACCACGTCTTTTATTTGCGTGCAGACACCGGACTGGGGTGTTTTACACCAAGCTATAGGCCGTACATTTTGAATCAACCTGCTCATTACCACGTCCCTTGTTTGCATGCAGACACCGGATTGGGCGGTTTCAATGACAGGCTGCGTGATGGTGCTCTTGGGGGAGGGCCTTTCAGCCCGCCTGACCTTCAGGTGCAAAAGTGGGAAGTGGGGGAGGGACATGCAAGTTTCTGCACTTGGGTGTGTTTTAGTTCTGCATTTGGGTGCATTCACTTTTCTGCACTTGGGTGTGTTTACTGTTCTGTACTTGGGTGACTTAACTTTTCTGTACTTGGGTGTGTTTACTGTTCAGCATTTGGGTGTGTTTACTGTTCTGCACCTGGGTGTGCTTCCTGTTCTGCACTTGGGTGTGTTTACTTTTCTGCACTTGGGTTTGTTTACTGTTCTGCACTCGGGTGAGTTTGCTTTTCTGCACTCGGGTGTGTTTACTTTCGGCACTCGGGTGTGTTTACTGTTCTGCACTTGGGTGACTTTACTTTCCTTATTTGGGTGTGTTTACTGCTCTGAATTCACTGTTCTGCACTTGGTTGTGTTTACTGTTTTGCACTTGGGTGTGTTAACTGTTCTGCACTCGGGTGATTTTACTTTTCGGCACTCGGGTGTGTTTACTGTTCTGCACTCGGATGTGTTTACTGTTCTGACCCAGGCATAGCAACTCAATGTCAAGTAGAAACCCAGGCATAGCGACTCAAGTAGAAACCCAGGCAGCGCAACTCAAGTAGAAACCCAGACATAGCAACTCAAGTAGAACCCAGGCATAGCTACTCAAATAGAAACCCAGGCATAGCAACTCAATGTCAAGTAGAAACCCAGGCGTAGCAACGCAATGTCAGTCAAGTGGAGGGCGAGGCTGGCAACAAGGCTTGTCCGTGCAGAGTCCTGCTACCACCTTTCTCGCGGGACACCACGAAAAGCAAAAAGGCGTCTGTTATCAAGATTAAAAACAGAGTTACCGCTATGACGCACCACGCAGGGCCTTGTAAATGGCCTGTTAGTAACCACTAGCCCCTAATGAAAGCGCAGGCCACGGAGATGATATTACCATTTGTGCAAATAACAACCCTGTGTGCTCAAGATGGTAAGGTTTGTGTCAATGCCTTGTTGCACCAAGCAGGGCTTTGTGACTGGCCTATTAGTAACCGCTAGCCCCCCCAACAGAAGCACAGAGAGATGCTAATACCATCTGTGCAGATATTAAATGGCCTGTGAGCTCAAGATGTCAAGATTTGTGTCAATGCCTATTGCACCACGCAGGGCTTTGTGACTGGCCTGTCCCTAGCTTCTAATGAAAGCACAGGCCAGGGAGACGCTGCCGCCCAAGCCCAGGAGCTTCTAGTGCTGAGTGACTGGGTGCGCTACTCGTTGGCAGGCAATCTGAGGTGCGTGGGTGTGGGTGTGGGTGCAAGTGCGGGCGTGAGTGTGGGGTTTGGTGTGGGTGTGGGTGTGGGTGTGGGTATGGGTGTGGGTGCTGGCACGGGCGTGGGTGTGGGTGTGGGTGTGGGTGTGGGTGTGATTGTGGGTGTGGGCATGGGTGTGGGTGCAGTATACTCCAAACTTTGACCGTGAGAATGCAAGATGCCCTTTTTTCTTGCGACACAAACTGTGAGCTTTGGTCTGTGTGTGTTATGAAAAGGCATTGTGCATCTTCACGGTTTAACTTTTCTCTCGCACGCAGCCCAACTTAATAGTCTTAAAACCAAAGGTCTAGCCAATAGTTGCAGTAGTTCTCATTGACGCAATGATAACTTCATATGCAATAAGTGTGCCGCTCACTCCACAATGTTAGCACATAGCTCGCGGCTGTTCCCATTAACAAACCACCCCAACCATTCTCACTTAGCTCTCCACCCAATTCAAAGCCCCCTATCCTTCATCTTAATGCAAGAATCTTGATGTTATGTAAACCATTGACATTTGCTGAAACTCTGGCATTCTGAAGGGTTCTGTGGGGCCTGGTGCGTATTCTGCACCCACTTTGGCAGAGGAAAGGTGCATTTCTGAACTTGCACCGATCGACCTCTGCTTCAGGATATAAGCATTATATATATTTTAAACATTGCTGCTATGTCGAATTTGGGGCAGGGGTAATGCCGGCGAGTGGGAGGCACTCACACAAGGGACATAGGGGAAAAAGACAAATCTGTCGCTCCACACCTGCTGCAAGCTTCAGCCCAGCTTTTGCCCTCAGAGTTGAGGCTTTAAATACAGTTCATTCCAGATTGTGAGCCACTCACTGGGTCTTGCTGCCTCCTGCTTTGGTAGGCATGTAAAGAAAAAAATAGAGGTCCAACGCAGCTTTCAGGTCCCAAAATGGTGAAGGAAGGGGAGATAGAGCCAAAATTGGCATTTTGGAACTGTTTGGCTTGCTATGGGGTGGGCCGTTCATGGGGACAGCCCAGCACAAAACTAGTTTTCCTTGGCTTTATAGCACTAATTCAGTGCACGGTGCTCTTCTCGCACTGAGTGTGCAACGGACACTGCTCTTATCGTTTAGAGGGTGACATTCACATTGTACAACGAACGAAAATAGGACAACAAGCATCATAGTGTATGACAGGCTTCTGTAGACGGCGACTGAAGTGCTGGTGCTCTCGCTCTCTCACACACACACACACACACACACACACACACACACATACACACACGCACACGCACACACACACACACGCACACACACACACACAGCCGTTACAAGATGGAGACCGCGAACGGAAAGGTGCTGGCAGGGGGTGAGGCAGTTGCCATGGGGCAACCATTGGCGTACGGAGGTCACCCTTGCGAGCATGTGGCCTTCATCGGGTGCCACGACAATCTCACCATGTTTGACTTTGTGAGTGCACAAGTGTTCCACAGTGTCTGTGTGTGTATATGAGCATGTGGCCTTGATCAGGTGCCACGACAATCTCATTATGTATGACTTTGTAGGTGCACAAGTGTTCCACAGTGTCTGTGTGTGTATATGAGCATGTGGCCTTGATCAGGTGCCACGACAATCTCACCATGTTTGACTTTGTAGGTGCACAAGTGTTCCACAGTGTCTGTGTGTGTATATGAGCATGTGGCCTTGATCAGGTGCCACGACAATCTCGTTATGTATGACTTTGTAAGTGCACAAGTACTTCACAGTGTCTGTGTGTGTATATGAGCATGTGGCCTTCATCGGGGGCCACAACAATCTCAGTCTCACCATGTATGACTTTGTAAATGCACAAGTGTTCCACAGTGTCTGTGTGTGTATTTGAACATGTGGCCTTCATCGGGGGCCATGACAATCTCATCATGTTTGACTTTGTGAGTGTACAAGTACTTCACAGTGTCTGTGTGTGTATGTGTTTATTTGGTCGTATGTGTGAGTGAGTGAGCAGGCCTTGCTACAAGCCTTTGATTTGTTTATACTTCAAGGGATGTGTGTGTGTATCAATGAAAATGACAAAAGGTGAATGGTGTGAGGCAGTTGAATTGAAGAGTTCTGAGTCCGGACTTGTGCGTACTGGCTGTGGGCTAAAATGTTAAAATAGCAACCATGCCAAAGAGAAGCAGAAAGGGACACACGCGTGGCGTTATGCCCAACGTGAAGACCACTCGCACATAAAGTTCATACACATACGCTGGCGGCCCTAATTTTTGTTATACAGATTCCCCCATCTCCCTGCTCATGCAGCCACTGGTCAGCATTGTTTTGCTTGGCTTGTTTTTTGCACACGTTTGTTCCTTTTCTGTGCTGCTGCAGATCACTGAGCTGCTGCAGATCACTGTGCTGCTGCAGATCACTGTGCTGCTACAGATCACTGATTTGTTCCTTTTCTGTGCTGCTGCAGATCACTGAGAAAGCCGCCCCGTCCACCTTTGCCGAGGAGCGCGTGCGCATGCAGATCATGTGTTTGTCTCTGATTACCCTATCACAGGTAGGCTTGTGTGTGGGCCAATGAGCGTGTGCGTGCATTCGTGTGTTGCATTCGTGTGTGTGGTGCAGATCATGTGCTTGTCTATAATTACCCTATCACATGTAGGCTTGTGTGTGTGCGCCAATGAGCGTGTGCGTGCATTTGTGTGTGTAGTGCAGATCATGTGTTTGTCTCTGATTACCCTATCACAGGTAGGCTTGTGTGTGTGTGCCAATGAGCGTGTGCGTGCATTCGTGTGTGTAGTGCAGATCATGTGTTTGTCTCTGATTACCCTATCACAGGTAGGCTTGTGTGTGTGTGTGTGCCAATGAGTGTGTGCGTGCATTCGTGTGTGTGGTGCAGATCATGTGCTTGTCTCTGATCACCCTATCACAGGTAGGCTTGTGTGTGTTAATGAGCGTGTGCGTGCATTCGTGTGTACAATGTACATGTGTGTGCTTGAGTAGGCTATGTGTATCTCATTACAAGTGTGCCTATGTGTGTGCCTATGTGGGAGTTAATGGGGGGATTACACTTGCTGTCGAACATATGATTGCTAAACTTGAACAAAATAGCAATTGGAGCTCAGTAAGTGCAGCATACAAACATGTTTGCGCGCAGAGTCTATTGCCTCTGAAAGTCAAGGAACTGCATGTTGCAGGGAACCTAATAGCTTATAACTTATAACGCTGCTTTATTTTTGGTTGCCTGTATGCTGGCACTGCTTCTCGTTGCTGGGAGGCCAGTCTGTTTGGAAAGGCATCACGCAAAAGTTCCAGGGTGTCCATGTGCACACGCTGGCAGTTTCTTCGGTTCTGGTGGTAAGATTGTAGATTGCACCTCTATCAAATGTGTATGTGTGTGTCCCTGTTTGTTCTTCATTGCAGGGAGTGCCCTTTGTCCACGCTGGTGATGACATCCTGCGTTCCAAGTCACTGGACCGTGACTCCTACAACTCTGGTGCGGCCTGATTGGAGTACAGATCTTGTATTTCATACATTCATGTTCTGTTTAGAAGAGTTACATATTCGGGTCTTGGGCTCTTCATGTTTAAACCGATTGCCAAAAATTCTGGTATGGCCTGATTGGTGTGTGGACATTCTAAGGGTGTTATGTTAATGGACTAAGCTAAACTTATGTTTACGTTAACTTTGCAAACTTTGCAAACTGAATGCAAACTGAACTTGCTATAAGTTGCTGCTTTTTCATAATTGGGAAGGTGTTCGTGCTTTGAATCTGTAGAGATGTGCTCACGCACGCACGTATACACACACACATAGTTAACTGGTTCAATGCGATGGACGGGACCTGACACACACACACATGCACGCACGCACGCACACACACACACACACGCACACACACACCAAATACACATGAACGCACACAGGTGACTGGTTCAACGCAATGGACTGGACCTGCAGCAAACACAACTTGGGCATCGGTCTGCCTGTGCGCACCAAAAACGAGCCCGGCTGGTTCTACAAAGGCCCCATTCTGACCAACAAGAACATCAGGCCCTCCACCGCACAGATGAAGTCCTGCAATGAGGCGTTCTGCCAGCTGCTGCGTATGCGGTGCGTGTTTGCCGTATGCAGCGTAACTGTGAAAGCCCTTGCCTGTTTAGTATCTGTGTGTGTGTGTTGTTGAAGCACAAACGCAGGTGTGTGAATATATGAGGAGGGTGCTGTTTGTGTGGGTTAGTGTGGCCATGCCTGTCTTTCTTTGGAGGTCACTGCTGCACCGGTGTACGCCTGCAATGAGGTGCTCTTCCAGCTGCTGCGCATGCAGTGCGTGTTTGCGTGTGTAACATATCCGTATAAGCACTCAGCTGTTTGTGTGTTTGTGTGTGTGAGCACGGGTGTGTGCACGGGTGTGTGCACGGGTGTGTGCACGGGTGTGCACGTGTGTGTGCACGGATGTGTGCACGGGTGTGTGCACGGGTGTGTGCACGGGTGTGTGCACGCGTGAGTGTGCATGTGTGTGTGCACGTGTGCGTGCACGGGTGTGTGCACGGGTGTGTGCACGGGTGTGTGCACGGGTGTGTGCACGGGTGTGTGTGCACGGGTGTGTGTGCACGGGTGTGTGTGCACGGGTGTGTGCACGTGTGTGTGTGCACGTGTGTGTGTGCACGTGTGTGGAGGGGAGGGTGACTGTTCATGTGGGTCCGTGTTGCCTTACGCCTATTTTTTTATTAGAAAGCTTGATGTTGCACAGGTGAAGGTCTGCAATAGGATCAGAGGATGTTCTTTCAATCGCTGTGCATGCGGTGCACGTGCACGTGTGTGTGTGTGCGTGTGTGTGTGTGTGAGTTTCTGACTTAGTGCTGTGCATGCGGTGCATGTGTGCACGTGTGTCTGTGTGTGTTTGTGTGTGATTCTGAATTAACGCCTGTGCAGTTGGGGAGGGGGTTTGTCTCTTCCTTCTGTCAAGACCTTTGCAAGGGCATCCTGCTCTGACACGTTGTTTGGCAGACGCATAGATCGTTTCAAAAGTTGGATGTGAAGCTGCCGAAGGACATGTCAATACAATACAATACATTTGTGTGTGTGCGTGTGTGCGTGTGTGTGTGTGTTTGTATGTGTGAGAGATCTGTCTGACCAGTGCGACCCAAATTGGTCGCACCTGTTCAAACGCCCATATAATATATAATATGTAATATGTTGATGCATGGCAATCTCGCGTATACAATGGCTTGCACCGATGAATGTAGGGAGTGACTTCACTGCCCGAGAAGCTTCTATGTTATGTAACCTTCTCTCCCCCTCTGTTCCGCTTGCCCACTGAGGACCTCACCCACATAATACACATTCAGGAAATTTCTCATATCGCTCAGGAACCATCACACCATTCAACCTCTGTTCTCATTCCCAGGTACTCCTCCCCTCTGTTCCGCTTGCCCACTGAGGACCTCATCCACAAGCACGTGTCTTTCCCCAACACAGGCCCGGAGCAGGTGATTCATAACATAGGATGAAATACCATATAAATACCACAGGATGCACATCAGCATACCATGTAAAGCACCTGTCTTTCCCCAACACAGGCCCAGAGCAGGTGATTCATACATAGGATGAAATACCATATAAATACAATGGGATGCACATCAGCATACCATGTAACGCACGTGTCTTTCCCCAACACAGGCCCGGAGCATGAAACACGTTGAATACGAAAGAAAAGATGTCCGTAGTCCGTATAAGGACAGGCCTATACACAACAGTGTGCTAGTAAGCAATGCATATGAAATAGCCAGGGAACACATATTTTTATAACCTATGGAAATAGATGAACGAATGACGCATGAAGTACGTGTGCTTAGGTTACATATACCAAGCACAAACACACAAACACACACAAACCGCAACATACAAAAGCAAATCTGCATACGCATACACACGTGCTTATACAAATTCGCATCGTACACACGCAAGCCTGCACATACACACACACACGCTCACACACATACACACACATATACATACACACACATATATACACGCGTACAGGTGCCAGGTGTGATCATGATGCTACTAAGCAGTGGCGAGGAGGGTACCGACGCTTATGATCCTTTGTACGAACACATCCTTGTGGTGTTCAACGCATCCCCCGAGCCCAAGGTGTGCATTCAAAAGGGTTCAAGGCATACGTGCGCATTTGTGTGTGTAGGTGTGTTCACGCACATTCATGCGTGCGTTGAACACATCCATGTGGTGTTTCAAAACATCATTGGACCCACCCAAGGTGTGCTTAATAAAAAGATCAGAGCTCGTGTGCGTGTGTGTGCGTATGTATGCAAGTACGTGTAGAAAGTGCAACCGCAAACGCACAACCAGGGTATTCTATAGCATTGCATTTTGAGAGGCGCACGGAGCCTACCTTTCGCTCAAGCGTCTCAGCTGTTGACACCACGCACTTGTGCATCTCCAAAAAAACCTTATTTGCGAGAGTCGTAGCATACCATAGTTGGTGAGCACACTGTTCTTATTGCTACCTTTGTGCTGTACCTTTGTGCTACCTTTGTGCTACATGTGTTCTAACTAATGACCTGCCGTACCCTGCACCTCTGGAGCGCCTCACCTCTTATTTAATTACCAATATGCAAATTGATTCAATGTGCAGATCTCAGCATTTGATTATTATTGATGTGTGTGTGTGTGTGATCGCAGGACCTGCCGTACCCTGCGCCCCTGGATCGTCTCAGCCTGCATCCGGTTCAGCAGGACGCTGCGATGTCGGACGAGGAGAGGTGGCTCATCGTAAGTGATAAAGGACCAGCAGAGCACACACACGCACACACACACACATGCGCACACACGAACAAACGCTAATGTTTTGCACGTACACAGGGCTGTGCTGCACATGACGAGGGACCAATGCTGGAGGTGGCTTCTCGTACCACAGCTGTCTTTGTGACTGTGCGTTAATCTACGCGCCCACGTGTCACGCCGTTTCTGCTTCATTCAAAATGCTGAAATGAGCTAGCGTGGCATGTGCTAGCGTGGCAAGGTTTTATTTCTGCTGCACATTAAGGGCTCGCGTTTTTAATTATGGACGCTTAGTGCAGCAAGGAGTGTTTTTGCGTAGGTGTATTTGCTGGTGTGCATCTAATTGATGCGTCTTTCTGGACTTTTTCCGTGTTTTTGAGGCTTTACTTGAAGCTGTCATTAGAAGTATACGAGGCTAAAATTCAGGCTATCGAGCCACAGCCGTGCTCGTGACCAAACCTATAACGTCTGCATGACAGGATTTGCCTGTATTTTGGTTATGGTACCGGAAAATGCCCATCACATATGCAAGTAGATTTATACGCTGAAGCTGTGCAATCATTGTATGCCCACGTCAAACGCTGCATTTCGTGCTCTTAGGTATTTCTAGCTTTCTACTTGTGCGCCCTGTGCTTTGGCACTAGATGAAGGGGAGCCTGTGTCTTTCGTGCTGAAATGCACGTTATATGTCCTGGGGTTATATATAGATATGTACATGAGTGCCTTGCAGGAGGTGACGCACACTGAATGTAGCCTGCTTGTACAAAGTGCCAGACATGGATCAATAGTAAGTGTGTATATGTATGTGTTGTTTGCGCATAGTAGTGAATCACGCCTGTGTCACCATAGAACTCGCATCATGAGGTACACCTGTGTCACCATAAAATTTGCACGTGGGCTTGAGTTTGTATACCTGTGGTCTGTGCAGCATCAATGTTACTTTCTTAGTATGCTCTTTCTGTCTTGTACAACTTATACTTGCCTGGTGAAGCATTTGATATCGCTGTCTTTGGAAATTAATGCAGGCAGAGAAATCGTTAATATCAAGCAGAAAATACAGCGCATCACACTTCTGAGCAATGCAACACTCCTCCATCACAGACAGGAAAGTTCATTGGGATCAGGGAGGTTGCAGGCTTGGCCAGAAACAGGCTCTTGAGAGTTGGTAGTGGGGAGGGCACGTCTGTTATGGACACGGTCTAGCATTAGGGTTGGCAGGATGGAGCTCGGAAGCACATTTAAAGCCATCAGCCAAAACGTGCGACTGCTAGGCTTAGGATTCAACTCTTTGAGAACCAAGTCAAGACCCGGTTTCTTGAAGGGGCGGCACAGTGTGTGATCGTACTAGCATGGTGCCAATGTGCCACCTAGTACGCCCAAAAGGATGGTGTGGAGAGTGATGGCACAGTCTGGTACCGCCTTGTAGAATGGTACAGAAGAATTTGTGCTGTTCCGGTACAGTGCTCATATGTTATGGTGCCTGTTATCTTTATAGCACATGCAGTCAATGATTATCATGCTGGAGATAATGCTAAGATCTTTGCCGGAGCCTTTATTTGGCGGCTAGCTCTGGATCTCCATTCAACTTCCCCCTGCCACTGAGGAAACAACTCTCCCTGAAAATGAACACCATTGCCTATGTGTCTTGCTGGAGCGACAAGCTTACTTGTCACGTGCGGCGATAGTGGGCTCATGGAAGGACTAAACGTAAACACAAAGGAATAAAATAATAAAGTTAACTCGTGTGCGCCAGTACACTTTTATTTGATTCCTTGATCTGCGAGCTCACGGACGGACATTTTAATTTGTGTATTACAAATTTTTTTTCCTAGTGTATGCTGCGCTTTTAAACAACATAGAGAGACTGCAAAGGCTCTCAGCTCACTTCACTGGCATTGGGGGCAGAGCTCCCCAAACAATGCCCAGGCCTAATGGTGAACGTCAGGAAGAGGACGCCAGCTCCCTCCGCGGTGAGTGAAGTACTTGAGGAGATGACAAACACAAACACGCAGAGTGCGCGCGCTCAGTTGCATTCCCCGCTGTTTTTCCAAAACACGTTCACAGATTTGCAGCATCCCTCCCTGGATTCCTCCAACTTGAATCTCTCTATCCTGGTCATGGGCGCTTCCGGAGACCTAGCCAAAAAGGTGGTGTGCTTGAGCGAAAAAGGGTCCTCCTTCCTTCGTCAGATTTCAGATTTTACCACTTTCTTTTCCACTTTGCAGAAAACGTATCCAGCTCTGTTCGCTCTTTTCTGCAAAGGGTGCGTGATGAGTTTCGGTCCCTGTATAATCTTAAGGCATCATGAATGGCCGGTGAGTAGCGCAAACAATGTCTGATGTCTGATGAACAGCACCCTTCTTCCTATTTCTCTGCAGGTTCCTTCCGAAGTGCACTCAAATATTGGGGTATGCACGCTCACCCCTTAAGGTACGATATATTATGAGAAGATAGCTAGCACACCTCATTTTAACCGGTCATACTGCTGCAACCTCACATTTTGATTCTACCAAATTATCCTTCCTTTCCTCCAGGATGACGAGCTACGGGAGCGCATCAAGCCTTTCTTAGTGAAGGCAATGGAGGCAAGTCACATTGGTCGTTCACTGCTACTGTATGCAAAGGACATTCCACTGGCTTGACAACAAGGATCTAGTGGATGTGCACTGTATTCCTCTGAAGCCCTGTCCTTTGCGGCCTGCGATTTTGTTGTGTTTGTCAGGAACAGGAACAGGCTTACATTTCTTCATTCTGAATCTGGGAACCCTTGTTCTTATTACGGCATCAGGCAAGGGCATACCCTTGCTTCGGTGATAGTGTTTGTGCTGAACAACAGCTGCCTGGTTTGCCAATTCTTGCACAGGCAAGCGCACATATAGTGGCCTCCTCAGAAGCAGTGGCAGCGGCATTGCACCAAGCGCAGAACAAGGTGAGCGCAGCATTGTATTTTCCTTGTTGCACATTGAGCGAGCACGCATGCTCGATGGCAATAGGCAATGGTCGGTTTTGCTTGCTCGTTTTTTCTTGCTCACTGTGAGTTAGCACTTCGCTTGCTCACTGTGAATTAGCACGTGCTCGCTGTGAGTTAGCACTTGCTCACTGTAAGTTTGCATTTGCTCACTGTGGGTTAGCACGTGCTCACTGTGAGTTAGCACTTTCGCTTGCTCACTTCGCTTGCTCACTGTGAGTTAGCACTTTTGCTTGCCCACTCTCGCTTGCTCACTCTCGCTTGCTCACTGTGAGTTAGCACTTCAGTAACATGCACCCGGTTTGAGTTTGGGTGTGCCATTAATGACGCTTCCATCTAACCTAGTGCACTTCCCTCTCTCTCAGACATGAAAAACGCGTGCCAGCTTTCTTTCATTTACTCCCTTGTTTATGCACTGAAGCAGCAATCACCAGCTGAAGGCAACGATGAAGAAGACGCACGGCAGGCACTTCTCGTTGAGGAGGCGGCCATGGCCAGTGGGATGCAAAAGGTGAGAGGTGTGGTTTGCAGTTTGCACTGTGCAACAGGTTAAGGAGTGCTGCGGCAGTGGGGTGCAAAAGGTGGGTGGCGCGGCTGTTTATGATAGGGTAGGTATTCCGTGATTGCTTGTGAGGATTTGATTATGTTCACCTGGGGAGTAAAAGCAATTGTCACAGGGTTATGTGTATCCATCCATGGTGGAGGCGTCTAGGTGGTCGCAACAAAACGCGAGTAAGGTAGTGTCTTGCAATTAGCATATGTGTGTGTGTGTGTGAGAGAGAAAGAGAGAGAGAGAGAGAGAGAGAGAGAGAGAGAGATAGA
>Ga0307947_1000464_pt1:0-15000 | contig 28443 bp, 29 predicted proteins | sample OrgLakmetagen232_FD_201840 | JGI IMG/M metagenome (GOLD analysis project Ga0307947, IMG submission 201840) | Saline water microbial communities from Organic Lake, Antarctica - #232 | ecosystem: Environmental > Aquatic > Non-marine Saline and Alkaline > Saline | place: Antarctica: Organic...
AAACACACACATACGCACACACACCCACACACAAACACGAAAACAAACACACACACCTCTTGCAGGCCGAGGCCAACTTGGTCCACAGCTTGCACAGCCTGTCCTCCCAACCTCCTGTGCCCCTCCTAGCCGCTGGCTGCTGCATCAACACCCAGCACCTTAGCTGTGGAGGTAGCAGCTTGTGTGGCCAGGGGGGCTTCAGCAACAGGGCATTTGGCAGGTCTGGCAATGCTGCGGCTTACGCTGCAGGCCTGTGGGGCACTCCTCAGAGGGTGTCTTTAGACTCTGTGGTCAAGCATCTGCTGGAGGCTTGCCTGCAGCAGCAGGAGCAATCTAGCAACGGGCCCCATCTTCAGGTGGGTGGTGCTCCACTCGTATGTATGTAGAAGCATGCACATAGACACACACATATGTGCACGCACGCACACACACACGCACACGCACACGCACACGTGCATACCCATACAAACTTGATCACATGCATACACACAGGATGCTGTGCGAGCTTACAACGATGGCCTGTCCGCCCTGGCTCATGGCGTGCACTGCACAGCGACGAGCGCCATGGCCACCTGGGGCCTGCCTCCTCCTGAGACCTCTCCCTCCTCTGACGTGGCAGCCCCACAGTGCTGGCACCAAGCCAGCGTGGCTGCTGCGGCGCAGGAGCTCTTGAGGGCACAGGTGAGCAGCAGGAGAGGGAAAGGGGGGTGGGAAGCATGTGTGTGTTTGCGCACGGGTGTGTGCGTGCGTGTGCATGTGTGTGTGTCTGTGTGTTGGGTCTACAGATGTGGCCGGCTGGGTATTAGAGGGGTGTTGATAAAGGTTGTCCAGTACCATGCCTGCAATTCTGCATGAAATTGTGCTAACGTATTAAGTGTTCTGTTACGTCACTGATAACGAGGCTAAAATAGTTACCGTATCTTATCACACCTCCTCCTAGGACATATGGTTTTACAGCGGCTGCCCCCCTATACTCTGGGAACTGTTTTATAGGAGCAAAGGCTTCGTTTTCAAGCAACGATTGCTTTTGGAATTCTATCCAATTCACGCCCTGGCAAAACTGTTAATGACTAATTTGTGTTTCCACTGTTTTACTTCGACTGCCTCCTCCAAAAATAGGTACACCGGAAACAACAGTTTTGAGCAGTTTGATTGACCAAATTGTTAATAATGGGCAGTGACATGAGGATTGTTAGGTAGTCAAGTAGACACATGTGTATAACGGGCCTTCAGCTGTCACGGGCGTGCAACAAAAGTAGAGCGTGCATAGCTGTTTACGTGCGCCCCTTGAGGCAGACGCACTTGCCTCCTGGTGCATGCTTTCTCATGATTCAATACGTAAACACATTGGTCCAGGGTTGTGCATAAAAAAGTGTCAAGCGTTATACGAGCTGGGATGAATCATCCAAAAGGGTCAAAAAGCTAAGCCTACTACAAAGAGTGGCCATGTTCACATTTTGCAGGCACAGTTGGAAAATAAACAAGCTTGCACACACAAAAGCACGCACACGCACACACGTGCACACTCTCAGGTTCCACCTGTACCACCTTCCGGCCCCTTCCCTTCCTCTGCATCCACGCTGCATACGTGCTATGCACAATGGGCATCGTTGCGCAGCGGACCCACACACTGCCTTCTGCTGCCCCAGTTCCTGTCCGCTGCTGCACCGCCCCTCCTTCAACCACCCTCGGCCTCAGGTAAGATGAGCTTTGAGAGCTGTCACAGCATGACCCTACCTACTGGGAGCAACCAAGGTGGCGTAAGCCTTGAGTCTGTAAGAACATTTGCACCCACGTGTTCTCTGCTGCAGGAAGCACCTCGTACAGTCACGCACCCTCATCCTTCTTAGCTCGTTCTCCGGGAGGCTTTGTGCGTCCATCTTCCAGGTATGGTGTTGCCATGCGAGAGCAAGTCTGGCGGTCTTGGCCTTTATTGTTTAGGGGCAAAAATTATGGTGTGGTGTATGTGCGAACCTTCTTTTATGAGAAATTTGTGCCATGGAGAGCAGGATAAGGAAAGCAAAGCTTACTTAGCTCCAAAGCGAACATGCAACATGTTAAGGAGTTTGTCACTAGGACGAGCATATGAGGAGTTGCGTGCGGGAAAGAGGGGATACATGTGGGAGAGGAGATGGGCGTATGCTCAGCCACCTTTGCACGCCTCATCTTTTTAGGCGTTCATGCACGTGTGTGTACAGATGCAACTGCAGGCGTAATTACTTTGCTGGAACCAACGCACAGGTTTCCTCTTCATTTCCGCTCTTAACCATGCATGCCAAGGGATCTCAATCGTTTTTTGTTTTACCTGTGCAGCCCCACCCCAGCCTCTACAGCCACCCATACTCAGCAGCAACAGCAACAGCTACCAGAATGGCGCAGCAGGAGCTTTATGCCTTCAGACCTCTTTCTTGGCAAGCAGCAAGGAGTACCCTCAGTTGCAGGTTGTGCTCCAACCTACCCTCCATCGATGAGTAGCAGTGGAGAAGCAGAAGCCATGGATGTCTCGGCAGAGCATAGAGGAACGCCTACGTCGATTGCATTAAAGAGCAGAGCTCAGCGAATACTGTTGCAGCTAGGGAACTTGATGCCATAGTAGATTTATCATTCCTCAGCTTTGGTTATTACCAACGTGGTACCTTTTACTTCTTCCTTGTGTAGAAAACCCACTGACGCCACAAACACGCTTTATCATGATGATCTGGACGTCCACCACATAGATGATTAAAATTTTTACACTTGCAACTAAAGGAGATGCTGGCAGAAAAACAGAAGCAATACCATACGCACTACGCTCCTATGATTTTAGAAAGATGGGCGCTGCCTTGGATTCCTGCCAAAAAGCACTCAAGCTGCTGCTCGCACTGATATTGCATGTGCATCCTGTGGAATATGCTCCTACCATCCAGGACTTGAATCACCATGACTGGATATGCTCCCTCCCACTAAAGACATGTACATATGCAACGTCTGTAATCGTACCTACCATTGGCAGTGCCTACTAAAAACAACTGCTAGTACAATGCCAATGAGCGAGAGGCTTGGACACCAATGACACATGGGCCTGCCCAGCCTGAGTTACTTTAAATGTAAATGAAAAGAAAGAACGAATCCTTAAATTCCTCAAAAGAGAGGCAGCTGGTGAAAGTCTCATGGACCCAACATAAGGTAAGGTAAGGTTACATCGCAATATATAATATATGCCTCTGGGGGGCATCTGAGCGGAAGCTTGGAAAAAGCCTGAAGGAAAAGCCTGAAGAAAACGCCTCAAACCAAACCAAAAAGACATCAGAACAAATCAAGGGAAAAGGGCTAGGCACTCAGCCACAAAAGAGGCTACACCATAAATATTAGGTTAATTCAAAAAAGTCCTCAAACGAGTCGGGCTATCCTCATACTGAGGTGGGAAGACCAGCTGGCGGTGCTGTGTGCGAATGCTAACAAGATGCTCATGCAGGCAGTCCAGCAAAATGTGTTCCTCATCCTGAACAGAGTGTCAGTCACATTTGTCACAGATCCTGATCTCATATGGCCTTCTTTTCCTGTTATGACGCAATCTTTGGACCAGAAAGTTATGGCCAGAAAGGCGAAGGCAAGAAAGTGCACGGCTGAGAACGTTGGAAATATCCAAGGACCCAACATAAGAGCCAGAAGAACTTCAAACTACATGTGAAAGCTTTAGGCGCAGCCTCCAAAAGGACGAAGAGCGTATCACGACACCAAACCTAGTGCAACCTACACCAGACATACATCTTAATGATCTTTAATAGTTTAGTTTAGTTTGGATTACAAAGGTCTCCAGCCTGGCATGCCTGCTCAACCTATAATGATCTATATCATGACTAGGCAAGTTAGCAGCGGTACTGGTCATGTGCTGTAAGGTGCAGCGCTGCAAATTGGGTGCAAAGCAGGGCGTGCAGCGCTGCAAATTGGGTGCAAAGCATGCTACGGACTAGCGTGGGTTCATCGTTCAAGCGTGCACCAGTAGTATCTTGTAGCGTAGTGGCCCAAATGGTTAACCGGATGAATGAGCGATAAGTAAATTAAACTTTACTTATGCATGTTACATATCTGCTGAACTCTCTTCTGGCAGGCGGGACAGGCAATCTGCATTCTGGTGATTCACACCGGGCCGGTGTACCACATCATAGGTATACTGCTGGAGTGTGATGGCCCACCTGGCAAGCATAGCCACAAGGTCATTCTTAGTCATTAAGTACATTAGAGGTTGGTGACCGGTGACCAGCGTAAACTTCTCCCCATGCAGATATGTGTGACACGTTTTAATCGCCCATACAGCCGCTAACATCTCCCCTTGTGGTGAACCATGCATAGTTCTTTTCGTGCACATTCAGTGACCTGCTGATGCAAGCTATCTTATATTCAAGTCCATGGTCATCAACTTGTCCTATACTGCTCCAATTCCCACATTTGACCAGTCGGTATGCAATATGAGAGGCCTGTTTGGGTCCTGATGCCTCAGAACCTTCCCTTGTGTACACAGTTCTTTCTTCAACATATCAAAGGCAGTTTGTTGTTCACCACCCCATTCCCACGTCAAATTTTTCTTTAACAGACCATTAAGTGGGGCTGCTATCTTACTGTAATTTGGTATGTAACACCTGTAGTATCCTAAAAATCCAAGCACGCTACGCAGCTCAGACACGTTAGTAGGTGGTTTGAGATTGCGCACTGCTGCAACTTTTGCTTTGCTAGGAAGCAAGCCCAATTTGCTTACGTTGTGCCCCGAAATTTCTACAACGTTAGCACAGATTACAGTCTTGTCAGAATGAGCTTTCAAATCACATCCTACCAGCATTTCTAGCACTTGTTTGAAGTGCTTTAAGTGCTCATCAGCAGTCTTGCTATAAATTAGTATGTTATCTACGAACGAGGCACAGTTCTTCTGTAAACCTGCTTTACAAATTTCGTGATCCATAACCCTTTGGAAATGAGCAGTCGCGTTACGCAACCCAAATGGCATACGCGTATAAATATATATTTGGTTCTTTCACCAGAACGCTGTTTTTGGTTGATCTTCCTTTTTCACTTCTATTTGATGAAAACCAGCTCTCAGATCTATTTTAATGAAAAACCCATGCCCTTTGATGTCTCCGAGGATATGCTCTGGACGGTGCAGTCCATACTTGTCTGCTTCAGTGGCAGAGTTGATCTCTCTGTAGTCCACACAAAACCGCCTATCAGTATAGTTGCCGTCAGCATCCTTTTTTATTGGCAATACACATTCACTTGCGTACTGGCAATATGTTGGAGCTGGGATTATGAGCCCCACTTTTTTGAACTCTTCGCACTTCTCCTCAGGTATTTGTGTCTCTAGCGGTGACTTGCGTCTCCTCTTGGCCATGATAGGATAGCAATGCAAGAGCGGAATATCATAAGATCCCACAGCTCCCTTATACGTCCCCAACTTACTGACATCATACGCAAAAGCACTATCTTTCTTATCAGACACAGCCTTCCGAAAGGCTGCTCTTTGAGAGCTGGAGGTCTGGGGGTGATTTCCCCATATAACTCCCAATTCCTCATCTTTACACATATTGTCAGACATGACAGCTGTAGCTGTGCCATCCCAGGTGACTTATCTGAGCGGTGGGCAGAATCTTTGTTGGTGAACTTAAGCATCATGTTCAGGCCAGGTCGGATCTCGCGTCTGCCCTTCCTCTTGTTGGTGCTGGGCTGGTGCGGTGGTGCATGTGAGTCTACCTGGGAAGAAGATTTGCACGACATCTTGAGAGCAGCAGCTGCTCTGTTCCACTTCTTTTTCTTCTTGCGGGTTACTTCAAAGTACTCAGAGCAATCTGAGAACTCTTCAGGCACACCATCACTAGAGACACCACGTCCTTCGTCACTCACTACATGCGTTGTGCAGCAGACAAAATGGGTTTGGGCCTGCGTGTGCGTCCAGGATCGTCTGGAAGTGGGTGTGAGTGGTATACTTGCAAGCGTGCGTAGGTCACCCTTCAAGAGGTGAGGGCGGTACACCAGCGCAGAGGTTAACAGGTCGGCGTACGCAGCGAAATCCTGCACAATGTGGGTTGAAATGAGCACGTCATACAGGTGCTCGACCCCACTCATTACAAAGAACGTGACAGCTGCTGGGCTGTGTGTGATCGCTTCAAAGGCTGTGCCTCCATTGAGGACACTCTGCACTGGGCCTGTCACTTTACCAAGAGCGCGGCTGTCTCTTCCGCCTGACCCGCCAACTGTGGGGCCATGAGCGGCATCATACCTGATGTTGGCTGCTTTGGCAAAGGACTCCGAGATCAGGTTGATTTCTGAGCCTGTGTCCCAGATCACCTTTTCAAGTCCTCCGAATGAGTGCCCCTCGTGGACCAGGCTGAAGCCTTCACTCACTTTGTAGACGCCTGCGGTCTGCTCAAGGTACGAGCTCAGATCAGGCATACCATCTGCATCACGCTTGCATATCAGCTCTTTTGCCTTGCGTGAAGGGTACCGGTGCTGCAGCTGACATGCACGAGTCACCTACGATGCCTATCATGCTGTTGATGGATGGCCACTGAATGTCAACATTAGAGGCAAATGCAGATTCACTGCGCTCAGACACATTGGTGCTCATAGGGGGTGCAGTTAGCAATGCGGGAGGGCCTGGTTGAACGACCGGCCGATTCTCATACCTCGGTCCGTAACACGTAGCCTGAGGATGGTGTAGCCTTCCACACAAGTTGCAGGGCAAGTGGCGTCCTGGGATGCGGCCACCACCTCCACGGCCTGGAGCGCGACCACCACCTCCTCTGCCATATCCTGCACTTTGTTGTTGCTGAGTGTTCATGGCAGCAAAATGTTGTTGGGTAGCGTGAGGAGCAGAATTGTTGTTGTAGCCCCCACCCAATCCTGCGCCCACACTTTGGATGGTTAGCAACGCATGCATGCCTTGCACAGCCCGGCTCAAGTCCGCTATCCGTTGCTGTAAACCAGCTTGTTGTGCATCATGCTTAGAGGTGTTGTGGTTGTAGGTGGCGTTGGAATACATGGCAGCAGGAGTATGCATGGAAATGTGTTCACCTCTGCAACCTCTACCGTGGCTATGTTGCACATGCTGCTGCACCTGCTTGACCTGCTGTGCCTGGAGCCTCAGGGTTTTGCACTCATGCATGGAGTGGTACTCATGTCCAGGCAGAATGCAGGGGCGATCAATGTACCGTACCTCTTGTGGTTCAGCCTCCCTTGCATCCCCTGCTAGCGTTAGATGAGGTTCCACTCTGCTTGTCTATGGCCTGAATCCTTGACAGCCTCTTAGCATATGCAATGACTTTGTCTAGGCTCACCTCATCTCCCAGCTGCAGCATATCTAAGTCTATCTGACTTGCCAGCGTTGGCGCGCATCTTTGCACTGCTACCTTCAGCCTGCGTACCGCTTTGCCGGTGTCCACGCGCGTCTCCTTGGCCAGCCTGTAGTTTTTAGAGGCAAAGTCAGCAAGGTTGTCACTTGGCTTGAGCACCATGACCCATAGCTCTTGTTCCTTATCTCCCAAGATATGCTCAAACTCCTTGCCTATAGCCGTGCTGACTGACCTATACAACGCATCCAGCTGGTCCGTCTCTACAGCACTCACCTGTGCCAAGAGCTCCTCTTTCTTATTCTCATACCAGTCGTGGGCCTGTGACTGGAATGGAAATGCTCTCTCAAGCAGGCCACTCACCCTCTCTTTGGACATGGATGATGAGATGCCTTGCACCGATCTGAACCACATCTTGAGATCATGCAGAAACACAGGCAGATTGTCCTTCTTAGGATGTCCATGAAAAACAGGGGGATCAGGAAGGGTAGGCATGTCTTCCTCTTCTTCTTTGGTGATAGCCCAAAAATCATTGTAAATCTGAGTGTTTTCAGGCGTGGAAAATTCTAGATCAGACGCCTCACCTGAAGCTTCCTCTAGTAGCTGGTATTACCTCTGCCTGATTGGCAGTATGTGCTCTGTTAGATGCAGAGCTAACACTAATATCTGTCTCAGCTGGTCTGTTGCCAGCTAAGCGTGCAAACCTACAAGAAATACCAATTTACTAAGAAACCCTGGAATAGGGTTGGCGGCGGCAGCCTTTTAAACACAACACAATCACAAACACACGGCGGTAGCATATCCAACTCTTATTGTTACATTTTGTGGTCAGGAGACCTTTTCGTTATTTTTGTTTTGACACAGCAGAGAAAGAGAGAGAGAAAATCAGGAGAATTGCAGTCTGAAGTGCAGTTCCCAGCCTTTGCTCAAGAGAGACTCGACCCTGGCGTTAAAACATTCTTCAATGAACTGGCATCTCCAGCTTATTGAACGAGACTAGGCAAAACAACCTCAACTGAAAAACCAGCTAACCAAATCACACGAATCGTCACTGCCAACAATTGGGCGTGACACTGTACATTCAGAAGTGTACACTGCCATAGTAGCCTGCATCTACAACGTAGACGGAAAATGCACAGGCATGCTCGCCCCTGGGCGCTTCAACATTCTGCAAAGGGCTTTTGAAAAGGCAAAATACAGCGGCTTACATGACAACATCCACCCACCCCCCAATCTTGCATCAGAACTCGTAGGCCTCATCACACGCAAAGATATTTCCTTCTCCAAACATACAGGCCAAAAGATCAAAAACTAATTCTCACAGACGCTTCCCCCCCACAATATAACTGCCCTTCAAAAATGTGTCCTGGTAACTAAAGGAAAAATGGCTTCCACCCTTGACCATGACCCCACACTTTCTCAATACTGGTGTTAACATCCAAAGGATAAGGCCTTCGGAGCAAACTGCAACGCCTTCTCCTCCAAGTTCACTGGTTTCTTTATTTGCCATCCCGTTTACCACAAAAACACCATCTATCTAGCAACAAGGCATACAATTTACTCTGCTGCCCTTAGCACAGAGGCAACGGCTACCTTCATGTTCCTTCCCTACTGGAATAAAAGGATGACCATAAGTCCCTACGCATTCGATCTCGCTCTACCGCAGATTCCCGCATCTATACAAATTCTTGGGTCCCATACCATCACACCAACCCCAATATGCAGAAGTAACCTTCTGGAACAATAAAACAAACGCCCTTTCCCAAGCATACTTGGAATATGTACATCATTGCCATATGGAATACTAAAAGCAGAAACTGCCTCAATGCTTGCTACAAAATTTGGCTTAAAGACCTTGGCTTAAAGAGGCGTATGTATAACCAACACCATCTCACGTGCAGAGCTAGAAGCTATAGCAGCCGCAATCATTTACGGCTACTCTCATATAGCCACAGATAGTCTAATCTCAATGCACCAAATTAAAAAATAGCTCTCACACCCATGAAACCTCCACCGCCACCACATGGGAGATGTCCTCCAATCCATTGCACTTGCTAAAGCAATCCACCAGTCACCATCGCCCATTCATTTCCACAAAGTCAAATCCCACGCAGGTATTAGGCATTAAATATGTTGACGCTCTTGCTAGAAAATCGATCACAACCTACTACTCTGACGTTGCAAATACCTCCATCAAAATAGTCGACCCTGAGGGAAATCCCTTCTACAACATCTACTGGCTTGCAAAAGAATATGAAAAACACCCTTTCATACGAAATCACCAAAACACCGCCCAGTCACCTACCTCAAGGCTCTGGTACCTATCCAATTACCATGACGCCTTGCAAGCACACATGCACCCCCTCCACAAACTAGAAAATGCCAATACTGTAGCAAACTACCATGAATACTACCAGACCCTTATCAAAAATAGCAATCCCAATGGAGCCGCTAGCAACGCCTACCTAAAAGCATCCTATGTCCCTGTAAGAACCTAGTGCATCATATCAGTGCTTCAATCATACCGCAAGCTTTTGGTTTTACAGGGTTCCTGCTCTGTACTTCATAATGATGCACTAGGTTTTATCAGGGACATAGGATGCTGTTAGGTAAGCGTTGCTAGCAGCTCCATTGGCAGTGACATTTTTGTTCAAAAAGGGTCTGGTAGTAATCATGGTCGTTTGCTATGGTATTGGCATTTCCTAGTTTGTGCAGGGGGTGCATATGTGCTTGCAAGGCGTCATTGTAATTGGATAGGTACCAGAGCCTTGAGGTAGGTGCCTGGGCTGTGCTTGGTTGATTTTGTATGATTTGGTTAACATTAAACTATCGATTCGGCACCAAAAAGCTCAGAAAAACACCATTAGCATCTCGAAAAAGCAGGGCTTACTCCGACATTGCAGAAGACATCTCCAGCAGAACAGCAGGTTCCGAGGGAAATCCCTTCTATAACATCCACTGGCTTGCAAAAGAAGACATAGAATACCAAACACAAACCCATAATCATACCCATACAACAAACATGGCCCATTCTCCTCCCCCAAAACTTTGGTACCTACCAAACCACCGTGACGCCCTTCAAGCACACATGCATCTTCTCCATAAACCGGGAAATGCCAAAACTGAAGCGAACTACCATGCGTACTACCAGACCCTCATTAAGGACGGCACTGCCAGTGGAGCCACTAGCAATGCTTACCTAACATCATCCTATGTCCCCTTTGAGACCAAATGTATCATTATGAAATACAGAACAGGCACCCTATATAATCAAAAACATGCGGTATTGTTCAAACTCTCAACAAGTCAAACTTGCCCCCTCTGCCCACAAGTACCCTGCACATCTTTTCTGGGTGCCATCACACGCAAATAAGGAACACAATCACCGAAAGACATTTTCAAGCATGCCGTATGATCTTAAAGGCCATCAGCAAAACAGGCTCCTTACTAGGGTCATGCGTTAGTTGTCTCCAAGGATATAGGCAGCAACGAACGGATGACCATGCAAAATCTCCAGATTCTTGAAACAGCCGTAAGTAGAATTGTTCCCAAATGGCTCTTCCCACCCCGCTTCTCAGATACAGACAGAATTACCTCCAGCCGCCCAGATTTTGTGCTGGTTACTCCCATCGCTGCAAGAACACAAAAACAACAAACTAATGTAGGGGGGTTCTTCGGAGTGGCAGGGGGCAATTGAGGGAGACTGGGAGCACCTCAGCAGCACCGCCAGCCACCAGTAGAGCCACCAACCCCAGACAGCACCGACCTAAAGACCTCAGCAAACCTCGGCGTGACAACCACCTTGTCGAGATCAAATAATGTGAGGACACCAGACCTCAGAACCAGCTGAACGCCGCAAAGGAACAGCACAAAGACCTTTGCAACATTCTCCAAGGAGCCTCCGTTACTCTCCACATCATCCTTTTGGGTGTGGGCGGCACCATCTACAGCACTCACACTCTGAAGCCTTTCAAGGAACTGGGTCTCGATTTCCAAAGAGCCACGAAGCTTGCCTCCAAGCTTTATGTGCACTCTGTGAACATCGCTGCTAAACCTGTCCATACCAGACGTGCCCTTTCCAGTACTGTTATCAACTCTCATCAGGAGCCGGTTTCAGGCCAAGCCTGCAACCCTCCAGTACCCCATTAATTATTCTTTTCCTTTTTGCGGTGGAGAAGCTTTACGGTACTCGGTACCAAAGTGGCTCCTTTTCCTTATTGTGGGGAGTGGATTTCACTGCCTACGTAGCTTTTTTCTTTTTGTTTTTTCTCGAAAATGCATACCTGATGGAGGGTTCACTAAGCTTTTGGATGTGAAGAGTGCCTGGTTGGCCCTAGGACAGTCAAGCATTAAGCATCTGCCAGGCCTGGCAGACGCATTATTCTTTCAAACTGGTTTTATTCAGTGCTGCAATGTCGCAAATAGCGTTGTGCCTTTTTCCATTCTTAAGGTTTTTTGTAAGTGCTACAACAAACACTTCTCACAATTCAGCACTTATTACATACGCAGTCGCGCTTCTTGACTGATGGCTTAATCTGTAACCTCTGAAGACTGTCTGGAGGAGAGCAACTTGCTCGGAAGAGATCCCAAAACCGGGAACAACATATCAGTAGAGAAAGGCACGTCCAGCTTATAAATCTACCAATTGGGCGAGACAGAGAAAAAGAAGAACAGAGTAGCACTGTTCTGCTGCACGGCATGGACCATCGTTCATCATTTACTGCACAATAATTTCAACAGTTTGTTAAAGAAGGCAAATACATTCACTGCCGAGGACCTCTTTGCTGTGATTGGGAAACTAAGTCGTTTAACTCATCCTCAGTCATCTCCTCCACACGCTTCTGCATGACTGCTTCTTCGTATGCCTCTAGCTGCTTCACGTAAGTCATTTGCTGCACGGATGGAGGGAATTAGTGTCATTGTTTAGAAATAGTCACGTTGCAACAGCACGAAATGCTCAAATTCAACACGCCAAAGAATATTCTAGCCAAATCAGCTTAGCCAAGCCCGCACAAAAAATGGGGAGTTAATGCCCAAACCCAAAAATACACATCTGAGGACATATACAGGTTTATATACATGTATGCAGGAGCCTGTAAGTATAGTAGCTTTTTGACGTCAAGTGTCAAATGAAATAAAGACTACATATTTGGAACCCTCATGTCGAAAGCTATATTGGTATATAAATAGAGTTGATTCTGACGGGGTCCTGGGGGGGTCGGGGGATTTTGTTGGGGTGCTCCAGAATTTCACTGGACCGCTTTCACAAAATATAATATATTTTTGGGCTCCTCAGCTCACGCTCGTTCGTGGCACCCTAGTTGGGTGATTTGTTTAAGGGGGGGGTCTGGGTGCCTGGTCACAGAAACGCATGGAATGCCCCATGGTAGGCCGCGGGGGTGTGTTCAGGCAAATTACCAGCAATTGATTCCAAACTTGCAGTTCACGTATTGCATTATGCATAAGTTGCATGATGAAGTAAAAAAGTGCTTTGGCAAAGGTTTTGGCTGGATTTGTGCACTAAACAGGTGGTCAGTGCAAGAGCGTGCGCATATAAGCTTTTGCCCTGTAGCTCTCAGGCATTATTTTTTGGCAAGAAAACTGTGCAGGCAAATATCTGATTGCATTCTGATCAGACTAACATCCATTTTTTAAGTGTGGGGTCTAGGGAGGTTTTTTTTGGGGGAGGGGGGGGGCATTTGGGCTGGAGGCCCAAAATTTACATGAGACTCAGGATTCTTTTGACAGGCTCTATGTAAGACTTCTGCATAAAAACTCACAGGTTTCGAGTCTGGGATGTGAGACAGTGTTTAGTTTAGTTTGGATTACAAAGGCCTCCAGCCTGGTAAAGCTGCTTAATTTGTAGGTCCCAACAAAAATCAATCAGAAAGATTGACAGCTGCATTTATGAGTTTATAGGGGGAAAACTTTGATATCACCATCCAAATTGTATAAATGGTTGAACTGGTGCCGAAAATGTTTGGTGCCCATGCATGCAAGAATTACGTGTTTCTCATCTTGGATTTCCCCGTTTTGAGACAGGGGCTTGATTTATGCCTTTTCAATGCCAGAATGGTGACGTGGGTGTAGAAGTGCAGCTCCTGACCAACTCAGGTAGGCTTAGTGTCAAACTAAACCCATAAAAGCAAAATAAGGGGGTGGATTTTTGCACCCTAATGACGTGTGCGTGGGCCTGTTTTCTGGCAAATGGTGCTATTCTGAATACCTTAAAAGCGTACGGTTTTGCCACCGCCTGAGTGTCAGGAGCCCTTCAAATTCCTCCCCAGGGGTTATTTGCCAAGTTTGGCCTGAAATGCTGGGGTTGGGCGGGGGAGGGCAGCAACAGCTGAAATTTAGTCACATGCCTAGACATCTCACTTTTTGCTCTAGACACGCCTTAATTTGAGTGGGCTTGGCAAACCTGACTGAAAGACACCCACCACAATGTTAGACTAGCACTCCTGATAAAATGTGGGATGCTGTCTTCCGGCCTCAAAAACTTCATTTCCCCCTTCCCTTCATTATGTGCTCTCCAGGCTTCGTGGCTATCCGTCCATACATTTGTTTCCCCTGTCCACACCTTTGTTTTGGCCAGCTGCTTAGCTGCTATCGCTTTGGCTTTCAGGCACTCACAAGAAACAACATAAGAAAATCCGCCCCATCTTGAATTGGGATGTCAATGAATTCCAGGTACAACCCCTGCTTTACCATTTGTACGCTAGTGTGGGCAAGCTTTGCTTGTGCATGAGAGGAATAGGCAAGAGAGGAGAAACAACAACAAGAGTTAGACAGAACCATATCCAGCAAACTCAAATCCAGAAAGCAGGTACTTAAAATTCAGTGACAATGCATGAACAGACGGGATGAAATCAGTGCTAGGTGTATACAAGGCAGGCATGCTTGAGCTCAGCATGAACCAAGTCCAAAGAATTTAGGATGTTTGACGATCAGGGCACCTCTGTTAAACTTGAGAAGCCTACAAAAATGCCAGAATTCTCTGAGGTTTAATGCTTGTCTTAAAGGTGTCTAGCAATTATGAATGTCACTCCCAGGGAGCCTCAAAGCCCTCCCTAAAAACCGAATCTATTATCTTATTCAAGGTCAACCCCAGGGTAGTACATTGGGCACTCTAGCTATTCAGGGAGACCCGGAACAGCCTCTGAAATGTATCAAGGCCTCCCGGAACTGCATTTTAATTAATTCAGGGTGTTACAAAATTTCCCTGGCCGGGGGCTGCCACCCCCGACCTTGAGCGCGATGTTATTTCTTTCAGGCACCGAAGGAAGCTGATGGGAGGCATTGGTTTACATTGCGGTTCTGGCTCAAACCCTTCATCAGCACCATCTTCAGCAAACCCACGTGCACCAATGGTGACACTTTGCAAAATGCTCCCTACACTTCCTGACAGTGTAGTAGCCTTTCTCACTGCTGCTGTAAGGTGCAATGCCTCATGGTCTTGCGACGCATTGCATCATTTATCATTTATCACGGCACCACGCAAACACTGAAACCTTAAAAACAATGCCCACAGCAAAGCTTGCAGAGGCCCCTTGCTTGCCCTTTTTCATTACTCTTGCCCAACTAGGATGCTATAAGTAGGTTTCCAGCCATAATTTTGTGGGGTCCTTGGCCATATGCTTCTCCCTATTCCCGCAATGGCACGAGTCGCTTGCAGTCTCGAAAG
>Ga0307947_1000464_pt1:20000-28443 | contig 28443 bp, 29 predicted proteins | sample OrgLakmetagen232_FD_201840 | JGI IMG/M metagenome (GOLD analysis project Ga0307947, IMG submission 201840) | Saline water microbial communities from Organic Lake, Antarctica - #232 | ecosystem: Environmental > Aquatic > Non-marine Saline and Alkaline > Saline | place: Antarctica...
CTTAAACAATGTTTTAAACAAGGGTTGAAAGAGGTTTTGCTCAGCTGATAAGAATACCTCTCCAGAGCATTAGTGGAAATGAGCCGTGTTTTTTTCTTTTCTGCTGCACTTGATGAGGAGGCGCTCTGCCAAAAGTGCAAGTGCATTTTGCAATTTACAGTGCGAGCTCAATCACACTTCTTGCCAGAAGGGTGTGCTTTGTTGATGTCCTATAAGAGAATGCATTGCTGTGCCAGCTTCTAGCGGTCTGTAGTGCTGAATAAATGCAAATTAAGCAGACAATTATGCAGCCCTGTGGGGTTCCTTTGCTGGAATGTGCTGATTGTGGGATAAAAGCTGCATGGCAGATAGACTTGAATATGTATGGGCGCACAATGTGCATCTCGGCATATTGGTTATGCTTTCAGCACAGTTTATCCACATAATTTAGTAGGCTCAAGCAGGCAGTTTTGGGCAGAAAAACTCTGGTAGCAAGGTATGTGTAGTAAGGTACTGGGATGCATTACGGAGGTGGGTACACGGAGTTGGGGGGATGTTGGGCCTGTCAGATTCTTATCAAGTCTCTTGTCACTCACTTTCCTCAGACGCCTCCTGCTCTCTTTCAGGCAATATTTGCATCCAAATTGCTTAGAAGGTTTCATCTGCACCTTACGATGCACAACCCTGTCCCGAGCAAGTACAGGTTCTCACTTGCATTTTGTGGCTGTTGCTCTGCCTCTGCTCGGTTGCCCATGCAGAATGCACCCGATGTGCGGGAAATGCTAGACCTCTCTGTGCGAACCCTGCCAGGCGATCATCTGAGGCCCTTGCAGCAAGCTTTTGTGGATGTCCCCCCTGAAGTAGCTCGCCTGGCCAACCAGGCAGTGTACACTGGGGGTGATGTTCTGGGTAAGCGTCCTCTGCATCAGAGCTCATGAGCTCAAACCAAATCTTGTTGCTTCCTAGCTTCCGCAGTGGCCGTGATGCTTGCAGACGTAGCTGAGTGGTCGAACGCTGAGTATTAAAAATCCTTTAAGAAAAAAACGAGAGCTTACTGCTAATATTGCCAACTTTCTTTCTGGAATCGTAGTCATCAAATACTGTGTATTACAAACGCAGCGTGATCAAGGACATCTTGTGAATGGATTTAGAGCAAAATTCAAAAACGGAAGTGCCTCACTAATTTCCAGCTTGTTTAGGAGCAAAAGCTGCGCAACCAGGCCAATGGCTGGCCGTAATTTTGCAGACATGTGCTCACGCTTACCCATGGACTATTAATGAATATCTTCCCCTCTCGTTATTGAGTGCTGAAGAGAAGGTACTGACTAATATGTTGCAAGCAGTTTAAAGTGGAACGCAAGAATCTTATGCTCAACCTGTATCCCAGACAATAGATTGTGCGTACAAAGTTTCAAAGCCTGGAACTAGAGCCCTGGCAATTTCAATGCCAGATTGTGCCCTCGCAGGTCATCCATGACGACAAAGTCCAGTACCAATCATTGCTAATGATGCTAATTGTCTTGTTTGCCAGATTTGATTGTTGAGGGCAACCTTAACCGGTCTGAGAAATACGTACAAGAGTGAAATCCTACTGACGCATACTTGTATAGTTCATGGTCTTACACAGCAAAATCGGGGGTAGATCTTCGTCCATTTCTCTCTGTAACAACTAACGTTCTAGCCTGTATTACTTTCCCAAGCAATGTTTTTTATCAGTCACTGAAGCTATATGTGTTGTGCTACATAGGGCGGCTAGCGTCCTTGGCGACACAACTCGGTGTGTCTCAGGCCACCTCTCCTTTATACAACCTCTCTCGTGAAGTGACTGGCATGTCTAGCTCTTTGGGCGGTGAGGTGAGTGACGACTACAACCATCTAACAGAGGCGTCTGCAAGATAATCTAAAACTTCATTTTGATTCAGTGCTCAGGTGTCAATTGGCCTGATAATGTGTTATTTGGTGCTGCCGTAAATGCAAGTCAATGTCACAAGCAGCGTGAGCAGTATGAGCAGTTACTTGGGCACAATACTGGTCAAAGGCGGTTGAGGTGTTGTCCTCATCAGGCTTGTTGAATATGCCGTACTAAGACTTCCTTGACCGTAGTTACGGTGCTTTCGCCCAGAACCAGGGATGTGTCATACAGGGCATTCGTTTAATACGCCATACTGTATGCAATGCATTTTGCCATAATAAACAGGGATATGTCATACGGCGTATTTGTATAATATGCTGTACCGTATTTAACACGTACTTTACCATATTGAACAAATCAGGCTGTATTATATGCAGGCTTGTTGAGATACGCCGTACTTCAGCTTTCTTGACCGTAATTACGGTACCGTACCGTATTACGCCGTACAATACGGTGCAAGTAAAATCTGTTTGAAAAGACGGTGTCTGACCATACAGTACGGTGCCACCGTACAGCACAATGTTGACCGTAATTTGGCCGTTTGGCTCCAATTTCAACCCAAAACATTCTTTGTCTTTTTGCAACAATTTGTTATGAAATTATTAACCAGGAATCAAGTACTGCGTCCGACTTTGAGTTTCCATGCAAGCCACTGCTGGGCCCTTCCCCCGAGCTGATGCAGCCTTAACCCAGCCCCAGGGTCGTCCGGGAAGCATTGTGTGGCGTCAACTCATGAGAGGAGCATGCGGGAGGTGGAAATGGGAAGTGTTGGGGCGGAGGGGCCATTCTGAGGCCAAATTTGCACAGGCAGTGGCAGCCCCCAAGCTGATGCAGCCCCAACCCAGCCTCAGGGTCGTTCATGCAGCATTGTGTGGCGTCAGCACATGGGAGGAGTACATTGGGGAGCGAAAATGGGAGGTGTTTGGGGCGGAGAGGCCTTTCTGAGGCCACTTTTGCACTGGCAGTGCCAGCTTGGCACCGTACCGTACACCGTACCGTATTTTACCGTAATTACGGTAAAGTACGGTGTGACAATTACGGTAGTACGCCGTAATTAAACAAATACGGTGCGTACCTACTGATCTTAATCGTACCCTACCGTACAACTTGACAAGCCTGATTATCTGGATGCAAAATTTGCCGATTTTTGGCCTTTTTAGGCAATTTCCGCCACAAAAACGGCCTTTCAGCGAGCTTCCAATGCTGTCGTATATTGTATTATTAACATATAATATATTGGAAAAGAATTTGAGACGTTTTGGGTGATATTGGCAGAGGGGGTTATCTGGGCAAAAGCCAAAACATGCTCCTTTATGCACGTAAGGTGGAACTACTCACACGTCACTTTATCAAATTGGACCCAACCTAGCTTCAAACTGATGCTGACTTTATAAGCTACCCGAGCATGTGCTCAGATTAAGACAAGTCGCCCTGCGTACAGAATGACAGGACTAAAAGCACACGTCGTGCACCTGTACCCTAGATGGGTGCTTTCCAGGGGAAATGGCACATTAATTTGCGTATCTTGCCAACCACTTAATACTTTTTGCCCCATTTCTTTTGCAATGATCTTAGTTCATCAGAAGGACTGCAAAACACTAAAAATCACCGGGTTGGGTGCGCTGGCTGGTCAGATACGGCATGTGGCTGCTGGTCAGATACAGCATGTGGCTGCTCAAAAAGTAAGGTTCACGCCGCGGCTGCTGAGGCAGGTGGCCCTAACTTGCAGGTTTCAAGCTTAACTGCTTTGAAATTTACATAGCAGAGCTGAGCTTGAATTCTGCAAGTTATGGCCACCTGCCCTAGGAGCATGCAAAAAAACATACCCATTTTTGGCCTCAGATAACCCCTGCTGAGTACTCTGCAGCATGCAGAAGTACTCTAGTCTTGGAGGCGAGTGCAACCGAACGTCAGTTGGTACTCTCTTGGCACAGCTTGCGCTGTGCAAACCATCCTTTTTATGCGTGTGCCTTAGATAGTTTGCAGCTTAGTTTTAAGCCCCTGCTCTTGCTGTTTTTGTTGGCAGGTATGGGTGTTAACGGCCCAGATGCTAGCCATCTTGTTTGGCAGGTATGGGTGTCAACGGCCCAGATGCTTACTTCCGTGTTTCTCTTCTAAGAGGGCTCTTTTAGCCAGTTCAGTGTCTCCCTTGGTGTCGGCACAAGTGTAAAATCCCCCTCCAGCAGTTTGGTGGATACGAGTTGGAATAGAACCTCTGTGATATTGGGGCGATTCGGGTCCAATTTGGGTCAAAAATCGGCACTCCCAAAATCCGATTTAAATACAGTCGTAACGATCATATTATACGTATTTTTCGTAATCAACACGTAACCGTTGAACGTCCCAAATGACCGTATGACACATCCCTGGTATTTAGCAAATCAGGTCGTATTATACGATTGCAATAGTCACCGAGATTTGCCGTTTTTGTTTTTTTCGCAATTTCCTGCTCAGAAATGGCCTTCCAGCGAGCTTGCAATGCCATTCTGTTTAGAACATTTTCCACATTGGAGAAGAACTGGAAACGTTTTGGGTGATTTTGGGGTAGAACTTGGCACTCTTCAACTAGTTTAGAATTACAATCGTATTATACAAGTATTTCGTATCTAACGCGTGTTTTACCTATTGAACATCTCAAATGACCTTATGACGCAGCCCTGCCTGTAATCATTTTTTCTTGAAGTGATTGTCTATGAATTAATTTAATTACAAGCTGGGCCCTCTCTTGAGCTGATGCAGTCCTGATTTTGCCTCAGGTCGTATAGGGAAGCAATGGGTGGCGTCAGCACATGAGGAAAGCGTGCTGGAGGTCAAAAATGGGAGGACTTGGGGTGGAGAGGTCTTTCTGAGGCCATTTTTGTGCTGACAGCGCCAACTTGACACTGCACCGTACACTGTGCCGTATTTTATCGTAATTGCGGTAAATTACGGTGGTTTAAATATGGTTGTATGCCGTATTATAATAAATACAGTCTGTACCGTACAGACCATAAGTGTGTCGTACCGTACAACTTGTCAACCTGGTCTTCTCAGAAGCATGTTATAAAATAACTGTGGGAGAGCACTGGGAAGGAGATGTCATTGGCGAGGAATTCATGACATTCATAAGTAGAGATGGATTGAATCAGCCTGTACTAATGAATGGTGTGAGAGTAAAGAATGTTTGGTATCAGAATTTCAGAGACAGACAGACTGCAAGAGTGATGCTGACGTTCTATAAAAGATCTGGAATACATGTGTGATACACAAACGCAGAGCAATACAGCAGTTGCTGCAGAGAACCACTTTGCCTAAGTCCCCAAAAACATTTGCACCCGACCTCACCCCTTTAACAAGCTGTGGGTACCTCTTTGATCAGATAGCCTAAGCATGCACAAACTTGCTCTTCAGGTGGGTGGCCCGCTTACTGACTCAATGCAAAACCTGTCTGATGAAGTGGCGGCCTGGATAGGCACTGGAGCTGCTGTCATCAGCGGCTCACGAGCCCTGCCTGTGACTTCGGTATACTCTGGTCGACCACAGGTAAGAAATTGGATTCAGCTTGGTTTTAGCCCGCAACCCTCCTCTAAAGCGTCCGTTGCAAGTCAGCAACACCCTCAACACAAAAGCTCGTCTCTTTGTTCACTGGCTACTTATGTTTTGCCCACCATTGTCTACCTGCACAGTTTGGCGCGGGCGTGCAAGCTAGCTTTGACTCCAACTCGTTTTGAAGACGTCATCGCGCTTTTGTACCGTTGTAGCAGTACAAATTATGTACTTTCATTGTGATTAAAGCCACTTCATTCATCATTCATTCATCATTTATTAACTTTCTAGCTACAACATTACTCCACTTTATCAGCCTCCCTTGTAAATTGTACTTTTCTGCTCAGAAGAGGATTTGAAAAACAAAGCAGCCAGATAGCAAAAAACACTCCCAAATCAATAAGGAAAGGAGGAGCCACTTCCACATCGGGTAACGCAAAAGTCCTGAACCACAGAACTGAAAAGGAAATAACAATGAGGGTCAGGAGGGTTGCATGCGGTCTTGATCAAACTCACAGCCCCCGCCCGTTGAGAGTTGGTAACAAGGTTTACAAGAAAAATGCCTTCAGTCAAGAATTATGACTGCTCGTCTGTTCATAAAGTAAAATAAATTTATGAATGAGAAGATGGAGTTTGGTGTAAAAGGATCCTGTCTGTGAAATTGAGAACGCGTACTTCCTGCGGGGAGAAACCATGTGAGGGTGTGTGCAGTGAAAGAGAACATGTTTTTATCCTGCTGGACATCATCATCATCATCCTGGACAGTCATCATGACAGCCATCAAAAAAAGGTGTCCAAAACCCTAAATGTCTGTCCCTGAGGTCCACGACAAACCGACTGGTAGTATAAGGGCGAGCTCACAGTTCAACAACTTTTATTTGAACATGCATGTAAAATTGTGTCAGCCTTCCGTGGCTGAATGAATGTGAAAGGACCAGCAGTCAGGAGACCTGGAGCTCAATTGCATGTCAGCTTGCAAAACCTTCCTCATCGTGGAACTGTTGCATTGGGTAAGGGAATTGTATAAACGCATTGCAGCGCAAAAACAGTTGAATTGCAGGGGCTCCAGGCCGCACTCTCGCACAACGCACCATGAAGGAATGGTGTCTATGACCCCAATTATCCTTTTCAGCACTGTCAAAAGGTCATATCTGTAGGGGGTTATTCATCTCTCTATCTTGTCGTAAGAAGGGAGAAGCCCATATCTGACTCGCATGCATGCTAGCAGGAATTGCGTAAGTTTTGAGGAGCCAGATATGAGTGTGTAACCTGTTAGCAAGGTCATGGCTCTTGACGAATTGCTTGACTCTGAATGGCAGTACCAGCCATGAATGGTCGCAAAGCTGCGTCAGCCGCAATATTCAGATTGAACTGCCTGTTGCGCACCATACCGAGATATTTGAAGGTGCCTGTGTAGAGGAGCTGTGTGCCATCAAAGAAAAGGGGAGGCAATGTAATTGCCAGATCGGAGGTGATCTGGGAAGGTCACTTGCTCCCATTTTTATGCTTTGAGCCGTATTGTGCTTTGAGCCATAACCGTTAGTGACTCTACAAGGTTTCCCACTTTGGAATTAATTGATCTAGATATTGACAGATCCATGAGATTTTTGTTCTTACTGGGGGATTTCATTATTGCCTAAGGAGAGGCACGCAAGGTTAAGAAGGACAAACAGACCTGGACGTAACATAGTTTGCCGATCTTGACGCATGCTGCACCGTTCATGCTGCACATGTAAAAACAGGTGTGCGAGTAAAATGCATGCACTAAGGACGATTTTGTTATGTGTTGAAAAGGAAGAAATGGCAGCAAAAGGCACCTTTTGCTTACTCAAACACTGACACAGCCTTTGAAGCACCAGGTACCTAGGTAGCAACACCCAGTGCCTGGCAGGATGGCCTGCAAACAGTAGTTGAGAAACCTTGCCATGGGCAGCCGTGCGAACGAATGTGAATGCCTAATTCCTCCTTGCCACACTTGTCTGCAATTGAACATATGAGGACGCGAGTAAGAACATGCAAGTAGAGGCTGTTTTCTCCTTGCTGCTCATATTATTCGCAGCTCTGCACAGTTGGTTCCATCGCACTTGCTGAGAGTAGCATCCAAGAATTGAGAAGAAGCCAAGAGAAAATGTATAAATACTCACAGCAATAGCAGCAGCCACACTTGCAGCGCATGTGTTCACATCCAGACTCCTGTGTATTTGCGTGCGCTTGTGTATGTGCGTGTGTAGACATTTTTGCTTTTGTGTGCATGCATGCATGCATGCGTGTGTGTATGTATGTGTGTGTAGGCGTGGATGCGTGTGTGCGTGCATCACTGAAACCTCATCTTGCGCTTCAGCATACCTTAATTACAGCAACGCTGCAGTGAGGACAAGGCTGGATTTTCCACTGTCCACCAGCTTCTTGAACTCCTCATCACCTTGTGCAATTTCGCGTGCCCACTGAAAAGTAATTGAGAACCCACTCCAGCGATTGCTTTTATAATCATTTGTCTAGCAGTGTTGTGCCTGTTGATAATCATTTCATTTATAATAGGATGACTGCAGCCTGACAGCATGTGGTTGGTGACGTCTAGCTTCTGGCAGATTCTGGCAGATGGGGCAGATTGGTGGATCTTGGAGCTGCAGTGAAACAGGCAGCTAAGGAGCCGTTTAACCTAGCATACATAAAGGGGTGAGCCTGGCCTAGGTCTAAAAAAATGGAGACACTACCTGGGCAGGCTGCAAAGTCCTTTAAGGCTGCGAGGAGAAGATCAACTGCCCTAGTTTCTACTACTGCAGGCTCTAAGCCTGTCCTGGCTAGCGTGCTAAACATCATCATTCCCCTAGCTCTTAACATGGCAGTCAGGGCAGCTAGGCACACAACATGCCACACTTCCTTCCTCACTGAGAGCATGACATTTTCCCAGAGGGGGCTAACGGAGGAAATGCCTGAAAATGTGCATTATTGCATTCAGAAGGCAGCCACTCACAGCCACTTCATCCAATCGACACCATTTTAGTACCAAAGTGTAGCTGGCATTGA
>Ga0307947_1000466_pt1 | contig 28398 bp, 28 predicted proteins | sample OrgLakmetagen232_FD_201840 | JGI IMG/M metagenome (GOLD analysis project Ga0307947, IMG submission 201840) | Saline water microbial communities from Organic Lake, Antarctica - #232 | ecosystem: Environmental > Aquatic > Non-marine Saline and Alkaline > Saline | place: Antarctica: Organic Lake...
GGGGCGGGGGGTGCGCTGGGCGGGCCTGCGCACACTGGTGTGAATAATTCTCGTTTTCATGGTGCGCCCAGCAGCACCTCCACCGCCCCTCCCCATACCCTGACACCGCAGGGCTGTCTGATTAGTCAGTCTAAGGTGCCTTGCAAGTTTTGGGGGCGGGGAGTGGGCTGGGCTTGCCTGCGCGCCCTGGTGGGAACTTTGGTGGGAAGACACCAAACCTAGGGGCTGCGCCCCATGACTGGGGCTTCGCCAACAAGTAGAGACCGTCCGAGTTCGAATCCTGGTCAAGCCTTTTTGTACCATACCGTCAACCGTACCGTTATGACGGTCTCCAGATTCCAAAATGACGGTCTAGACCGTCAGTTCACGGCGTCAAGCGTCAAGCCGTATTTTGAGCGACCGTACCGTCAGATTGTCATTGCACAGCCCTGATTACACCCCTGCCCTCTTCATAATGGCCAAAGTAATCAGTGAGGTCAAAAGCAGCATATGCATACCTGAAACACGTTGATGAGGGTAATGCAGCAACTACGAATTGCGCTGGGGGAGCGTAACAGCAGCGCTGGGGCAGGGGCTATGACCTGTTTGCGTGTCAACATAAAGAGGAAGTTCAAATTGGTGTGATGAGCAGTTGAAGTTCCGCTGTACGTGGAGGAGAGTGTGGCATCTTGATTTTTCAGGAGAGCAGCAGCGCGCGTTTAAACACAACATGACAGAAAGAAACAAAATAGTGAATTGTCCAAAAGAATTAAATAAAAGAATGCCATGAGTTTGCTGGAGGGAAAGGAATCGTGAATTAACATACACACGTCAGGAGGCTTTGTTTCACTCACATAGCATTGTCCGTGTAAACTCGTGGATTGTCCTGACCTCATAAGTCACATCTTCATGAGTCATAAGTCGTGTATCATCCAGAGCACTAAGTAAAGGCGGCCGTGGGGTGGCTTTTTGGTATTTGATGCACGATGTCCTAAGGTGTTCAGGCCAATGGTGTCATACCCAATCACTGACAAGGCAAACTCACCCCCCGAGCTGTTTCCTCGGTTGTCAGTCCCAGCTCTTCACTCAGCACCACCAGCACAGCAGCAGCGCGGGACCCTCCGTCAACTGCACCCCTCCGTTGTGCGAGCAGCTCTGTGTGTGGTGTGAGATGGTAGGATTGGCACTCTCACACACGCACACACACTCACACACACAAATACAGGCCATACGAGACATGAAGCAATGTGACATGAAGGGAATCATAAGTACAGTCTACAGAACAACAGGCTAGGGCAGTGATATTACTGTGATGCGTGATGCAGGAGGAGGGAGGAGTGAAGCTGGTGTGTGTGTATATGTGTGTGTGTGTGTGTGTGCCTGCACTGCCACTTCCTCGGGTAGGGATGAAATGCTGATGATGCGCTTCCTGGGCTCCACACAGCAAACTCATGCTCGCTGAGATTGAAGGTAAGCAAGAGCCTTGCAGCTATGAGCAAACGGAACAGGTAGAGAGGACTGGTAGCACCTGATTATTAGTAAGAGTTAAATATCAAACATGTTAGCTCACGGATGCGAAGCATGCAATTTCATACACACATAACATCTCATATACACACAACAAGAGGACACATACACACATACACCCACCTGGGTAGGCTGTCAGCAGGCCAGCCAGCTCTGTGAGATCCAGGGGCGGCACCAGCACACGTGCCAGTGCCAGCATGCATTCATCTGGGGGACTGGGGCAGGACAGTAGCTCAGGAGCGGCACGCAGCACTGCAGAAGTGTGCTGCAGAAGAAAAGGGACAGTGGAGTGGGTGACTACTTTGTAAGAGGGCACGCAATCTCTACTCAGAGGCAACCAGCCGCCACTTCACATACCCAGGTACCAGGTACGTAACAACTCAAAATCTGGGAGCAGGACAGCACCAAAGAATGGTGCTGCAGAGGTGCAAGGGTCAGGGAGGGGTGATGCATCTGAGGGCACGCTCCACGCGCCAATCCAGGGGCCCAGGGACAGGACACCGTCCAGGTGTGTTTATGGGTTTGCATTTAAGCACTTACAAACCAATAAAATATATACAACCCAGAGAATGTTGCCTGACCAAAAATGCAACCTTTGCATCCCCCAACCTCAAGCCCTGAACAGCATTTTTGATCTATCTAGAAATGAGGGACCATCCGTTCAAGCTGCCTACAGGCTTGATTTCGTATACCATCTGCCCTCTTTGTCATGACAAGTAGCACAGACTTCCTTATTGTTTTCCTGCTCTATTTCTTGTAGCGTCTTAGAAGGGCGCATGTGAGCATGAGCAGCACCTTGCATATGCACAGTACATTCACCACGCACCTCGTATCCTTTTCACGTCTTGCATAAATGCAGAGTGGACACCTATCACAGACACATACACAGCACACACACACACACACACACACACACACACGTACACACACAGAGAGACATACACACACCTTCGGACTAGGGTGGCCCATGAGTGCTGCCAGCCCTGCAGCACGTGCTGCTGCCTGTCCCTCAGTCAGCAGCAGTAGCTGCGGGTGCTCAAACACCACAGCCAATACGGCTTGGTAGCGTACGCCTAGCAAAGCCTGGCATACAGATGAGGTTGAGTTGCAACGTTCAGGGTGCAGGGGTAATCATAAGCGTGCTGCATGCCGTGTGGTTGTGAAATGGTGCTTAGTACAAGCTTGACAGGGAGTTATGCACAATCTGACCGTAGGTGTGCAACACATGTGGTTTTAAGCATATGCGCACGTCCTTCCTGGCGCAAGGATCTGCACAAAGGAAAGGGCAAGCCAAGTACACAAGAAATTGATACACGCAAGGGCCCTCAGAGAGGTGGAGGGGAGGAGCAGCACCAGCGCACAATTGTCTGAAGCACAAGTGCAACCCGTTCTTGTTGACTTCCTGGTGTAATGAGAAATCTTCCCAGCCTTTTTGTCCTTCAAAGGCAGAACGCATCCCTCTTTTTAACACGCACCTGCAGCTCCTTAAAACGAGTGCTGGCCAGCTCAGGGGGGGACAGCTGCAGGAGCACACCACGCAAGGCAGGCTGTACTGCCAGCTTTGACCCAAACAGCCCCAGGCAGCGCCCTGCACGCTCGCAATGGTCCAAGGCCTCTTGGCTGTAGGCATCGCGCACCTGCTGCTGCTGCTGCTCTTCTACCTGTCTTTCTTTGGCCTTCTCAAGTTTCCTGCGCTCCTGCTGCTGCTGTTCCTGCTGCTGCTGCGGTATGAGTTGCTGCTGCGTGAGTTGTGGCGGTGGCTGAGAAGAAGGCTGCTGCATAAGTTGCTTCCGCTGGGTGAGCCGTGGCTGTACTTGCAAGGGAGTGTACGTCCCACGTTGTCGGTGCGGCCGCCGTTGCTGCTTAGGCTGCTGGATCTGCTGGCTGTGATGTTGTTGGTTAATGCTGGGAGGAGAGGGGTTTTGTGCAGGGGAGGAGGGCAGCTGGTGTTTGTGTGTGGAGTGGAGTATGTTGTGTGGCTGCTGCTGCTGGCCAGGTGAGGAGAGGGTGCTGGTCACGCGAGTGTGTGGGGGTGTCAGCTCACCCAGATACGTGGGTTCTGCTGCTCGGCCAGGATGCTGGACTGGTGGGCATAGAGAAGAAGAGTATGGTGCTGTGCCTGCAGAGTAAGAGTGTAAAGGATGTCGTTGCATTGCTCTAGGTAGCACAACCTTACATCACTATGGGTGCACTATGAGTACACTATGGGCGTTTTCGCTCACTTTCAGAATGGAGGTCTTCGTCACAGCTGCCGTCGTACAGCAAAGATGCGGCAGACGCATTCCCCTTCATGGACTCAAACACCTGCACACGAGGGCCGCTCTTTCCCTTTGCCCCCCTGCCCCGCTTTAATCGGCTGTCACGCTGTTTCTTTGTGGTCTCCCTGAGCACCGCATATGCCGTGTACTCAAAGTCCAGGCTGGGCACAGGGGGCGTGGGGTGTGGGGCTGCTGGCAGATGCTGTGCATCTTGAGCAGAGGCATTTGCATGGACCATGACGTGGCTACTCACGGGAGCAGTCCACAGCCTGGCAGCCAAGGCTGTTTTGGTGGTGCGGGCGCAGAGGAAGCCTGCTCAGGAGGGAATGTCAAAGAACTGAGTGCTTGCTTTACACATGCACGAATCAGGCAGTTCCCCGGGAGGGAGCGAGGGAGGAAAGAAACCTTACCCTCTGAGGTTGCCAACATCGCGTGTGCACCTAATCAATTTTTCAAATCAGTCATGTGAAAAAAAAAATTGTGCCTCCTCGAACATTGACCGGTATAATACCTCAGCCCAATGACACAGCCATCTGTGCCAATGCAAAAGGCACTATGAACAACGGTCTTTTCTCTGCATTTGCATCTGCAAAGGCTAACGCCCAGGATGCTGCTGACTCTTCTAAATCCCCAGGGGATGCCAGGTGTGCAGGAACTCCCTACATTGTTTACCATAAATGCTGTAGGAACCCAGGGCATTGAGTCATGGCAGTTCCTTGCTGAAACCCAGTTCATAAGCAGGAATCATTCTCGTATCGTCTCCGCAACAATGATAACACTTTGCAATGGTTCCAGAGTGCGCTTGACACCGTATGTACACAACACGCGCGCGTGCACAATCACACGCACACACACACACACACACACACACACTCACACACACACACACACACACACACACTCCCACACACACACACACACACACACACACACACACACACACACAGACCAATTGTGCATGTATGCAACAAAGACGCATACTTGTCCGGACACATGCATTACACGAAGCAACCATGCTCACACACAAACACACCACCCCGACAAACAAACCTTTACACAAACACAAAACACAGTGACAGTGTGCAGCCACCACGGAAGCCGGTCTCGATTTCAAAGTCATTGTCCAACCTGTTTGGAAGGATTGACAGCCTGAAAAGTACAAAGAGCGACAGAAGTGGTTTACTGACTCCATCCAGATCGCGCAAGAACCTGTTCATTGCAGGTGGGCACAATCCTTCATACCACTCACAGACATGCGTGCCTGTTGTCCTTCCATTGCAAGCCATTTTCCCCTTCTGTACCTGACATACACAACAATCTCGGCACTTGCAGGGCGCTCAGCCGACGAAAAGTTCAACCGGCTCAGCACGCATGTGTTCCACGGCATTTCTTGCGAGGTTCCTGTGGGGGAGCTGTATGACTTGGGAGTGGAAATTGGGAAGGGTGAGAAGGAGGTTTGGTGTATACGTGTCCAAAGCAGAGTGCTCCTTCAATTGTTGACAGCTGTGTGTTTTTGGGATGAACTTGCCCATCTTAGCTAATTTGCCGTGATTTCGAATCTGAATGAGATAGTTATCTATCCCTGTACCCCTCAGTGTTACACCCCTCAGGCCCAAAGCGCCTGAGTCCTTAGGCTTGTTTAAACTCAGCCATCAGCCCACGAGCTTCAGTCCGGAAACCAAAACAACACACGAGCCTGTTATATTTAAGTAATCTGCAAAATATTTGCTTTAGGCGTGCGAAGTGGGTACCAAAAGTCTCCAGCACCTCACAAGTTGTGGCATGACCTTCACCTTTCCTGCTTTACTTGTGCCTCAAAAACGTTTGCCTCCAACCACTGCTGCGTGCACATTAGCCTTGTTTGTATTAAACTAGCTCAGCGCGTGGATGGAAGGAAAGGAGGGGCATGCACAGCATTTACACACACACTCATAGATTACCATAAGCAAGAGCACGCATGTGACGTGCAACAAACACACCACACAGGAGCCTTTGGTGTGGTGTACAAGGCAAAGGACAGGGAGACCGGGCTGGAATTTTGTTGCAAATCCATCAGGAAAGAGCTGCTGACTGCAGAAGTCTTTGATGACATCAAGTGAGTCAATGGACGCAAACGGAGATGACAAACTAACAGTAGCGCTGGCCAGATTTGTTTGTAATTATTGCTTTTGACATTATACTAAGCACTGTTGTTTACATCTATTGTGTATACAAGGCTCTGGCAAGCCTAAAAATACGTAGTATTCAAGCACTTAAAAGTACAAAGACGTTAAGGAGAGCTCAAGGAGAGTGAGAGGGCCGTGTGTGTTTCCTGCTTGTCCTGTGGACTTGCGTACGATAGGAAGGGAGAAGAGGAGTCTGAGTAAAGTAGACGGATAGAGTCGTTCATGGGGGATGGTCCTTGGCCAGCAGGGGCGCGAGGGAATTGGAGGCACGAGGGGGTCTATTTGTTGTTAAGCTCATAAACTTAAACTTTGCAAACTTGCAACAATGAAATTGGAGAGTTTGGAATGCTGCCTTGTAAGACTGGCGGAAGTTACGCTTCCTCGCATTTGCATAGGAGAACTCCAGTGACAATGAATTGCCACTAAACAAATTTGTGTACCCTCACACGGCGGATGCATCAGCCCCTTTCCCACTTGCTTGCCTGGCTTGCAGGATAGAGGCTGAGATCATGATGCACCTTCGAGGTACGTGCCATGGCACCCTAAAGTATAATCTTAAGACACAATTAGTGCTTTAGAAAGGGTTATAGGAGAGCAGGATCGCAGGATCGCACAGTTTGGCATGAGCAGAGACTTGTTCAGCCTAGTGACAGCAGTAGACTGGTTATGACAAGGCAGATCAATGGCTAAGATAATGACCCATTACTCGTATAGACAAAAGGAGCAGGTGTAAATGATTGTAACAATACCGGTAAGGAAAAGGTGATGGCGATGATGAAAAGGAGGATACTTGGTTGACAATGAAAACATGATAATGCAGTGTTGATATGTGCAGGAGGTTTTGAGTCAGGAAAGCTGTCAAAAAAGGTTAAGGACCTGCCAGCAGTATGTTCAGTTAACAAGAGTTGCATCAGATGCAGGCAGAGAGCTGCCAGGCAGAGGAAGCTGGCTTTGAATAGAGGTCTAAGCATGTCATCACAAACACCCTTTTATTGTGTCATCCTGTACAGCAACTGCCTCTTTCCGTCATGCCAGTGTGTCATTTATCATGTGGATCTGCAAATGCACATGCTTGTGTGTGTGTATGTGCAGGGCATCCAAACATCGTGGAGATCATGGGCTTGTTCCAAGACGAAAGCCACATCCACAATGTTCAAGAGCTGTGCACAGGAGGAGACCTGCTCAGGTGCGTGCTTTTGCTTAAGTCGGGTTGTGTGGTGCACCTGATCTATTCACCTACTAAACATTGGTGGTCTTGCACGGTTAGAACCTGAGGCTCGCTGTCTGGCGTCATTTTCTATACATTAGGTCCGTTTAAGTGCAATAGGCCTGGGTGCATGCGTCAAATCCAGTGTGTACACTAGGCCTGAGTTTGTGCAGTAGACCTGAGTATATGCATCAGACCTGAGTGTGTGCTTCAGGCCAGAGTGTACAAATAAGGCCTTAGTGCATGTGTATTACGCCTGAGTGTATGCACCATACCTGAGTGTGTGCACCAGGCCTGTATGTGCATAAAACTTGAGTTTGCATTAGACTTGGTGTGTGTGTGCCTGCATTTGGTGCCGTTACGCTGATCCCTCCAATGCGCAAGTGAAGGTGTGAAGAACTTGCTAGACCTAGCCGTACTCTGCACGCTATGCAAACGCACGCTCTCTCTCTCTCTCTGTATGACCTGAAACTACAGCAAAGTGTCAAAGAGCCTGGAGCCGTGTACAGAGAATTACGCTGCCTCAATCACACGGGCGGTGCTGCTGGTGGTACAGCACTGCCACTCGTGCGGGGTGATTTACAGGTAGGTGTGTGTATATGTGTGTTGTGCATGGAAGCACTGAATAGGATTTGAGCGGGCAGGCTTTTGGGCCTGCAAAAAAAAGAGCGTGCCTTTATATAATAACACGTCTGTAAAAGTAGAAGAAACTACAAATCCTGGCAAGTTTGAACTCGCACTGCCTTGGTCTGCACCATCAGACAGAAAGGTGCGCAGACGCGTTCCCCTTCATAGACTCACACCTGCACACGAGGGCCGCTCTTTCCCTTTGCACCCCTGCCCCGCTTTAATTGACTGTCACGCTGTTTCTTTGTGGTCTCCCTGAGCACCGCGTATGCCGTGTACTCAAAGTCCAGGCTGGGCACAGGGGGCGTGGGGTGTGGGGCTGCTGGCAGATGCTGTGCGTCTTGAGCAGAGGTATTCGCATGGACCATGACGTGGCTACTCACGGACGCAGTCCACAATCCCTGGCAGCCAAAGCTGTTTTGGTGGTGTGGGCACGGGGAAGCCTGCTGAAGAAGCAGAAAGGGATCAATATAGACTAAAAAGAGCCACACATGCACTTTTTGGCAGCTGATTGGAAGAAACAGAGAGAGAGAGAGAGAGAGAGAGAGAGAGAGAGAGAGAGAGAGAGAGACAGAGAGAGAGAGAGCAACATGTAGGACATGCTGAGGCTGTAATCTGCTTGCTGTAAATAATTAACCACTGTGCCTAATGAAATCCGCCTCTGATTGGTTGTTTGTTGTTTGTCATCTGCCACAGGGACATCAAGCCAGACAACTTTCTGCTTTCCAGCAATGATCAAAATGCCGTGCTGAAAGCCACAGGTGTGTTGACACGTGCTTGTGTCTTTAGGTCAAATGTTGAAGTAATGGTTGTCCTGAAGTCTTGCGTTTCAAGGCTCAGCGATGTCTGCTATCCAGCAGACGAGCGGCACATTGGCACATACCTACTTGTTTGTACACACACACCTTTGACATGCGCACGAGTACCTCTCCATGCAGATTTTGGCATCAGCAGGTTCATGAAGCCTGGCGAGACAACAGACGAGTTCATGGGCACCCCATCTTACATGGTGAGTGAGCATGTGCCTTTTGATACAGGCAGTGCAAGGAAATGCCCTATGCCCTCCCTTGTACAAGCCCGCCACACAGATCAATAAAATACAAGTACACACACAAACACGTTCATACATGCGCACACACACACACATGCATGCACACGCGCACCCACACACACCTACACACACATGCACTGCACACACATACACACACATGCACGCACACGCATACACACACGCATGCACATTCACGTGCACACACAGACGCACAGGCTCATGCTCATATACACACACCACTTTCCTCAGGCCCCAGAGGTGTTCAACATGGAGTGCGGCTTTCCTAGCGACATCTGGTCAACAGGTGTCATGCTGTACTGGCTGCTGAGTGGGGAGTTCCCTTTTAAGGTGCGCACAGCAATGCAGCTATTTGGAAAGTCAGTGTGCTGTGTGCATGCATATGTGTAAGTGCTCGTGTGAGTATGTGTCTTCTGTGTTGGTCTGAGTAAGAATGAGCTAGGCTACGCGCTCTAGATGGGGCAGTTTGTGGGGAGAGTTGAGCTGTAGGCACAATTTCGATAAGTGAAAAAAGTGGGGAAGGCTCAGATTTACAAAGCAGAAGTTGCTGGCCCTTCAGCAAGCTTTTTGACATGACGAGTAGGCACACCATTTCAATTGGTATGCTCGCTCGCCTTTGCAGGAGAGTATACGATGCAGTAGGAGTCAAGTAATAGCGCAACCTATAAGACTAGACTTATTTCAATGGCTTTCACACCACGCCCTCGGTACTTGTTAGCATACTGTGCAGAGCACAAGAGGCTTCAACTTTTGTGTGTGTCCCACATTCACACACACGTGCATGCACGCTTACACACACCTGTGCAGGGCAGCAACAAGATGCAACTGGGCATGCAGGTGGTGCAGCAGGAGCCAAACATGGAAGGAGAGGGGTGGAATGAAGTGTCGGACGAAGCCAAGGAGGTCATCAGGTACACACACATACACACACATCTCTAGGGTGGCAGGGCCGCTATGCTTCTTTTGTTCCTTCATCCCTCTGTGCTTCCAGTGCACATGCGTTTTGCTACGCCTCAGCACAGCAAGCAATCTGCTGACATGGTACAGGGCTGCGCGTTGGTGTAGCCTGCCACAAAGGCTGCGTGTAAGAGCGATTGTAATAGCTTATGCTGATATAGAGTCAGCGTGCATCATAGAAGACTTCCACATTGGTTTTTGCTCTGCTCAGAGCCCTGCTACATAGCCTTAGGGCCTTCACTTGCAGCCAGGCTGTTTTGGGGGGGCTTCAGGTTTGGGTCGTAAGAAGGACGAGGATGTGGTGCTCAGGCACAAGTAGCCGCTCTTTATGCAGCACACAAGTGCTATGATTCACGTGTGTTGCAGAAAGTGTTTCTGTCTGTACAAGACCCGTGCAAAACCTATGCATGCTCGATGACTCCTCTTTCCCTGGTGCTTTTGATGGCAGGTGGCCCTCCCTACATACGCGTGTGTTTCCTCATTGGACGTGCACCGACCTCCTCTGTTTTCTCGGTCGTCTACTTCACTTTCCATCTGCATGTTTTGCATATTATGCTTCTGATTGTAGGAGAAGACCCATTTATTAAGTAAAGCAGGCTACACTTGGTGCACACACTCACATGCGCACACAAATACAAGTGCATACACGTAAGGCACACATACCAACCTGTTTTGGAGGTCATTTGCCACTCGCATCACTTTCAATCTGCTTAGATTTACAATTTGGGTTGCTGATCATAAGAATGGCATGAGTATTGCAGGCTTCACTTGGTACTCACACACACACTCTCATTTGCACTTCAACAAATTAAAATGCACATGAAGCACACACACCGTGTACAATCTGGTTGCAGTATGATGCTGGACAAGGACCCTGAGACGCGGGCCACAGTCAAAGAGCTGTTGGCGCACAAATGGTTCAAGGTATATTGCGTGTATGAATTGTGTACATTTGTGTATGTATGAGTTTGTGTGTGTGTTCGCGCACGTGTGTTTGTGGACGTGTACTTATTTGTGTGTGTATGATCCTGCATGATTTTATCTATGCTAGCTTGGCTGCATAAGAACGATAGCAAGATGTGCAGGACAAGTTTTGCTTGATATAATATTGAAAAGGGAAAGTAAGAAGGACACTAGTGTGATGCAGACACTTCAAGCCTCACTACAAGTGACCTTTCCAATTCACTTATTGTGTGTGAGTGTGTGTGTGCGTGCATGCATGCATGCGTGCGTGCGTGCGTGCGTGCGTGCGTGTGTGTGTGTGCGCGTGTGTGTGTGTGTGCGCGTGTGTGTGTGCGTGTGTGTGAGAGAGAGAGAGAGCTTGTGAATATGCGTGTTGCCACGATTCGCGCCAGAGATTGAACAGCTCTGAACATCTGCAGACACACTTGAGTATCAGGGAGAACAGAATAGAACGCTGGCAGTACACCACTTTCTGTCCCCCTCTTGAAACAGCATCCTTGATCCTGATACTGGAGGCTCGTGCATGACGAACATTCATTTGTTTGTTTGCAATAGCACTAGCATAGGCTTGTATAAAGTTTGGTGCACCTCCAGGTGCCCCACCAACTGCCACAGATGCAAGGCGACCTTAACGGATGAAAACCTTGTGCATGTACGGACACTTTAACTAATGCTCTGCAATGATCAAACACAAATACTGTCCTGCTGCCTTGCAGCAAGTGGCGGGTGCTAAAGCTCGGCCCCCAGGCAACATGCTCCTCCGCCGCCTCCGTAACTTTTCAAGCATGCACGAGTTTAAGAAGCAGGTATGCTTTGCATTCAGAATTACCAAATTCCAAGGATTAGAGCTTATTAAAAGTCAGTGCAATCAAACACAATGCCCGAGCTGTCCTTGGTCGGCCCATGTTGACTATCTATCAAATTTAGTTTTAGGGTTCATTTTGTTCATTTCTTTTGGGTTGCATGTGTCTGTGGGCATGTGGCTGCGTACGCTACGCATGACTTTGCACTGCTACTGCATCACACGCAAGTTGAAGGTTGAAAACCTTTTAATGTTGTGTCGCATTTATGTCCCATTCATGAAAATGTTTGCACATGTTTGACAAATGCTATGCACGCTCCCCATGCCCTTTGCCGGTCCTGCATGTTACTTCATTGGAGTAATGTCAAGTACCTACCTCGTGGGAGTGTGTTGGCTAGTCCATGCCATTTGTGGGCATGCTGAGACATTTGCTGTGCTGTCCCCTTGCTCCTTGAACCTCAGGCGCTAAGCTACACCAAACTCAGGCGTTAAGCTACACCAAACTCAGGCGCCAAGCTACCCCAAACTCGAACAGGCCACAGAGTGCCAAGTGTGCTGTGTATACCCATTTGAGCCATTAGCTGCTCTGCTACGCTGGATACCAAACTGGCCACAGAGTACCTAGAGGACTGTGTGTGCTATTTTTACCTGTATAGACTATTAGCTGCTGTGATTTCCCTGCCACAGGTGCTACGATGCACCACACGCAAGCTGGATGCAGAATACCTTGTGGGAGTGCGTGCCATGTTTGGTGCTATGAACACGTCTGGCTCAGGCAGCATGACCCTGGAGGAGCTCACCTCTGCACTGGACAGGCAGGGATGCAAGGTGAGGCTGCTGCATCGCAGGCGGTGTGGCCATCATGTTAATGTGTGGATGCTACTTGTATGTGTGTGTTGGATTTATTGACTGTGTGTGGAGGACAGGGATGTGTGTGTGTGAGAATTGCACGTGATACAGGGTCTAAGTAGGCGGCGCATATTGCTGCTCTTTGTGGTGGCCTTGCTTAGGCATCAGGTGTGTGCACATCACTTTGCGCGTGGCCTGAGCTTGCTGCTAACAGCGGTTGCAACTCCTTCAGCTTGATACCAAGCTTGAGCTCTGATCGCCGAAGTAAGGAGTGCCTAGTTTCTTTTGTGGGAGCTCTTACGCAGTAACACACACCCGCTGATGCTCTAATGTGCAGGTGGACCGGAAAGAGGTGGAGGGCTTGTTCAAGTCAATGGACATGGCAGGGGATGGAGTGATGTCCTTTATGGTAAGTAAATGCAAGCCTAGCTGCACAGACTGTTGGGGAGAGGGTAGAGGACATGCAGATGGGGCGTGAAGTCTAGAGGAAGAGAAAGCTGGGAGATTTTCAACTGATCACAGATGGCAGTTCAGGAAATGGGGAGAATGTAGGAGGGAGTTTAGAGTAACTCTTAAACAAGAAAAGTAGTTTTTGTTTGATGCCTCCACTGTGGACTCTTTTGCTGCACACACGCAACAGCGTCTTCTGTCCCACTGTTGTACTCTATGACTGGCATGCCTGTGCCACATAAACATCCATGCACACACGCATACACACACACGCTCACACGCTCACACACATACACACATGAAAATTTCAGGAGTTCAGTGCTGCAACCCTCAACCACTCCCTGCTTGAGAAGAAGGACCTACTCAAGATGCTGTTCAAGGAGTTTGACAGGAAAAACAGGGACTACATCTCAGAAAACGATTTGGAAGCGGTGAGAGCGCAATATACTTTGTTTCGTGAACGAGTGCTGTTTCTTGTGTAGTTTGTAGTGCATGCTGCTTAAATCTGACGCAGGTTCTGCTTTAAATGAAGGTTGTTGTAGGGTTGGCATTTTGCCGGCGTTACAAAAGCAACAGAAACTTGATGAGGAGTCGAGGGCACTTTGATACAGATTGTGGAGATTGTATTGGCTTTGCTTGCAACCTTTGCTCCCCTATCTGTGGAAGTGATGCCCTTAATTGATGCAAGAAACCCATTTTAAGAGAAGTTTGCACACACACACACACACGCACACACACTGCAGGCTCTCCGTGGCAACGACAAGGTCAACGAGAAGACCCTCCAGAAGATCATGGTGCAAGTGGACCTCAACCAAGATGGGAAGGTGTGTTATTACCTTATGTGTGCCTGTTTGAGTGAGGGTGACTTTGGATGAGTGAGTCCTGGTTGCCAAAAGGATATGCCACGTGAACGAAATCTGGCTACTCACACACAAGCACTGGAATAGATTTTAGGTGAGGGTTGCTTCAATTTATTTTAATGCAGGCGCACCTTTAGGCAAGCCTTCCCTACCGTAAAATTGTATGTAAGCTAGCTCAGCTGCAAACGCTGGATGCGTGAGGTGTGTGCGTGCAGCGTGCATGTGTGTTTATACTCACGCTCCCCTTGTATTGCAGATTTGATTTGGATTTATGACGGCAAGAATGCCTCCCCTTTCTGTCCTGCAGATCGACTTCAACGAGTTTGTGGTGATGATGTTTGGAGAGGACGCAGGACTGCAGCGCCTAGGAAGAGGCAAGGGCAACGTGTGGAGCTACCAGAACTCCAGGGAAAGCACAGGAGCAATGCGGGATGCTACCGGGCAGCTGATCAAAGCACCCAACCTGTCCAACTATCGTAAGGTGGGTGTGGATGCGGCTGCACAGGTGTGTGTGTGTGTGTGCAGGCATGCCACATACAACGACGTAGGTGCTCAAAGCACCAAGCCTCTTGTGATGCTGCTGTAATAGGGGGGTAAGGCTGGGGGAAAACAGAAGGAGGGGGCGCACCAGTTGTGGTTATGATTCGTGGACATGCTTGCTTGTCGTGTGTGTACGTCTGAGCTTGCAAGGTTGCAGCTTGCACTGTGGGTAACAGGCTGGCGTAATATTTTTGGTTGCAATGAGTGGTATTGGTATGACCAGTTTTTGCAGTTCATTGTTGTAGACATAAAAGAATGGCATACATATATTTACACACATCTATTACTCCCTGTAGGTCAACAACCCTTACAGCGCATCCTTCATGTCCACCAGTAAGCGTACCAACCCCAGCAAGCCCAAAGCTCTGTCCCCCACCCTTCCCTCCACAGCTCACTTTCAAAAATTGAGCCACAAGGAGCGCAGCACTCAGTCCCTAGTATTGCCCAAATTTGGGAGCATCTCAATGATTGAGGATGCGTGTTTCAAGCCCAACAGTGCGATGCAGATGTCCAGGTTGGTGGTATGAGAGTTGAGACGTACATGTTGTTGACAACAATGTCGTTACAACAATTAGTTACATACAACAATCAGTTATTTACAACAATGTCGTTGGGACGTTCATGTCATTTATAACAATGTCGTTACAACATAATGATGATGCAAGGACAGTGGGGTTTGTGACTTACGATGCAAAACTATCTGGATATGTCCAAGAAAGGCTGCCAGAACTAGACGTGCCATGGTTGGCCACGTGTACTTGAAAAGCCATGCTAAACTCATAGGCCTCTCAGGGCCGCCCATGCTTAGTATCATTTGTAAGGTGGGCTAGAACCATAAGTTTGTTCACGGCCGTAAATAGGGAGTGGCACCCGCTTAAGTTGACGTGATGAAGGCTGCACTTCATATTTACATGGTGCTGGCCAAATTCTGTGACCCTGTTCACTCAAAGTAACTTACCTGTGCACACACGGCAGGAACAGCAGCAGTGGCAAAATTCACGCTCCAACCTCTCCGTCCACCCTGTCCCGCAACAATTCAGCAAAAGCACCAAGTCAGCCGCAGCGCCATCCTCGCTCCCCTCGCTCCTCCATGCTTGCCTCTTCAAATAGTGTGCTCAGGTAGGGTCTCTTCTTCCTTGCCCACTACTTACATGCTTATGTATTGCCTGGTCACATCATATGTAACCTCAATAGACGTAGTTGCTCAGTCATTCTCGTTACTCCTCCACACTTGTTCCTTGCTCTTGAGCGCTTATGTCCACATTGTTTTGCTCTCCTCGTTACATGCAAGCTCAAGCACTTATGGATTAACCATTCACTTTTGAAATATTTGATGAGTGATGTGTTTTTGTGTACCAATCAATCTGTCATGCAAGCTAGCAACGCTCGCCCGTGCACCTTTTCCTGCACAATGTTTTAATGTGATTTGTGTATTGTTGTTGTGTGCTTCCACGCCCTTTGGCGCATTATATGTAGCCCGAGTACCATACATAAAAAATTATCACCGCCCCTAAGAAATTGTTTTGGAGGTGGAGGTGAGGTAAAACTCAAAACACGGTGGTATATTGTATATTTTTTGCTAGGAGTGGCGGTTCAGGGACGGTAGCGGTAGTGTAAGATACTGTTTCAAAGCCGCAAAGTGATGAGCGGTCAGGGGTCCCCCCTGCTCCGCCTGACAACCCCCCCCCCGGCCTCGCCTGTAGCAGGCAAGAACGGACTGGGTCAAACAAGAGGCAGAGGAGCGCAAGAACAAGAGGCAGCCAGGCAGGCTTATAAAACTTGGTTTGCCCTCGCACCATTGTATAGTTGGCATTGCATTGGCACTGCATTCTGTGGTTGTGCAACAAACGGAGTTGAGACAGGGATGCAAGCATGCTCTCATGCAGCAGCAGGAATGACATGCATAGCTACATACACGTTCTAGCACACACACACACACACACACACACGCGCGCGCAAGCACACACATGCGCATACACACACAAACACACATTTACACATGCTCTAGCACCCAAGTAGCACGCAAAGCTAGCACAATTTACGCATGCAGCAACAGCAGCTGGAGCAGCAGCAGTGACAGCAACAACAGCGAGAGTGACAGTGACAATAGCTAAGGTGGAGGTGGATCAGCAATGGAGGGGGAAGGGTGGCAGATGTGCAGGGGGCTTGTTATACAATAGAGGAAAGTCAACTTGCAAGTTATTAGCAGACTCAGGTGTAAAAAAAGTTTGCGGCCCTGAACTTTAACCATTTCTATCCTTATAACTTCCAATTCCTCCTCTGTGTTTGTGGGAGTTGAAGGTGGTCACACACAAGCCCGGGGCTCTAAAAGCTCCTTAAGAGGGGGTGGTTGTCAAATTTTATTAATAATTATTTCTAGGGGGGTGGCTGTTTTTGGGGTAAAATATGTGTTTTTTTGGGTGCGGTGTGTACATGTGCATATGGTATGTAAATTTGTCTGCTCGCTTTCATCCTCATCTTCCTTCTAACGTGAGCAGTTTGGAATCGAAGTTCCTTGTCAGTGACCTTATACATTATTAAGCCTGTGTAGCGGCCTGTGTAGCGGCCCCAATGAGCAATATGCTGTTTGGGCCTATTTTGCTCCAGCTTTACAACCCTGAGCTTGCTGTTGCTCTTGTGACTATAGGGCGGGTCAGAGCCATCGTATTTGGTGTATGCATGATGGATAGGGTTGGCCAGAACCATATATGTGCGGTGTATGTTTACAGTTCTGGCCAACTCTAATGATGAATGTATAGTGTATATACAGTGGTATCTAATACATGTACTTACGTGGTGTTTGATGTGGTGATTTATGGTATTATATTCTCTTGTCCGGTGTACCTGCACACTGGTGATCAAGCTTTACACATGCATCAATGCTCACGCTTAATGCACGACCACAAAAATAATTGCAGCACATGTGCTGCATTATCAGCGATGGAAATAATGCAGCCATTCACACTCGTACGTTTACGCACGCGCGTGCATACACGCAGTGAGGGCATTTCAGAAGGTGGCAGAGATAATCCCTCTAACCACAGCATAGCAGCGATGTACAATAGGTCTTCGCACGCATGCAGCAGCACGTGCGACTCTCATAGCTCGAGGCGTCCCCCTGGACCCACGCAAGAGGTGTGAAAAGAAGTTTGTGGTGAAGGCAATGATTGCTGTCAAAGCAGAAGATGTATTTGAATTTATAGAAAATATGCCAGGCCTGCAGTGAGGTATTAGCAGCTTGGGTGGTCTGCACAAAGCTGCCTTGTTGAAACGAACAACGTTTAGGCAAGCAAGTGGTCTGTGCAAGATGTGTGACTGCAACGTCCTGAGCAGCCTGTCCTGACTATTTCCACGGCTTATCCACAACCGGTGCTTGCAGGGTGGGTTATCGTTGCAGCACTCCTTGCAGCGGCAGTCTAGCTACGAGACAGAGGGCAGCTCTTGCAGGCACACAGTTACACAGCATGAGGGACTGCAAGGAGGGGGGGGGGGGTTGGATTTGGGGTATTGTGAGGAGAGTGGCAGGATGGGCAAGCACTGCACGCCACGTGGCCTCTCCTGTCCGGATGGGGTTGAGGAGGAGCACAGTCTCAATGCACAGCAGCAGTTGCAAGAGCAGCACATGCTTCAACAGGCCACGGCAGTGCTGGCGGCACAGAAGGGTGGGATTGGGGGTGGGGGTGCGGCAAAAGGGAGTGTGAGAAGAGAGCCGGATAGCTCTTTAAGCACCAGCAATTTCCATGAGGCAGCAGAGCCTGATAGAGATGGTGAGCTAGGAATGCATCGACTGTCGATGACATCCCACGCTCACTCACCCCTGCTCCTTAGGGAGGTAAGAGCCAAATGTGGTTGTTCAGGAATCTTTGTGGGAGGGAAGCAGTTTCAGAAAGGAATAGAGAGGGGGGGGGAGAGAGAGACAGAGAGAGAGAGAGGGCTTGAGGAGCTTTCAACATACGTTGCACACGTGTATGTTTATGCCTGACATGTTGATGTTAAGGGGGGCGTGAGCGTGAGAATGCTCCTGTCCTCCTTGTAAAATTTGTGTGATGTATGTACTCACATAGGAAGCGAGTGCCGTACACGGGTAGTTACACAGCAATGTAATATGTAATAGCATTATTTATTAGCAATGTCACCAGTATTTATTGCATGACCAGTAGCCTTTAATCACCAGGTGCGCCTCGCAGACACCAGGCAAGGGTAGTTGGCAGCGCACGCACACATTCACATACATTTACATACACACATACCACATACAGCATACACAACCTACACTCACGTACATGTATATACGTACACACGTATACCAGGGTTGTTCAGTTCGGGGTTCAGTCAACAATTTAAGTTCGCAAACTTTCACGCATTTTAACGAACCCTAAGAATGCCATTTGCAAGCCATTAAACGTTCGTTCAACTTTAAGCCCTATTTTCAAATTTCCGGGTCCGAAATTGCAGTCCAAATTGCAGAAAAGGGCCTTAGATGGCCGTCGAACTTTTTTTATTGATTAAATATGTTTTCAAGATAATAAAAGCATTTTGGACGAGCATGATTACGGAAACCAGCCAAATCCTCCATGTTTAAAATTGCGCACCAAACTGCTTGAACAGTTTGATGGTTCTGCAACTTTCCTGGACTTTAATGAACCCTAGCTCCCCAAAAAATGAACTGAACAATCCTCATTTATGCACACTTGCACATGTTTGCATTCCTGTTCTTCTCACAGGCACCAGGCAAGACTGGCCAGCAGCAGCAGGGAACCCTCAGGAGTATGAACAGCGGGAGGCAGTCGGTTGACCCTGTACCTCCAAATAGTATGTTGAGAAATTACAGCAGCGGTGGGGTGGGGGGTGGGAGTTCTTCCAGCTTGGGACTTCCTGCATCTAGCCCAGGGGCACTCCAGGTGCACGAGCTGCATGTGTGTGTGATATGTGTGCGTGTGCAATGTAAAGTTGCTGAGCTGCATGTGTATGTGATATGTGTGCGTGTGCAATGTAATGTTGCTGAGCTGCATGTGTATGTGATATGTGTGCGTGTGCAATGTAAAATGTAAAGTTGCTGAGCTGCATGTGTATGTGATATGTGTGCGTGTGCAATGTAAAGTTGCTGAGCTGCATGTGTATGTGATATGTGTGCGTGTGCAATGTAAAGTTGCTGAGCACATGCATCACCCACCCCTCTTCCAAATGCTATGGCATAGCACATCTGTGATATATGCTGAATTTTTGAAACATGTTATGCACTGTGCAATGTACATGCTGTGGCTATGTGACCAGCAGACTGTATCACTTGGAGCAGCCTGTGACAGAGTAGCTTCTGCCATTGTCCCCTCAAATATGAGCTGGTAATGCTGGTGCAGGTACAAACGTCAATGAGACACAGCTCCGTGGGAGGGACCAGCATGAGCAGCCAGGGGGGGGGGCTGGGAGATAGCAGGTGTGCGTGTTTTTGTGTACGTGAGCATGACACGAGGAATGCAACATTGCTAGTCTAGACCTGAAAATAAGAGGGATCAGGGCTCACACAAGGCTGACGCCTGTTTGGCTACCACAAGAGCTTGCTGCTCGAGGGTGCTAGGATGGTTTTAATTTAACTATTGTGCCTCCTTCTCGACCACGCTACCCACCTTGTTTGCTCTCTTGTACATGATTGAACATAAACGCACTCTCACGCATGCATGCGCACACACACACACACTCACACACACACACACATGCACACGCACACACGCAAACAGACACACATAGACACGCACTCAAACATGCACGTATGCCACCTAGAAAAGATGAATTTTTGACCAGCCACACAGTTGTCCCTTCCTGGTAATAACCAAACAAGTGCCTCCTTCCCTAGCAGTTAACAACAACGACTGTCTGTACCGTACTCCCTACCCTCCAGCGTTGATGGCAGCCAGCGATACACCCTCCCCCGGGGGAGCACTCTAGACATCGAAGTAGATGCTGTGGGGCAGTACAGCCGCAACAATAGCAACATGAATCACTCACAAGCCAGCCCAAGAGCAACTCGGCCTCAAGGCAGTGGGCATAAGGAGAAAGGATCGGAAGGTGCGTGGCCTGAAAGATGACGGAATGCCTTGTCATACAAGTGTAAGAAGCAAAGGTGATTGGATGCGTGGGAGGCTCTAAGGGGATCAAAGCAAGCACCATGGAGGGTGCTGCATCGGGCGTGTTATCGCTGCTGGAGTGAGGAGTGCGCTTGAGAGGCGTGCACCTTGGGTTCAAGTCTGGGAAGGTAGTAGGCACGAGTGTCCCAGGCAAACAGGCCACAAGACTATCCTTGTGAATGCTTGACGCTGTCGTGGATACAAAAGGATTCCTGATCAACTCAGATGCAGCACGTGTACGTCATGCAGCTCCTTCAATAAATGATACCATGCGGTTGTGGAATGACATGAACTAGCTGAGGATGGAACCAGCCATGATCATGTCGTTTCCATGCAGATTACCAAGCAGCTACCAGCCCTGGAAGCGTGCACAGCAGCAGCCGCTATGGCTGGGGCAAGAAGAACAGGCATCACCATACCACAAGTATACAGAGCTCTGCAGGCGTGTCTCCAGATGCCAGCCACCACGGCAGGTGAGCAGAAGAGCCATGCATGACCTGTGTGTGTGAATGTGTATGTGTGCATGGGGTCACTCATGCCATGGAGCTGCTGCGCTGTTGGCTTCAAAGCCCTCGCTAGCTGAAGGAGATGTGGCGAGCTCCAATCAACTGTGCTTCGTATTGTGTGTCGTATTTCAAGGCTCATTTAACGGGTTTAAAAACGACCTTTTGTCATATACTCCCCTTGTGTGCCATCACAACCATATGGTCCAGAGACACAACTGCAGGCAAAATCCCCCCTGGCTGCGCACCCACCTTTATTGGTCTGGGGCACCTTGCCGTGCCTATTTGCTGCCTGGGCTTTCTTGTCAATTTTTTTGGAGACTTTCAGAGGTTTCTGTGGCATCTGTCTGCACTGTTTGTAGCAGACTTCTGTCCTGAGGAGGGAACCAAACAATGTTGCTGTTAACGTGTTATGTAATAATTAATTTCAATTGATAAATAAAAAAGAGTGGTGAAGAGCACAAAATGATAAGGAGTAACTGAGGCTGCTTTTGAAATGTCAGGATTCCTCAAAGACGTCCCTGCCTACAAAGTGATTCCAAACACAGGTAAAAAGTGTCATCACATACATTTTAATCTTCACTGATTCAGCCCACCATACAAAATGCACTCAAAACACACATACACACATATGCAGGTGTGCCGCACCCAACATCACCAGCCGGCAGGGCGTTTCCAGATCGCTGGGAGGCATGAACCGCTCCGGAAAGAGTGTAAGTGGCAAAGGGGTGGACAAGGCCAGCAAGAGCAGCAGCCGGTCTGGGGGCCGCAGTGCAGCAGCAGCAGCAGCAGCAACGGCAGTGCCAGGGAGTCAAGGGGAGCCAAAGGTGAGTGTTTGGGAAGGGGGGGGTAAAGTAGCTTCTAAGCTGGGATTGTGGATTGAAGCAGAGGTCAGCCAACTGTGGGAATGAGGTGGTAGGCTTTTGCAGAGGCTAGAAGAAGTACTCAAACACCGTAACGTGCTGAGACAGCTGGCAATGGAAAATCGCAGTGTCCATTTCCATGTTACTTCATGGAAAATTAACCGATCCCTCTCTCTCTATATACATATATATATAATATATCCATCCATCCATCCATCCATCCATCCATCCATCTATCTATCTATCTATCTATCTATCTATCTATCTATCTATCTATCTATCTGTCTTCTCTCACTCACACACACATACACACGCATAGGTTCACACAATTTTACACAATCTCTTACAGAGGTGCAAACCCTATCACTCACAGGTTGATCATCACAAGGACGTCGTAGACTGCGTCATCAGCTAACAGGGCTTCCTTTTATTCTTTGTTGCGTATTCCTTCTTGAGAAACTGAGAGGACTAGACCGATTGATTTCTGGAATATTGAAATTGGGTTTGTCTGACAGGTCTTTCAGAGAGGCAAGGTTGCTTTAACGTGGTTGTAACTTGAAATTCTAACGCCCTTTTTCTTTTGGTTCCTTTCACAGACTGTCTAGGCCGTGTGCTTCAAAGCTCAACGGCTCTTATGCGATACTTGTTATATTTTAGGAGATAACATGCCACAATTCCTGCACCTGCTGAAGAGTAGTAACATAGTGATCTGATTGACTTGTGACGCAGCTTGCAACTGTAATTTTATCGTCTATTTTCAAACTCATTGACCAAGTACCAGATTTGTCTTCTTATTGGTCCACCAAGGTGTCTATTTTAACTTTTGAGGCATCTTTATATTCTGCATCTGACGCTTTGTTAGTTCCAATCTGCCTGCGTAGTTTTTTTTTTTTTCTGGTGTTTGCGTGTTACAAATTCACCAAAAAGCTGATACCTTTCACCTGTGGCCTATGCAGGTCACAGTGATGTTCGACATATCACGATCCACCTTAAACATGGTATAGGACCTTCTTATTAAGGACAAGGAAAAGACAAGGCTACACTAGTGGGAGGCTCGCATCACCAGAGCCAGAAAAAGAAGCAAAGGAAGTCGCCCGGACGATGCGCAAATGCTGAGGTGGTTCTTATAATGGCCGGGATCCCAAGTGAGGGACTGGAAGCACCCGACCCCCATTGAAAAGCCTCTCTTTTTCTCCAGGTTGAATGTTGTGTGGCTGCATCCATTAGAATTATATTTACATGGGGGACCTTCAGCCAGACTCGGCCTGTGTAACATGCATAATAAGTAAAGTACAATTTACTCATCGCTCATTCATCCGGTTAACCATTTTGGGCCACTACGCTACATTTGGTATCAAAGCCGAGGTTCTCGGTTCGAGTCCTCTGGCCCGCAAAAACGTTGTTTTTGCGCACGCTTTACACCTCGCTGCATAACCTCCTGGTGGACTCCGTCTAAAATCGAAAAAGCCTCTATCATGTAAAAACCATACAGGTTTAGGCAGTTGTGATATGCTTACGAGGACGCAAGCACTTGAGGGTGGGGCGAATGTAACATGCATAATAAGTAAAGTACAATTTACTTATCGCTCATTCATCCGGTTAACCATTTTGGGCCACTACGCTACAGCCTGTGACTGGTCCTCGCCAGTCAACAATAAATCCATGAGCTCAGTCACAAATAAAAAAGTGTGTTGCTGTGTTGCAAGGGGAAATCATAAGCCACCCGAGCACTGACATATTGTCGCAAATGAGGTTGCTGGAAAATCATCCGAAAATTGACTGAACAGGCAAGCGAACTTTTTCATTGAAGCACAGACGTCTGCGTCTCTACACATCAAAAGGGCATGGACTTCATCTTGAATCTGCTCACAAGCACAACAGTCACATAAAAGAGAAATTACATGATCCAAGATGCTGTATCCGCTGTATGCACCCTCCGAGCCTCAGCCTCCGAGCGTCAGCCTCCGAGCCTCCAAGCCTCAGCCTTAAATGGCTAATATTTCGCAAGACATATTGAGACAGGTCCAAATGCAAATGTCTCGGCAAACGAACAGGGCACGCACATTGAGATCAAGTGCCATTGCAAAAAGAGATTGATATGTTGCCAACTTGCTGTTTGTGTCCCATGGGTTCAATCCCTCAATCACCACACTGTCCGCAATCTGTGCCTGAGATCACAGTGAACTCTTGAATAGGAATGGTGGAAGTACCCTGCTGCACTGCTTGCTCAAATGAATCGCAACGCCGCAACCCTTGAAGAGCATCTAAGACCCAAGCAGTCCAGCAGGACGGGTCACGTGAATGTACGCTCAGATCCTCTTTTAGCACCCTACCCTGCCTAACGTCTCACTGTTTGACTTAAGCATGCTATTATACAACTTGACAACAGACCTGAGCCAGTAAAACTGCAGTGGCTCGTGTCCAGCCACACTCCCTCAAGACAGCCAAATTCGTGATGGTACGCTTAACACCACCCAGCGTGCCCTTTAAAAACTCATGTGTCGCACTTGCAAATCAATCGTGAAGACCTTGTCCTCTTTAATAAACTCAGTGCCCCACACCTGGCCAGCATACATACCTGCTGGGAGCACATACGCCTTCCCAAGCCACAGATACACATACGGATTTTCCACCAGAGAGTTCTCACGTACAAACTAACAAACCCGAAAAGCAGATGCCATAAAAGGACCAGCTGCGTGGCTGTTTAGAGGTCTTTATCATGCTCATGCATCTGTGAAATATAGCACCCAGATACTTAACATTATCTTTTTGTGCGAACAGAAATCTCCCAACGTTGAATACAAACACATTTGAACCAGAGTAATTAAAATGAACCAACTGAGACTTTGCAGTATTGATAAGAAGGTGCTTTCTCTGAGCATACCAGTGTAATCGGTTGAGCATGGTCTGCATCGCATCAGGATCGCTAGCCATCAGAGTCAAATCATCGGCGTACAACATATGCCTCACAGCGGAACCAGTTGTGCCTGTGACAGCACCTTGAACACCCTCTGCAATTTCATCAACGTCGTTAAAATACAGAGAAATGCAAAGGGGACAAATGGCAGCCCTGCTTCACACCTGTGTTAGGGTACACTCGAGCAGTTTTCTCTCCATCCTTCAAAATGTACTCATCAGCATCATACATGTTTTAAATAATGGACAAAAAAATTAAATTGTTCCCAAATGGCTCTTCCCAACCCGCTTCTCAGATAAAGACAGATTTACCTCCAGCCGCCCAGATATTGTGCTGGTTACTCCAATCTCTGCAAAAACACAAAAACAACAAACCACTGCATGGGGGTGGGTTCTTCGGAGTGGCAGGGGGCAACTGAGGGAAACTGGGAGCACCCCAGCAGCACCGCCAGTCACCAGCAGAACCACCAACCCCAGACAGCACCGACCCAAAGACCTCAGCAAACCTCAGCGTGGCATCCACCTCGTCGAGATCAAGTACTGTGAGGACACCAGACCTTAGAACCAGCTGAACGCCGCAAAGGAACAGCACAAAGACCTCTGCAACATTCTCCAAGGAGCCTCCGCTACTCTCCACATCATCCTTTTTGGGTGTGGGCGGCATTATCTACAACACTCACACTCTGATGCCTTTCAAGGAACTGGGTCTGGATTCTCAAAGAGTTAAGAAGCTTGCCTCCAAGCTCCATGTGCACACTGTGAACTTTGCTGCTAAACTTGTCCATACCAGACGTGCCCTTTCCAGTACTGTTATCAACTCTCAAGGAGCCGGTTGCAGGCCAAGCCTGCAACCCTCTTAATCCCCATTGATATTTCCTTTCCTTTTCGCGGTGGAGGAGCTTTACGGTACTCGGTACCAAAGTGGCTCCTTTTCCTTAATTAATGTGGGGAGTGGTTTTCACTTCCTGCGCATTTTTTTCTTTTTATTCTTTCTAGAGAGCCTCGGTTGGTCTATGGGGCACCCTCACAACTGAGATCAGAACTCTACGCAGACGAAGATCAGTAAACATCAAGGAACAGTACAGGCAAAAAGAAAAACTACGCAGGCAAGGAAAACCACTCCCCACATTGATTAAGGAAAAGTAAGCCACTTTGGTACCGAGTGCCATACAACTCCTCCACCAAAAGAGTAAGAACAAGATCAATGGGGATTAGGAGGGTCGAAGGCTTGACCTGAAACCGGCTCCTAATGAGAGTTGATAAAAGTACTGGAAAGTGCGTGTCTGGTATAGACAAGTTCGGTAGCGTAGTTGACAACAGTTACATGAAGCGTGGAAGCAAGTTCTCAGCTTTTAGAAAGCCAAGACCCAGCTCCTCCTCCTGAATTGACCCTGCCGGCTCCAGTGCGTGATTGTTGAAGATGGTGCTAGCAGTACAACAATATCACAATATTATAAAGTGGCACCATACACGTGTGGAATTTAATTTGCTTCCCGGGCCTGTTTTTTCATTGAGTAATCACAGACATGCATGCTTAGGAGAAATTGCGCTGAAGCTGCCACTGATTGAGTGAGCACATCCTCTTCCTTTTTCAATTCTTGCCTGCCATAGTTTTTACGGAGCCTCCCTGACCCAGGCCAACCCCTCCCACCCCTCAGCACCGCTCTCCTCAAGCATCAGCTCGACAGGCTTCGCATGCCCCCGCCCTCTAAACCAGCAGCACCAGCCAAGCCAGTAGAATCAGTCAAGCCAGCAGCACCAACATCAGCGAAACCATCCCAAGCAGCCCCAGCAACAGAATCAGCGACAACAACCGGCGCAAGCAGCCTTGAGCTAGTTACGGCAAAGATGCGATTTCTTGAGACTTTCATGGATGGGTTTCTGGCTCGAGTAGATAACAAGTTTGACTCTCTTCACGCAGCGCTGAAACAGAGGCTGCTTGCACCTGCCTAATTGTCTCATGCTGCCTGTTTAAGATGCATGTTAATAATGAAAAGAAAAAAGATAAAACTACGCAGGATGTCATGCTAAATCAGTGGCATGGACGAATCGTGTGATTTTATGGCTCATACTTGCAATCCATGCTTAAGCTGGTACCATGATTCGTCGTGACAAGGAAGTGAAAACTACTCCCCACATTAATTAAGGAAAAGGAGCCACTTAGGTACCGAGTACCGTAAAGCTCCTCCACCGCGAAAAGGAAAGGAAAAAACAATGGGGATCAAGAGGGTTGCAGGCTTGGCCTGCAACCGGCTCCTTGAGAGTTGATAACAGTACTGGAAAGGGCACGTCTGGTATGGACAAGTTTAGCAGCAAAGTTCACAGAGTGCACAAGGAGCTTGGAAGCAATCTCCTTAACTTTTTGAGAATCTAGACCCAGTTTCTTGAAAGGCTTCAGAGTGTGAGTGTTGTACATGGTGCCACCCACACCCAAAAAGGATGATGTGGAGAGTAACGGAGGCTCCTTGAAGAATGTTGCAGAGATGTTTGTGTTGTGCTTTAGCGGCGTTCAGCTTATTCTGAGGTCTGGTGTCCTCACGGTACTTGATCTCAACAAGGTGGATGTCACGCTGAGATTTGCCAAGATCTCTAGGTCGGTGCTGTCTGGGGTTGGTGGTTCTGCTGGTGGCTGGCTGTACTGCTGAGGTGCTCCCAATCTCCCTCAGTTGTCCCCTGCCACTCCGAAGAACCCACCCTCATGCAGTGGTTTGTTGTTTTTGTGTTTTTGCAGGGATTGGAGTAACCAGCACAATAACTGGGCGGCTGGAGGTAAATCTGTCTTTATCTGAGAAGCGGGGTGGGAAGAGCCATTTTGGCACAATTCTGCTTTCAGCTGTTTTAGGAATCTGGAGATCTTGCATGGTCAGCCGTTCGTTGCTGCCTATATCCATGGAGACAACGCATGATCCTAAGGAGCCTGTTATGCTGATAGCCTTAAAGATCATGCAGCATGCTAAGTTGTGTCTTTCGGTGATCTTGTGTGTGTTGGCACCCAGAGAGGATGTGCAGGACACTGTCTACTTGTGGGCAGAGGGGGCAGGTTTGACATGTTGAGAGTTTGAACAATACCTCATGTTTTTGATTATATAGGGTGCCTGTTCTGTATTTCATAATGATACATTTGGTCTTAAAGGGGACATCGGATGATGTTAGGAGGTAAGCATTGCTAGTGGCTCCATTGGCAGTGCCGTCCTTTATGAGGGTCTGGTAGTACGCATAGTAGTTCGCTTCAGTTTTGGCAATTTACAGTTTATGGAGAAAATGCATGTGTGCTTGAAGGGCGTCACGGTGTTTTAGTAGGTACCAAAGCTTTGGGGGAGGAGAATGGGCCATGCTTGTTGTATGGGTGTCAAGTCCTAGATGGTAGGAGCAAATTTTGCAGCTTGCGCACTTTATTTGGCTCTGGGCAATAGTCTTACTGGATTTGGGCACTAGTCAAACTGATTTAAAGAGGGGTAGGGCCCATCTTTTAATATTCATGGGGGCATAGTAAGTGTGGTATTGTTTCTGTCTTAGGGGTGTATCATCTCTGTCTCTTTTCTTGGGGGTGAAGAACCTCCAAGTATTTACGTGCAGGATGTCCATATCATCATAATACTATCTATGTTCTTTTCCTCATCCTGAGACATATCAAAAGCTTTTTTCTTGTTCTCCTTGATGCTTTCTCTTCGGGCTTCTTCGAAACAAACGTTCTCTTTCTCTATACACTTTTCTCTTCTACATATATCTGTTTCATGTTTC
>Ga0307947_1000467_pt1:0-15000 | contig 28299 bp, 29 predicted proteins | sample OrgLakmetagen232_FD_201840 | JGI IMG/M metagenome (GOLD analysis project Ga0307947, IMG submission 201840) | Saline water microbial communities from Organic Lake, Antarctica - #232 | ecosystem: Environmental > Aquatic > Non-marine Saline and Alkaline > Saline | place: Antarctica: Organic...
TGGGTGCCTAGTCATAGATTATTTGGCATGAGAACTGTGCAGGCAGATAGCTGCTTGAATTCTGAGCAGATTGACACCCTTTTTATTAATGTGGGGGGTCAGGAAGGGGGGTTTGGGGGGTGGGTGGTCATTTTGGGCCAGAGGCCCAAAATTTGGACGTGCCTGTCTACGATTTTTATTTTGACGCTCCTGGGCGGTGATATACTTTATGTACGGTACGTACAAAAAGTATACAGGGTATATCAGGTTATAACATTATTCTGTGAGGTACTGGCTACCGGACACACCAATCTTGGGTGGTAACTGACGCAAGAAACACTGAGACAGACCCAGAAAGTATGACTTTGACTGATGCAAAAGATACTGGTTTGAAGACAGCTCAGTCTCATGCGGTGTGCTCGTGTACATTATCAAAGGGTAATAAAGGGCAAGTGAAGCAGCCACCATTCTGCCTGGCGTCAGCATCACCTGGTGTGCGCCTTTTTTCCCCCAATAACATAGACTTCAATTCACTTTTTATGGCGGGGCAATGGAATAACCGTGCGGTGTTTCCTACATCTGACATGCCTCACATCCATAACAATGTTTCTGATTGTAATGTCTGCACTGAGCAGGACAAGCATCACTGCACCAACTGCCCACTTGCAAAGTATCATCTCTACCCGACAACAAACCTTTAATGTAGCAGTAAACAGACAAGATGTGGTGTTCAAACTAGACACTTCCTAAGACGAAACACGGTCCTTGGCAGGTTGCTCAGCGTGCAGCAAAATTTCAATGCATTACAACCTGGAACCTCATTCCCACAGTGCTGCAGGGCAAGCATAGGCGAAGAGCAACCCAAATATAATATAAGGTGCACCTTACCTTATCAGGAGACAAGAGGGCCATGCCTCCCAGGCACTCTGCCACCACAGTGCGGCACTCCTCTTCCCCCTCAGCACTGCCCAGCAGCAGCGACAGCACCTGCGCCTGGTCACCTGCACTTTTGCAATCTCTTGTGTGTTTATGTGTGTGTGCCACGGGTAGCACTACTTTTCTTCCTTGACCCCTCAGCACTGCCCAGCAGCAGCGACAACACCTGCGCCTGGTCACCTGCACGTTTGCAAGCTCTTGTGTTTTTTATTATGTGCCACGGGTAGCACTAATTTTCTTCCTTGACCCCTCGACACTGCCCAGCAGCAGCATCAGCACCTGTAGCTGGTCGGCTGCACATTTGCATGTGTTTGCATTAAAGCTTGTCATTTCTATATACAATGTGTATACGGAAATTGGCACGCATTCTCCCTAACTGTATTTGAAATGAAAAGGACTAATCACACGCACACACACTAGCACACGCACACACACACACACACACACACACACCTTGAGCCAGGACCACATTTGTGTCCTCCGTGCACGTATTGATGACTTCGGACAGTGCAGTGAGCAGGAGATACTGCTGCTTGGGCGAGCTCTTGGCAGCGGTGCTGATTTGGCGGATCAGGCTGGGCATGAACCTGTGAAGGATTAGGAGGGGAAATCTCAACGCACAACAACAGCAGAAATTGAGTGCGCCGGATCAATTTAATTACTCCTACACACCCGAAAGAAGACAAACTTGCTTGCTGCTGCTTGGGGGGCTGTTAGTGTGGAAGAACATTTGTGCCCGACGTATGCATTGTAAATTGTACAGCACAGTGCAAAGCTCGTGTTTGAGGTCAGGCCTGTGTATAGTGAGCCCACTGTGAGATGAGGCCTATGTAAGGATAGGCCTGAGTGAAGTGAAGCCAGTGTGAAAGCTTGACCGTCCCCCCTCCAGCGCAGGCACCACACCCTCCTTTCACAATCAAAAGCCTGGTGCCTGTGTGAGGCCGTCACTCCCCTCCTCGAACACGCAAGCCTGGTGCCTCAAATGCTTGGTTGTCCCCCCTCCAGCACATGCATCTCCCCCTTAACCCCCTCCTCCTTTCACATCCAAGCCTGGTGCCGGTGTGAGGCCTGAAAGCGCACTCCCCCCTCCAGCACATGCACCACCGTTGCTCACCAGCCACACAAACACATTGACGGGAGAAACCAAAGATATAGTGCGCGTGCTGAGACGAACAGGTGTGAAAGGGGAAAATGGTGGGTTGCTTACTTAGCCAGGTTGCCACACGCCACTCCCCCTAAAGCCAAGCTGGCGGCGCCCTTGATCTCTTCACTCTCTGCTCCCAGGCTTTCCGAGATTGAGGACTCGACCTATGTGTAATCCCAATTTAAGCAGTAGGCGTACTGGTGAGTGTATGAGTGACTACATTACTCCTTCATGCATTCAAGGGTTTCAATGACTGACACGTATCCAAAGCGATGCCTCTCAGACTAACTAAAGAGCCGCAGGATGGCCTTACTAAAAACCACACTAGGCAGCTTTAGCCGAGAATGTGAAGGCAGGCCACGAGCAAAACGTATGGCCACACTAATAATCCATGAAACAGGTCAGATAAACGCTCCTGAGTTCATAAAATGATGAATTCTCTTCCTCTTTCATCCTTTGCTGTCTGCAAGATGTCACACCTGAGGTGCGCCTGATAGGTCTGCACGGCGGCCAATCTGACCCAAGCACAAGAGAGCGAGCCGCTGTGCTGCGATGTCCTGCATTTGAATGTGATTGTGTGTGTGGGTATGATGTTATGGTGCTTCTGGGTATGCACATACTCACACCTACCAACCCTGTACAAGCACACACACACACACCCGTACACACACACATACGCACACACACATACACATACACACACATACACACCTGGGTACTAGCTGCCTTGACTTCCTTCACCAGCAGGGTGGTGGTGCTCTTCACGTGTTCTGGGCCGGCAGCGCTGCGGAGAGGAAACAAAAGTTTGCACACTTGCGTGAGCTTGTGAGAATACAGCACGTATGGTCTGTACGTGTGCGGGTGCGTGTTTGCGCATGTGTATGTGTATGTGTGTGTGCACGTGAGTGTGTGTGTGCGCGTATGTGTCTGTGTGTGTGTGCCTGCGCAAGTGTAGGTTTGTGGGTGTATGTGTGTAAGTGCATGCTTACGTGCATAATTACATGTGTTCTGTATGAGTGTGGCAGGCAAACCTTCAAAAAGTGAATGAGTGTATTCTGCATCATGAAGACCATTTCACAAGTCTGCAGTCATCCATGCGTCAGCTAAAAAAATGCACAGAGCAAATGCATGAAAACACGCACCAGCACAGAACCGCCACACACTGCGCCACAGACTGCTGTGCGGTCTTGCCGCCTGCAGCATGTCCTGCTGCACGGCCAGAGGTCAGCAACTCGTTCAGAAGGGACTGGAATGAGGCCGCACCCACATCTGCACCGCCTGCAGCCTCCGAGGCCTTGACAAGCGCCTGCGTGTGTGTGTGTCTGTGTGTGTGTGTGCTTGTGTCCATGTGAGATGTGAGTAGTCAAGCAAGTGCTTCTGGGGGTGCATACGGTGGCTGTGAGCATGTCTGTGTATGCGTTTGTGTGCATGTGTGCGCTTGAGTTTACATTATTTAGGGATTTTAGCAGAATTTTAGGGATGTTTACATGAAGCAACTCTTTTCCTGGTGGAAGTTGTGCTCTGTGCTGGAAAGAGAACAAAAATCCATTTCACCATGCAATGGTAACAACAAATGCATACACAAGCATGCACAGATTCATACACATACACATCAAAATCGACACGACACTAAGCACAATGACTACGATCACTCAGCATTAACATACACACACACCACTAGCACACACATGCGCACCCTGAGGAATGCCTGTAGCTGCTCCAGGGCTGCGCCTTGCAGGAGGGGTGAGCGGGCGAGGCTCATGACATGAGGCACAGTCTTATCTGCCACAACAGAGGCGGTGCCGGGCTACGAAAAAGTGTGTCAGGAGAAAATAAATGGTGTCAGACTAGGTAGAGTGTAGGTGCGGGCTCTTGAGGCCCATCATATCCGCCACAACACGCAGAGGCTTGTGCCGTGCAAAAAAAGTGTGCCAGGTGCGGGACGACAGAAGGACATTGCATCAAACTAGGAGTGTTGAAAACCGGCCCTTTGAGGCAACGTCTTACCTGCTGTGGCATACAGAGGCAGGGTTACATTTCGAAAAAGTGCAAGAAGGAATTTGATTGGTGTCAGATTGAGAGGAGCCCGTGCAGGTCATACGTATGAGCAGCAGTTTCGATGCAGAGTGTACATCCTAGACAACGTCGTCTGCCTTGTCAGCCACCAAGCACAGGCGATAGGCTACACAGCACATTAGGCAGGGCAATTTGAGTGCTCAAGCAGCAACAGCGTTTGGAGTAAGCTGCAGTCTCAAGAATCACACAATGTACGCAGGACCGCAAGTATGGAGTCACAGCACTGACGGAGATTTATTCACAGTCCACGCACCGCACACAAGAACGCACCTGCACGTGGTTGTGCAGGTGCATCGTGTGACTAACGGCGCTGGCCAAGCCAAGCAGCTTAACACAGCTATACTTTTAACGACTTACAACTTATATAACAGCATGCAGGAGCGTACCTGTACAGTCACGGCGTTGGCCGAGCCAGACAGCGCAGCACGGGCTTATTATATACACGACACACACACACACACACACACACACACACACACACACACACACACACACACACACATACACACAAACACACACACACACACACACGCACGCACGCACAGCACACACACACGCACTGCAACTTAAAGCAACCTACAACTTATAAAACGGCACACAGGACCCCACCTGTACAGTCACAGCACTGGCCAAGCCAGACAGCGCAGCACTGGCAAGGGTGAGGTCCACATCGTTGATGAGAGGGGAAGCCTCCTCCACAAAGGTAGCCAGGGTGGTGGCTCGCAGCTGCGTGCCGTACTTCTCTGCCAGTGCCTGCGCTCAGGTTGAGCACAAGTTTGAGCGTAGCGCGTCTTAGAGGCATGAAGAGGGTGGGTGGTCGCTTAGAGGAATGGTGGTTGGTGGCTTAGAGGAATGAAGAGGGCGGTTGATGGCTTGCTGCTGCGTGCTTCTGTGATCTTTGGCCAGCGCTGTTCCTTGTTATTCAGGAAGAACCCTCTGAAAGTGCAGGCTTGGATGCTTTTGGGTGTAAAGCAGGAATGCAAAATTTCTGCATACCTACTTGGCATTTTTTGCCACCTGCTGGCTCTAAGTTATTTTCTGCATGACAAGTGCAAACGTGTGTGCACACACATGCACGCAAGTTGCGCAGACATGTATGCGCATGCATACACACGCGCCCACAAATGGGTTTAGCACAAACATAGAAGCCTAGGTTAACACAGAACACACAGAACGAATGATTTCACCATTCTTGCCAGCTTATCTTAAGGGCCTTAGCACAACCCGTCACACAGTACAGTGCATACATCAAAGCACTCACAATAGGGCCTTAGCACAGCCAATCATGCAAGCACAGTGCATTTACCATAAGCGCCCACGTGTGCAGTGCTTATATAGGAAGCCCACAGAGCAACACACCTGCATGGTGGCCAGGGCCGCCTGCCTCAGTGGCCTCAGAGCCTTGCGCATGAAGCTGGTCAGCTCAACCGCCACAGGCTCAAGCACACCTGCCCCTGCCAAGTCCACGGGCAGAGGGGAGGCGGCGATGGTGCCGAACGCACGCACGGCTGTGAGGCGCGTGATTTCGTTGCGCAGGCGGTCAAGGAGGACTTGCAGCACGGAGGGGAGCTGCGCGTGGTGTGTGTTGAGTGGTGTGTGTGTGTGGTGTTTGTTTTGTGGTGTGTGTGGGTGTGAGAATGTTACGTATGTAAGCGTGTGTGTTGTGCTTCTATAGTGATTATACAAGGAGAGTGTTAGCAATTTATGATAGTGGGAGGCATGATCGTGTGTTGGAAGGTGCAAAATTGAGAGAACAAAGGAACAAGAGGTCAATTCACAGGAGGGCATTAGCGTGAAGGGTTAACAGGCAGCTTGTCGGTGGGCAGCAGACATGATATCATTTTCAAAGCCTGAGATCTTAGGAAGGCAAATCCCAAGGTTACTTCTGTACCTCAGGGGCCAGCATGTCTGCTAGCTGAGCCACGGCAGTGGCAGTGCCGGTGATGGAGGCCTCCTTCACCTCTTGATCCTGTGCATATGCATGTGTGAGTGTGTGCATGTGTGTGTATGTGTGCGTGTTCCCATGTACGTGTGTACACGTTTTAGATTTGTGAATTCGTGTGTTTGTAAATTCATGGATGGTGAGCACGGCTGCAAGAGCACACACCTCACGGTGATGATGAGCTTGCCGGGACAGTTATGAAGGAGGCGCGTATGCATGCACAAAGGCGTGCCATGCTGATCTACTGCAGTGGGGAAAGACAGGATGGTCTCACCACCTCTCCTTTCCACTCTTGTCTAATAGATACAGCTGCTCAATACACATGTCTTAAAGGCTATTTCACACGCATACACACACCCAAATAAATACACATACACACACGTACACATACACACATGGGTGCATGCGTGCGGGCGCACCTGGTCTGGTGCAGCCAGCCGACCGCGTAAGGCAGAGAAGAGCTGCGGCACAAGCTCCTTCAGGTCACCAGGCACTGCCGCCAGGGCATTGCTGCTGCTAGCGCTGGTGATGCGAGGCCGGAGAACGAGGATGATTTGCTCGCACAAACGCATCGCCTCTGCTGCCACCTGCGAGTTGCGAGTTGCGAGCAAGAGAAAAGAGGGCTGAATCAAGGGGTGTTGCAGATCGAGAATGGTGAGCATGACTCCCATGCACACGCATTGCCCCTTGCTACCACCAGGAAGCAATAATGAGGGTTCGAAAGGATGAGCAAGGCACACGCACACTCACACAGACACATGCAGCTCACATGATCAGCTGCTGCCTGAATTTGAGGAGCAAAAGGGAGGTCAAAGGAGAAGGGAGGCATCCCCACTCGGATTACTGCCATTCTACATTAAGGGATGCCAAGCCAGCATAACAATTTAAAGGGCACCGCAGGGTCAGAGGCAGCGCGGCTCGGCAGCGGCAGTAACAGCACCAACCAACTTGTGCGCGGTGCAAAACCTAAAGGCAATGAGCTGAGCTCATCTCGCTCCTCACTTCCTCTCTTGAAAAACAGCTACAGAGTTCACAACTGCGTAAGCACCCCCCCCCAAGCACAAACACACACACACATACACATACATACACACACCTTCAAAGAGTCCCACACTGTATAGAGGTGTGTGCAGAAGTGCACTGTTGCGCATGGGGGCACAGCTGCATCAGGAGAGCTGCTTCAGGTCTTAAGACATCATCACATGCATATACACGCACCCACATCCACACAACGTGCTGCACCCTGCAGGCATCGTTGCAGAAGTGCACTGCTGCGCATAAAAAAAAAGGAACCTTTGCTGAGCTGCTTCAGGTCCTTAGTAAGACATCATCATGTGCACATCACATGCATATACACGCCCCACACAAAATCCCACATTCTGCAAACATCTTTGCAGTAGTGCACTGCTGCGCACAACAAACAGGCACTTCCGGTGAGCTGCTTCAGGTCCTAAGTAAGATATCACTATGTGCGCATAACGCACACATACACGCACCCACACCCACATAAAGTGCTGCACCCTGCAGAAGTCATTGCAGAAGTGCGCTGCTGCGCACGACAGTACGGTTTCAATGGGCTGCTTCAGGTCTTAAGCAGAGACACTTTTCACATGCAGATACACTCACACTCACACCCACACCCCCACCACACCCACACAAATCCACACACCTTGTAGTAGCGCTCCGTTGCGCAGGGCAGCACGACCACAGTGAGCTGCTTCAAGTCCTTAGCAGGGGGGGCAGAGGCTCCATTGGCAAGGGCCATGCGCGTGAACTGCAGGGCCTCCACTTTCAAGCCACTGCTGCTGGCGGCGGTGGCGTTGCTGTCCTGCAGAGCGTGGTGCAAAAGATGCGCACTCATGTGTGTCATACAGCATATGTAAGTTGTAATGTAAGAGAACATGAGAGGTACAGAGGGCCCCTAGCTTGTAGGAGTATCGCCGCCTTGACTTGTTTATCCGCAGTCTGTGACTGTGCATTCAATTAGATTGCACCTCGACATACACACGCACGAGCTTGTGCTCTCACAAACACAAACACACACAAACACACACGCAAACACGCACACACACAAACACACACACACACACAAACGCAACACACAAACACACACACATCAGCGTGGGCAGATGCTGGGCCACAACATTAAATGCATGCACCAACAAATACGCCTGTACATATACGTACACCTACCGACAGGGCAGCAGTGATTCCAGGCACTAGTATGGGCAGCTGCTGTGCCACAGGGACTGCTGCCACACCACTGAGCTCCCGCAAAAGCCCAAACACAGCCACACGTGTCTTGGGGTTCTTTTCCTTCAGCTGCTTGGCGCACGCGCGCACAACAGCAGGGACATCGGCGTGCAGCAGGGCAGCAGGGCTGCGTGTGTGTGTGTGTGTGTGTGTGTGTGTGTGTGTGTGTACAAGCGTGAGCAACGGCAAAGGCAGGCTCAGAGGGGCACAGCAAAGCAGCAGGGCTGCAGGGCTGCACATCAATGGTGTATGTACGTGTCTTTGTGTGTGTATATGCGTGTGTGTTATGCGTGTAATGTGTGTGTGATTGGGTATGGTCGCACTCCCCGCACACGCTATCATAGGGTAACTGCACACATGTATATTCACAAACCTCTGGGGGTCCTCTGGCCTGTAGCGCTTTGCAACCGACCCCACTTGGCGCGCCAGCATTACGTAAGCTGCAAACACGTCCCCCTTGACGTTCTCCTCACGCTCTTTGAACCTGCACGACACACGTGCATAGCACCACGTGGTTGGCAAAATACGACGGAGAGAATAGGGACACATCACAGTGCTGCGTTCCACTTTAAAGCAGCATGAGAACGAGCACAATGCTCCGGGCTGTGCCAGGTGCTTGGCTAATTGCGAATTCCGTGAAGGAATGCAGCCTTGTTGGGTTGTGCAAAGTTACTCAAATGCGCTCACTGGACCGTGCAAAGCGAACCAGATGCAATGACTGATCTGAGAAAAGGCACTTAGATACAATTGCTGGACAGCGTAATCAGTATCCAGGTACAATTGCTGGGCCATGCAAAAGTACTCCAATGAAAGGCATCAGCACCATTCCATCCAGGTTTGGCAGCAGCTCAGGAAGAGCGCAAAATATTTGCTTGAACTCAACGCGTTTCTGTTGCCGGCACTCGCAAATTTTAAGTAAAAGAGCACTAGATGGGGGGGGGGGCACACTTAAGAGTCGTCTTGCAAGTAAGGTCGTCGCACAGTTGCGGCAAACCTTACAATAGGTGCCCACCTGTTGATGAGCTCCCCTGAGGTGCGCTTGTAGATGTTAGCAACCGCGTCAGGGTACTGGCTGCCAATGATGGAGAGGAGCTTGGCAGCCGCGCGTCTGACCTGTGAACAGTGAAAGGCAACGTATGGAGTAGGAGGCGGTGTGCGTAGAAAGGTGTATCTGAAAGAAATTGGAGGAGAATTGGAGGAGAATTGGAGACGCACAAGCGATTAGACGTTCCATAAACAATTGTTAATGAGCGGCTACGCAATTGCCTCAGAAGGCTGCTCAATGCTTTGTGCACAAATTCCTTACCTACCTGCAGCGATACTGTTATCAATGTAGAATCAAAAAAGCAACAGAGGGTTAGGTCAAACTGTCGGCGAGGAAAGTGTCGCTGACAAAACACACCTTCCAGCTGACATCCTCGTCGTCCGAATAAGCCTCCTCGTCCTCCTCCTGCTCCTCTTCATCCCCACTGCATAGATATGAAGCAAGACGCGGTGCATTTTGGTGTGTATGGCATATGTTGCGTCAGCTTTGTGCGTTGGCCAAGTACTTTGCACTCATACACACGCATACCAGCCTAAACCACACTGTATCCGCCATAAAAACAGTTGTTTTCACCGGACAACTCGTCTTGCATCAATATTCTGCTGCAAGAACACAACGCCACATTCCACAAAGCCCGTCACCAGCCCCGCATGAAAACCAGCGCCAGTGAAGATCCAACGGACAACACACGTGAGCACACAGTGTTCTTTGCGTGTGTGTAAATGCACTATGCGCACCCTTCCTCATTCTCCCCCTCGTCCTCGTCCATGCCCTCGTCGGCAAAGTTGGGGTCAAACTTGATGAGTTTAAGGCCCGCGTTAATCAGGGGGTCCAGGTGGGCTCGTGCGTCAACAGGGCAGCACATCACAAAGCCCTCCATAGCCTGTAGTGTATGCAGCGTCAATAACTCTAGCGTTTTAACATTTGACTCGTGCGTCAACGGGGCAGCACTCACAAAGCCCTCCATGGCCTGTAGTGTATGCAGCGTAAATGACTCTAGCGTTTTAACATTTGACTCGTGCGTCAAAGGGGCAGCCAGCACATCACAAAGCCCTCCATGGCCTGTAGCGTATGCAGCGTAATTAACTCTAGCGTTTTAACATTTGACTCGTGCGTCAACAGGGCAGCCAGCACATCACAAAGCCCTCCATGGCCTGAAGTTAGGGTTGGCCAGATCTGTATCTACACGCATATATACACCATACACCGTATACTTGGTGATGTTCAAGCCAAAACTACCGTATGTACACCGTGCGTACATATAATATATAGTATATAGTTATGGCCAACCCTACCTATAGTGTATGCAGCGTAACTCTTACCATTGTAACATTTGAAAAACTCAGAGATGGCAATAGGCAGCGGAAAAAAACTCCATGGCCAGGCATACACGGAGTTTACAAAGAATGGCGTCGAGGCGCATGCTGAAATTAATCTGGACAGCACGAAGCTCCCGTGACCTGGCATGTGCAGAATCTTCTTGCGTAAAGGTATGAAAAAAGTACTCGGGGCAGCACAGCACAAGCACCTGTACGGCGCAGCATAGTGCACCAGATACCAATAAGCACCAGACTTTGCATCAGGGGTTGCCTAAGCAAGAAACTGTGAGAAAAAGAAAAAACTACGCAGGCAGTGAAAAACCACTGTATAATCACATATGTCGAACAGGCAACAGCTTTTTTCAAATGCACAATGTGAAAAGGACAAGTATGGGAGCGTCACTAGCGACGCTGAAAAATTGGCGAAGCCCATCACGCGCGCAACGTGTGCATGCATATGCATGTGTGCATGTGATTGTGCGTGTATGTGTGTTTGTGTGTGTGCGCGTGTGTGTGCTGTGTGTTTGGGCATTTGTATGTGTGCGCGCGTGTCTGTATGTTTGTGCGTGTGCATGTGTACGTGCGTGTGCGCGCCTGTGAGTAATTGCGCGCGTTTGTATTTGTATGTGTGCACGCATGCGTGTGTATGTGCCTGTGTGTGCCTTGCTGCCCCACAGATGCTGCAGTGGTGTGCATGACACTGTGCTGGAGCAGCCTTTGCTGAAGCAGGCGTGAGGATGTGCTGCTCTTGCTGTTCCCTATCTGTTGTGAGGGCAGATGCGAGCATGGTGCCCGGGCTGGCCAGGATGTCTGAACTCTGCTTCAACGCGCAATGCGCGGCAAGCACCTGCACCGTGCGCTCCATGCCCCGCGAACAGTCAAGCAAACACGGACCGCGTTCCTAAAGGGTCCTGTCCAAGCAAACTTCCGCGCGTCATGAACATCTGGTTAAACTAAAATTATATAGCCCATCGAAATTAGTATTACTTGATTCTGCTTGCATGGTCAACCGTGAAATTTGCAGCCGGAACACAACCGAGGGCCCCTGACGCAGCATCCGCAGCCGGGGAAGTGTGCTGATGGATGCTGCACCATCAGGAAGTGGTCTGGGGGCCTGGCCGAGGAATCCTGGGCCGCTCCTAAAGCTTCCAAACATAAAACTTGTCTCTAACACTTTACACACGGCACCCCAGGTTCCCAGAATTCATCTGCTCTGGTAGAAAGATTGGTTAGGAGCCTATGTCGAGTCTCAGCCTGGGAGGTGGCCTGGGTGGGCTTGGGGAGGAGAGCTGGACTCCCCAAAAATAAAACTTCTCTAACACTTCATACACAGCACTAAGGGTCCCAGAATTTATCTGGTGCAGTACGAGTTTCTATTAGGGGCTATGTCAAGTTTCAGCCTGTGGGGTGGCCTGGGTGAGCCTGGGGAGGCCTGTGTGAAGTGTGGTGGGAAGTAAACAGCGCTAGGGGCTCACGCCCCCACGAGGGGGGCTTCGCCAAAAATTAATCAGGAAATGAAAATGACTCCTTACAAAAACCAAGGAAAAGGAAGCCAAGACATTATATTGCCCAATCCACATGAAAAGCACACATCACTCACACACTGCTTAATTTCACACAAGACAGGCCATACACACATACACACACATACACACACATACACACATCCCCCACCTGCAGGCAGTGCTCCCTCAGCTCATCGTCCCCTTCCTTCTCCTTTGCAGACTCGCAGTATGCAACCACCAGGTTGGTGGCCTCCCCAAGGTACTTGCCAAAGCGGTAGCCCACGGAACGGCTGCGCATGAGGGGGGAGTGAAGAATATTGACGATGGGGTTAAAGGGGTTGAGGTATGAGGAGTGGTCAAAAACAGAGTCTAAGGGTTTGGTGTAAGAGAGGCGAGGAGAAGGCGAGGGAGGATTAACACAGCAGTTTTTCCAGGGATGCTTGAACCAACCAAGTGCGGTGGACGTGAAGTAGGATATTAGGGCTATGGGCTTGGTTGTGTAGCTTGAGGTAAATTCATCAAGGCTGTACTCGTTTGTTTAACATCCGATGCGTGTGTGCTTTCTCATCCTAGCAAAGTGTGTCCTCCTTTGCTTGGCACTTGCACGTGTGCCTCTTTGTACAATTTACAACCTAGGTGTACACGCTCCTATACAGACGCATAACCCACTGGTGTGGCTCACGATGGACATGCAGATGCGCAGCTCATCACAGCTCAATACCCCTCTTGATCTTGACACGCATGTATATCATACACCCTCCCCACCTGATGTGGCCCACTGTGGGCACGTAGCTGCAACAGCTCAATACCCTCTTGACCTTGACACGCACGTATTGGAGATAAAGCATGGGCTAAGTATCATACACCCTTCCCACCTGATGTGGCCCACTGTGGGCACGTAGCTGCAACAGCTCAATACCCTCTTGACATTGACACGCACGTATTGGAGATAAAGCATGGGCTAAGTATCATACACCCTCCCCACCTGATGTGGCCCACTGTGGACACGTAGCTGCGCAGCGCATCCGGCTTGGTGCCCTTCTGTCCCTCCTTCAGCCTCTGCAGCAGGTGCTGCACCACCTCATCCAGCAGGCTGTCACTCATGTACACAGATGTGGCCGCTGCGTGCACGTGAGGTATGTTTGCTTCCACGCGCGTGTGTGTGTATGTGTGTGTGTGTAAGAGAGAGAGAGAGAGAGAGAGAGAGAGAGAGAGAGAGAGAGAGAGAGAGAGAGAGAGAGAGAGAGAGTTCATTCTGGGAAATGTTGAGAGACTGACGCGGCACTTCTGGCCGAGTATGCTGTCACCCACAGATGAGACAGGTGTCTTTACGTGAATGACAGCACGTTACTAAGAAGCTTGTGGATATGGCGTGTCTTTCCAAGTGGCAGTATGCTGTCAATCATGGATGACATAGGTGTCCTTTATCAAAGAAAGGGCGTGTGCGAACAAGGGAGCAGCAAGCCGGCAGGTGAGGGATAGGAGAGCTTCATATAGGGCGCTCGTTGTACGCAGGCTTTACACTTTTGTACACTGTAGATACGGCTGATGACAGTGGAGCCAGAGGTAGTGGAGCCAAATGTAGTTCAACCGCGCACCATTATGCACCATCGCGCGCAAACATTTTGTGCATCTGACAGAAGCTGTAATTACCTGTTGCACACCACCAGCATCAAAATTTTATTTCCAGTTTAAAAAGGCGCACTAAAGGCAAATACATGACACGCTTGCGGATGGGGGTGCGCGTGTCGTCCCAGTCAAGCATCAGTGCAGCCTTCATGCGAAAATCCCTTTAGTTGTAAATAGGTGCATCACACACTCACCAAGGCAGTACATGGCACGCTTGCGGATGGGGGTGCGCGTGTCGTCCAGGTGGGGCATCAATGCAGCCTTCATGTGGGCGTGCTCCGCCACCAGCAGGTTACCAAACTTCTGAGTCACGTCCGCCAGGATGTCCAAAGCGTCACTCACAACGTTGGAGGCATCCTGATGTTAACATGTGAACATGTGAGTCATGGAGTACGACTTTGTGTCACACACAACATTCAAGGCATAGTACTGTGATGGAACATGTGCCACGTGGATTCTTAGCATTTACAAAATCCAAGAATGTGTGTCATTCACGACGTTGGAGGCATGCTGTCACTGCGTGCACGTCTCAAAAACTGAACTGCAGGCTTTGCGCGCACACACACACACAACCACACACACAAACACACACACACAAACACAAACACACACACACATACACACACACACATAGAGAGAGAGAAACCTTCTTCTGATGCAGGAACACACAACTATTAAACGAAAAATTTGCGTGTGCGTTGTATATGCTGTAATACGCAACGTTGCAGCGTCACCACAACGCTGATACCGTAGCAGGGCATGCCAAGGGAGCACAACATTCTGCAGCAACTGTGTGACACACAGCACAGAGCACGGCGTGCAGTTCAGGGAACACAAGCGTGCGACGGTTAAGGACGCAGCCACGTGTGCAGCACAATGTATGTATTCAGTCTAGTACCTCTTCCACACGTCCCACTTTGCTGACCTCCTGCAAAGCATCTTGTTTGTGTTGTACTGGCTGTACTGGCTTTGACTACCTCGTACCTGTAATCCTAACAGACGCCTTGCACCTTTCACACCACTGGCAAAACCGGGCCCCACCTTGCTGACCCCCTCCAGCATCTTGTTGGTGATCGTGTTCGCTGCGCTGACAGCCAGGTTGCCCCCAGGCACCTCGCTCACCACAGTCTTGAGAGCGATGACAGCCATGTCACGCTGCTGCTCGTTCTTGC
>Ga0307947_1000467_pt1:20000-28299 | contig 28299 bp, 29 predicted proteins | sample OrgLakmetagen232_FD_201840 | JGI IMG/M metagenome (GOLD analysis project Ga0307947, IMG submission 201840) | Saline water microbial communities from Organic Lake, Antarctica - #232 | ecosystem: Environmental > Aquatic > Non-marine Saline and Alkaline > Saline | place: Antarctica...
ATACTTTCCTGGCTACATTTTGCAAAAAATTTGGCCTGCAGATTAGCGTTCCATGTTCCCCTTCATCTCTGTTTTCTGGACAACATCCTAAAACACTGCCTCTTGACTGACAAAAGCGTCCCTTTGTGTATGCACTGCACTCCTCTGCCTGACACATACACTTTGCGAGTCCATGGATCGTGGCAACAAGCAGCATACTTAAAAAGCTGGAGCACAACCGTAAACCGCAGTGCATTGCCGCATTGTCTTCAGCTACTGTTCAGTCCTACGAATCATGTCATGCCTCCAACAAGTGCTTCTTGCCCATCCCACTTGCAGTTTGTGATTCACGAATGCCCGCAACAAACCATCACTGACTTTGTGCAAGCATCGGCACGGATCGTACGGCCAGGTGGCGTCCTGTACTTTGTCGACAACAATCCTCGCAGCGAAACCATACAGAACCTGCCCCCCGCCATTTTCACACTCATGAAGGTAATGGAAGAAGATGCTGCTATATTGGAAGCCAATTGTGCAGCCTCTCTCTAGTTGATGCAGCTTTGTTTGCTTCCCTCGCAGATGTAGAAAACTCATATTGACTTCCTCAGTTAGGATGGTGTAAACAACGCAGTTATCTTGCATGGCAAGATTTGACCGACTCATGCTTTTCAAACCCTGCTTGTTTTCTGTGCATGCACTTATGATCATCAACACGTCTGGGACCCCAACATAGCTGCAAGACCAACCTTTTTCCCATTGCATCCATCACACAGAGCACAGAGCCTTGGAGCGACGAGTACTACTCCTTTGATGTTGAGCAGGCTATGAGAGACGCTGGCTTCACAGAGGTGGGAGCCTTTTTTAACACTAGGGTTTCGTTGCGTCGGTTAAACTCCCTCTTTTGTAACGCCAAGCCTCCCTTCAAATGCAGGTTAAAACCGTGAGCACTGATCATCGTCACAGAGGAATCATGGGCATCGCACCGAGGCGATGAAGCTGATGGAAGAGAAGAAAGATGTTTCCTTTGACTCCTGCGTTGTTCAGCTGTTGTGAAAAGCATGATTTATTTACATACCACCTTCACGTACGATGGCACACCTCTAGAACTTGTCACTCATTTCAAATACCTTGGATTCACTCTTACTCGTGATGGAAATATGCACACAGCAGCTGAGAAGATGGCAGACAACTTGAGGCTCGCGATAGCTAGAGTTTACAGAACCGGTTCTAGCAAGGGTATCAAACACAGAAAACATGCCATGTTGTGGCTTTTTTAGGTCTTCGCTTTGACAGCTGGCCTGTACGGATGCCAAGTATGGGCCACTTTTTCACTGACATATGATTCCTCAGTAACCACCCGTGCACACGTCCTTCATTTTGGCTTCCTGAAAAAACTCCTGGGTGTCAAAAAAGGTACTGATACTCACTGCGTGCTCCGCGAAACAGTCCAGAAGCCCATCTTTTTCTACTGGATCAGATGCACCATAAGATTCTGGAACAGTTTACTCTCTTCAAACAACCCTCTTCTTGAGAAAATTGTGCGGGCTGATTTACTTCTTGCAAACAGAAGTGATACATGGACTTACCAGGTTCTGCATGTGCTCCAAGATTTACCTACAACTCAACAGTTTTTGGATGCCATACGATCTCGTCAGACTATCAATCAACGACAGTTTGAACTCACTCTACGTGAACATATCATTGGGGGCTGGAGAGATCTTGACGTTTTGACACCACATGAAGCTCACCATTCCAGCAGAATTATGAGGACATATCACACACATTTCGGTGTACCTTTGGGGAATACTTCTGGATGGTGGTATGACAGAAAAAGAAATCAAAAGCCTGTGTTGCCTCTCTACCTTCGCTTGGACATTTCCAGCAACCTCAGCCGAGCACTTTCTTGCCTTCGCCTATCTGGCCACAACTTTCTAGTCCAAAGAATGCGTCATGACAGGAATAGAAGGCCTTATGAGCTCAGGATCTGTGACAGATGTGACTGGCACACTATTCAGGATGAGGAGCACATTTTGTTGTCCGCATGAACATCTAGTCAGACTTCGCACACAGCAACAGCTTGTCTTCCCACCTCAGTTTGAGGATAGCCCAGCTCGTTTGAGGACCTTTATGAACCAACCTGATATGTTTGGTGTTGCCTCTTTTGTAGCCAAGTGCCTAGCCCTGTTCCCTTGATTTTTCTAGCGTTTTTTGGTTTGGTTACAGGCTTTTTCCCAAGCTTCCGCTCAGATGCCCACCAGAGGCATATATAGCGATGTAACCTTACCTTACCTTACCTTAATTACATACTTCTCTTTTTGCGTACTGCCTTCACTCGTGCATCATCATCATTTTAAGTTATGTTAATCCTGCGAATGATACTTACGGTATTAATACGGAAAATGCCTTCATATCGAGAATGACTGGTCGCTTTGTACAGGGCATCGACGAAAGAACATAATTTATTTATCTAATATACTGATCTAAATGTTTCCAAAACTGATCCCCAAGGTAAGACGAGCACACACGCGATTCACACACACACACAAACACACACACACACACACACACACATACACACACGCACACACACGTGCAAATACACACACACGCACACGCATTCATACACACACACAATACACGCACATGCAAACACACACACACACACACACACACACACACACACACACACACACACACACACACACACACACACACACACACACACAACACACACACACAACACACACATACACACACACACACACACACACACACACACATACGCCTGGTTGACTGAAGGGTGATCCTCTGTTGGAGGCGGCTGGAACTAGTTATGAGCTCCCTGAACCACCAGGAGACCTGCTGGCACGACCTGACACAAGCTTTCAAAGAGTGGACGTGCGCCACGCAGACGAATTGTCCTATGAGGAGTTTGTGCATCGCTACATGGTGAGACCAAATATCAATGACTTGGACCTTGAGCTACATGCCGCATGTGCAGTTCTCTGGTACAACCAAAGCATTTGTTTACCATGTGAGTAGCCATGAATGTAACGGTGCACGTGCCGTCCCCTTGTATCAGAAATACAGAGTGCTGTTGAGTTGGGTTACTGTTCATGCACATATTAAAAATTAGGCATGAGGCTGGTAGTTGCGTTTGATATCACCTGGTGTGGAGATCACAGGACAAAATCACTGCCTGCGTAGCCTCCTTTCTCTTTTTTGTTATAATGATGCTTACCTACTCTGTGCTGCCTCACATATAGGTTCCCAACCGCCCCGTCCTCATTCAGGTGAGGGAACTAGCTGAGTGGACGCGCAACCAGCTGTGGGACTTGCGGCTGCTTTTGCGCTTTTTAGTTCGCTTACGTGTTATGTGTGCATTCTGAAGGCACCTAGTTGGCATTTTTGAATGTTGACTTTTTAGTAGACAGCACTAAACACTTTTAAGTTTAGGCAATGATATCAATTGATAAATGCCAGAAATGGTGCATTTTCTTATCCATATGGACATTACATTGCTGTCACGTGCCCTGCATTGCATTGCACACGGAGGAATTCACAAAAAAAAAAAGGGCCGCTCCTCAATGCCTTTTTTTTTATTCTTCTGTCTTTGGATGCCACTGTCCTGCAGGCAATGGTACAAACGCGCACACACACATGCAAACATACACACGCACGTGCACACACGCACACGCACACACACACACATACGCACACACATACACACCTGCAGGGTGCCATGGAGGGGTGGCGGGCACGCAAAGAGTGGGTGTGCGACGACGGGTCCCCTGACGTTGACGCCCTGGAACGCCTTGCCGGTGGAGACTCCATGGTGTGTGTGACGGACACAAGGCAGCAGCAGGACGGTTGTGGTCGGGTAGAGGAGATGGCCCTGTCCGAGTACCTGCAGTGGTGGAGGAGACGGCGGCAGCAGCAGGGCCCTGATCCGACTCAGCCACGTGGCACAAGCAGCAGCAATAACATTGGCAGCAGCACCAATGATGGCAGCCGCAACAACTTTGGCAGCAGCAGCAGCAGCAGCAATGACAACTTTGGCGACAACAATATTGGCAGCAGGAGCACTGGCAGCGGCGACGGCAATGGCCACAGCTTTGGCACCAGAATTGAGGATGGCAGCCCGCCTGAGCACCACCCTCCACACTACTACCTCAAGGACTGGCATTTTTGTAGCGTGGCTCCCCCGGGTTACAAGGTGAAAAGATTGGCAGGGTGTTTGTACCAGAAATGGCAGGGATTCTTGTACCAGAAGTGGCCTCCCTTTTCATCACAATGCAGGTTGGCAGGGATTCCTGTACCAGGAATGGCTTTTGCCATTTCATCACAATGTGGGGAGTGCTCATCACTGCATGTGCACTCGTTTCTTTTATTGTTCTTGTTCTTGTGTGGAGGCTTGCTGGAAACAGGAAATGACGGTGCAGTGATATCAAGGAAATGGTGCGGTGAAGCACAGCCAGCATGACATAGATGGTTTGGAACAGGGGGGGGGAACCAGGTAGGCTGGGTCTTTCTCCCTGCCTGACTAGCAATTTCATACAAGCTGCTCACCAATGGGTTTATCACAAGGTTCTGGGAAAGTGACGGAGCTGACGGAGCAGGCCCTTTTCATTCTTGGAAAAAAAACTGAGGTGGAATTATGAGTCAATTTTTGTAATCTGATTCAGGGATGTGGGAAATGCAAGGCTGCCTCTTTCAGCCGTCTTACCCACAACTCTAATGATCTCTTTCAAATATATACATGATTGTCAATGTTGTTGCTGTGTCTGCCTACCAATGCAGGCATACGAGGTGCCCGTCTACTTCAGCAACGACTGGCTGAATGCCTACTATGACGCCCATGCGGCAGGTCAGCACCATGCATGTCAAAGCAGCAGCAGCAGGAGCAGCGACGTATTTGACAGTGGAGAGGATGCTACCGATGGCAGTTACGACATAGAAGGCAGCAGCAGCAAAGTTGGTGGCAGCAACGAAGCAGGCCGTGACAACAGACAGGGGCAGGCAGGCGCTCCAAAAAGCGGGGCTTCTACTGCTGACTATAGGTAAAAGTATGTAAATAAAAGTGTGTGTATGTGGGTTTGTGTGTGGCAGTGTGTGTGTCTGCCTGAAACACTTCTTGCTGATCACCTCTGCTGTTCGAGGTGACCATTCAGATGTAACCTTATTTTGTTGATTCCATCCAGAAGCGGCTCTGCGTAGAACACAGCACACTGCGACCCAAAAATGTCGAACTCTATAGCGCGTTGCTAGCTGTAGCCTCTGCATGTTGCTCACCTTCACAACCTGGAAAAAAAGGGGGCCTTGCTCGTAGCTTCTGTCGTCATGACCATTGCATTTTTTTGCGCTTCCTAGACAGCTCACCTTCACAACCTGGGAACAAGGGGGCCTTGCATGTGGCTTTTCTGTCGTCATGATCAACGCATTACTTTGCGCTTCCTAGACAGCTCACCTTCACAACCTGGGAACAAGGGGGCCTTGCTTGTGGCTTCTCTGTCATCATGATCATTGCAATACTTTGCACCTCCTAGACAGTTCACCTTCACAACCTGGAATTAAGGGGGCCTTGCATGTGGCTTCTCTGTCGTCATGATCAATGCATTACTTTGCGCTTCCTAGACAGCTCACCTTCACAACCTGGGAACAAGGGGGCCTTGCTTGTGGCTTCTCTGTCATCATGATCTTTGCATTACTTTGCGCTTTCAAAACAGTTCACCATCACAACCTGGGAAACAGGGAACCTTGCTTGTGGCTTCTCTGTCATCATCATTAGGGTTGGCCAGAACCATACATTTCTAGGTATATACGGTGCATATACGATATTTTTGGCAGGGAAAAATATCCTCTGTGTTTATCACAGCATCGCCGATTGTGTGCTTTGCACAAAGCTGTTGTGCAGTTGTGCATATATACACACAGTTTACGCTGATTTGCGAGGCTGGGCCTGGCAGGCTCGTGGACTTTCCTGCATTCTGACATGTTATGAGTGTGCATGTGTTCACAGGTTTGTGTACCTAGGCCCGGCAGGCTCGTGGACTCCCCTGCACTCTGACATCCTGCGCTCGTACAGCTGGTCTGCTAACGTAGCCGGAGTTAAAAGGTAGGCAAATCACCAGCCACTGGTTTTTAAAAGCGTTGCTTGTCCAAAGAAAAATAAACCACAGCTTGCGCCTATTCCTTTTGGAGTCTCCTCGGGACCAGTTCATGTGCGTCTCAAAAGCTGCAAGCCCACTATTCAGCTTTGGTTTGCTGTGATTGATAATTGCCACCCTTTCACCCCTGGCCTTAATAAGACAATATCAGTACTCTATTAGCTATTAGTATTAGCAGACCATTACAAAGGTGTGAACCGCCACCGAAGCATGCACAAACAAAGCCCAAAGCCCTGGAATTTGAATCAACATTTTTACACCAGAATCCTTGATCTGAACTCCCCTTATCGATGCACACGTCAGGTGGCTACTCCTACCCCCCGAGCACACACACCTCCTGTACGACCGCCACCACATGACGCTCGCTCCCGACTTTGGTTTGGTGGAAGAGGATGATTTCCATCCGACATGTGCCGGGCTGGGCACAACCACCCCTACGGCTGCCGGCGCTGCCAATGCCACAGTCCCACCTGTCAGGCACCAAGCAGCAGTGCAGCGTCCTTTGCACGAGGACCCAGACCTGGCTGCAACCTTCCCGTATTTAAAGCACGCTCACCCTTTCCTTATCGAGGTCATTCAGGTAGGAAAGGGGAGGGATGAAAGAATGTGTTGGGGCGGTTGCTTTGTTGCACACATTCAGCAAACTCAAGGCCTCCCAACACAATAGACAAAACACGGAACCGGGATGCTCAGTAAGTAGACATCCACATTGTTTAAGAGGAAAGGTGATACGCAGCAGCTCTTGAACAAGGCTTTCTTCCGTGCGAGCAGGTTAACAAAATCTGCTCTTTTATGCCCGCCTGCCCTTTTCTCAATCTACGTGCTCGTAGTACAAAATGTGTAGAAAGCTAAAGCCTGTTGTTATCTTCTCACTCACTAGTGTCCCTCTGTAAAAAATTACAGCTAGACATAGCTAGGAAGGACAAGAGCCAAGCGACTGTCCTCAATCCTTCATTAAGCTGTTCCTACAATACGTTTCCTGCCTTTTGGCACTTCCCTTCACTTTAGGGCCCGGGCGACGTGCTGTTTGTCCCAAGTTGCATGCACCACATGGTCGTGAACGTGCAAGATGCCTTGTCCATTAACCACAGTAAGTAAGGGCCACTACGCTTGTTATATGTTATATGGCTTGGTACCAAAATGGCTCCTTTTCTTATATTGGTGCAGGTGTTTTTTACTGCCATGTCTGGTGCTCAAAACATTGGTGGCTGATTAGAGCCAAACAAGTCATTAAATGCCAACCCTTACCACTGCTATGCAAAATGAAAGCTTGTGGCTAAAGCTTGTGACATGTTCTGCACACAAGCAGTAAAAGCCCGCGCCTTACTCTGTGCTGCATACAGATTGGATCAATCCTTTTAATCTTCACTGGACCTGGGCACTTTTAAGGACGCAGCGCAAGAAGGCGGAGGATGCCATCGACGATTGCAAGTAAGCAACCACTCTACTCTGTCCTTGAGCGACGGGTTATTTAGATGCTAGCAGATATACTATGACATGCCAAATGACCGGCATGCCTCTGGCTGTAACGATTCCATGATTGGTGATCTTAACTTAAGCAAGGAGCGTGGTAGAGAGCTCGCTTGAAATGCGTGCATGTTACTTCAGGCATGACTAAGTCTTTGTCCCCTTCAATGCACTTCCCTTCTTTGCGTTCAAGCAAACTTTTAAGATATGACCATGCACACAACAAACGCAGACACATGACAGCAGAAAGCAACTGCAAAAAACTTTTAAGGGAACCTGTCACAATAGGCACATGCTTTTACAACATGCAACACCAAGAAACACACACATGCACACATACATTCACACACACATACACACACACATACGCACACATACTCACACGCATAATCGCACATACACACGCACGCATACACACACGCGCATACACACACACGCGTGCGCACACACACACACACACACACACACACACACACACGCGCACACCACACACACACATACACACACGTACACGCACATACACACACGCATACTCGCACATACACACACATGCACACGCACATACACACACGCACGCACGCACATTCACACGCACACACTCACACACACACACACACACACTCACACACACACACACACACGCACGCACATACACACACACACTCACACACGCGTGCACACACACA
>Ga0307947_1000468_pt1 | contig 28299 bp, 27 predicted proteins | sample OrgLakmetagen232_FD_201840 | JGI IMG/M metagenome (GOLD analysis project Ga0307947, IMG submission 201840) | Saline water microbial communities from Organic Lake, Antarctica - #232 | ecosystem: Environmental > Aquatic > Non-marine Saline and Alkaline > Saline | place: Antarctica: Organic Lake...
GCAGTGAGTATCAGTACCTTTCTTGACACCCAGGAGTTTTTTCAGGAAGCCAAGATGAAGGACGTGTGCACGGGTGGTTACTGAGGAATCATATGTCAGTGAAAAAGTGGCCCATACTTGACATCCATACAGGCCAGCTGTCAAAGCGAAAACCTGGAAAAGCCACAACATGGCATGTTTTCTGTGTGTGATACCCTTGCTAGAACCGGTTCTGTAAACTCTAGCTACGGCGAGCCTCAAGTTGTCTGCCATCTTCTCAGCTGCTGTGTGCATACTTCCATCACGAGTGAGAGTGATTCCAAGGTATTTGAAATGAGTGACAAGTTCTAGAGGTGTGCCATCGTACGTGAAGGTGGGAATCGCAGAAGTATCTTTGCTGAAGAAGACCATAACTTTTGTTTTGTCAGTGTTGAGCTTGAGTCCCTTGAAACGTGTGCAGTTGTGGAAATTGTTTAGCTGGAACTGTAGACATTCAGCTGTGTTTAAAGTGAAAGCAATGTCATCAGCATAATCACAATGAGGGACCTGAACTGAATCCAAGGCAGTGGCAGCACCTCTCTGCACGGTCAAGAATCTGTCAATGTCATTGGTATAAAGGGAATACAGAAGGGGACTCAGAGGGCAGCCCTGTTTCAAGCCTTTGTTGGGGAAGTTTTGTCGCCATTAATAAGAAGGTAGAGGCATCCTGTGTACATGTTTCTTGAAAGGCTTCAGAGTGTGAGTGTTGTAGATGATGCCGCCCACTGAGAGTAGCTGCCCTGAAAGCCTAGTGGCTTGTGGTCAGGCCAGACTCTTCGGGGTCGCGGGTTCGAATCCGCCTGGTACTAGCGTGAGTACTTCGCTGTCCGACAGCTCCGTCTCCATTTCCTTAATCCATACTTGCGGTGGTATCACCCTTGGGCAGCCTTTTCTATGGTGCCGCCCACACCCAAAAGGATGATGTGGAGAGTAACGGAGGCTCCTTGGAGAATGTTGCAGAGTTCTTTGTGCTGTTCCTTTGCTGCATTCAGCTGGTTCTGAGGTCTGGTGTCTTCACAATACTTAATTTTGACAAGGTGGATGTCACGCCGAGGTTTGCTGAGGTCTTTAGGTCGGTGCTGTCTGGGGTTGGTGGCTCTACTGGTGGCTGACGGTGCTGCTGGGGTGCTCCCTAAAATACATGAAAGAACTTGTGCAGCATGTTGTGGCAGTCCTTACAATTGAACTCGCCAGGCTTCTATGCATCAATAGCTTTTAAAACGCATTCACGTAATTATCAGACAGGCAAGTAAATCTACTATAAAGTAAGAGATGCACACACCACTACTATCAAATTGGTAATGTTAAAAAACTAAATAGAGTGTTGAGTAGAGTGTAAGAAACACCTTTTCTTATACTCACGCTATGCTGACAAGGTAAGGTAAGGTTACATCACTATATTTGCCTCAAAGGGCATCTCAGCGAAAGTTAGGAAAAAGCCTGAAACTACACCTGGCTAACAAAAGAAACGTAAGCTAGAGGATATAAACACTATGCTGAAAAGATTAGAATCCTGAAGTCCACAAAAACAAGAAATAGTTTTCCAGACCTTGTCTACACGATTTGCAAGGCTCCCTAAAATGTTTAAGTGCTTGCGCTTGCCCCCTTTGTGTTGCTGAGCAGCAGAGCAAGTAGCCAAAACAGCAGCTTTAGCACATGCTTGATCATGATGATTGGGCCGCAAATCTATTCTCCCGAGTTCTTTGAAACTCTCCACGGCCTCCAAAACACTGCTGGGCACAATATTACATTCAAGAAATTCAACTCGTTTGATGCCTGTGAAAAAGGTAGCTAGACTGGACACATTGTTCGCCTTGAGCTCTTTAAATGCAAAATTCAAGGCCTGAATGCTCACAAACACAGGAACTTGCTTAAATGCTTATAGACACTAAATACATCACCGATCAAACAATGTTTCTATGTGTACAGATAAAGAAGGTGACGTAGCCAGCCTGAGTAAGGCAGCTAGAAATCTTTCTGGATCATATGAGGGATCAAGATAAACTGTTCTGACATGCATGGCAACTAGCAAAGGCAGAAGAGAAGGGTCAGGAAAAGCAGTGAATCTGTCAACAAATCCCAGGGAAAGCTTTTTTAACGATTGAGATCAAAGCTCACTCACTTGGCAATGATTGCATTGCAAGACCTGCAGTTTTGAGCAGCCCTGCACCATTGCATTCAAACCTGAGGCATTATCATTGCTATCCAGGTAGAGCGCTGATAGAACGAACAAACTTTGGAGCGGTGCCAAGTTGTGAATGGATGCAAATTCAATTGTGAGGAAAAGGAGACGTGAGGTGTTTTATCCTCGTAGCACCCTCTGGTTTCAGATAAACAGACTTATTTTATATGCTTGGAATTGCAATTGAAAGCAAGCCAAGGACTCGTAGAACAGCTGACCATTCGGGTGTGGATAGCACCTGATGGCCATGTGCTTCAAGTTGGAAAAGACTCCCTGGAGGCGCCGAACAAGCCTGGCGGCATGGGCATCAGTAATTGCGCATTCATCCTGTGGCAGCGGAAATGTGTGTGAAATTGGTCAGGAAGAGAGAGACGCAATACACAGGAAGAGATTGTGTGACCACAAAATTACGCAAGACAACTTTCATGCATTATCAACATCAAGACATGACAGTTATTCTTTGCTCATACTTACGTCAAGTGTGAGTGTGGTAATCTGTGGGAGCCGCATCATGTCTGGACCCTCTAGAGAACGCGTGGCATGCCACAGAAAGGCTCGCTGGAGCTGCAGGAGCATATTTAGGCAATGCCTCTCTTCCTGGCTTGGCCAATCTTCCTCCTCAAGCTCTTCCTCCTCCTCTGAAAGTGCAAGGCCAGCAACCACCAATTCATAGATAGGGGCTCTCCTTGGCACAGATGCTAGCTGAGTGGCCATGCTCGCAAACTGCTCCTCGTCTTGCTGCAGTATCAGTTTTTGCGCAATTGAAGTGTGCAGGGTCAGCCATAAAATGGATTGCGCAAAACCAGGAGGGAACAGCTAATGTAACTTTTGAGCTTTCTGTCCTTCTAGTTTGCAAGATACAAGAAAACATACATACAATGTGACACAAACACGCGCGAATATTCACACACACACTTACACGCACAAACAAACAAACACACACTTTTACACACACGCACACATTCAATATGATGCTTTATATATATAACAGCAATCACAATGGCTCAAAGGTAAATTTAAACGTGTTGCGTGTAACGTGTTACCTGTGGTAAAGAATGGCAGGGCTCAGATAGCAAGTACACATGCACAAGCATAAGCAACGCACGCGCATCGGACAGGTAGGGAAATTTTCTGGGTGCCTATGTGTGCATAGATGTACATTGGTGAATGTATGAATGTATAATAGCAATCTCTCACCTGCATCAAACAGGCTGTAGAGGAATGGACAGCAGTGCACGTGTGGAAGAGCGCTGCCCTGCTGGCCCGGCAATCTGCGTGCCTGGTCATCTGGTAAGCTGGAGAACCTGTCTGGGCTAGTGATCATTGTGGTTGAAGAGAACGTGGATTGCATGGGGAGCTTGCAGAGGCAATTACAGTACGGGATCCACTTCACACAGGATCCACTTCACCCAACCTTGGAGCCAGAATATGACATGTAAAAGTTGTGATAATTGTTGTTGTAGCACCAGACTTGTAGTACCTGCAAAAAAACCCTTGGAAAGGGGAAAAAGGCACAACGCTGTTTATGACATTGCATCACTTTATAAAACCAGCAAAAAAAATTAAGCATCTGCCAGGACCAGCCGACCGCATTATTTCAAAGAGGGGATCATCATCTGTGTGTTTTGGGCACATGAACTTCATGTTGCTGAATATCTGTCAAACTGAGGACACCAAGGCAAATAACATTTTACATAAACTCGTGTGTGAGGAGCAGCACATGCACAACGAGAAGGTCTGGAACATCAAACATGGTCTGGTTCATCAGTCTTTTGCTGCGGGCCCTGCTGCTAGATGAACTCAGAAACACGATTAAATGATTGGTTGAACTAACACTGTGATGATCGGTGCCCGTGCGAAAAAAATGATGTGGTTCTCAATTTAACCGCCTAACTGTTTAATCATTACATACAAGAGGTTACAGATTAACCATCAGTAAAAAAATCCGACTAGCTAGTCTAATCATCATACACCTTTTTCTGATTACATCACGCTGTTTCAAAGCCCCTCTGCAAAATTGAAGTGAGTGAAAATGGAATGGAATCAAACGGAAATGGAGAGAAATAAATTGAACTCTTTGCAGTGCCAAGAGCAATTCAAAAAAAAAGGAAAAGAAAAAAATACGCAGGCAGTTAAAAACCACTCCCCACATTAATTAAGGAAAAGGAGCCATTTTGGTACCAGGTACCGTGAAGCTCCTCCACCAAAAGAAAAAAGATCAATGGGGATCAGGGTTGATAGTAATGCTGGAAAGGGCACGTCTGGTATGAACGAGTTTGGCAGCGTAATTGACAGAATGAACATGAAGCCTGGAAGCAAGTTTCTTAACTCTTTAAGCTTTAAGAATCAAGACCCAGCTCCTTAATAGACTCCAGGGTGTGATTGTTGTACATGGTGCCACCCACTCCCAAAAGGATGGTGTAGAGTAACGGAAGCTCCTTAAAGGGTGGAGCAGAGGCCTTTGTGCTGTTCCTACGCGGTGCTCGGCTGGTTCTGCGGTCTAATGTCCTCACAGTACTTGATCTCGATGAGGTGAATATCACGTTGGAGAACGCTTTGGCAGTTTTCCATTCAGCCTCATAGTTTTAGGGGTTAAAGCCATAGTTTTAGGGTTTAGGGTTAGGGTTAGGATTAGGGTTAGGGGTAGGATTAGGGGGTTAGGGGACCAAAACTATGATCAGGTTGGATTTGAAATTATAGGAACTGTAACACAAAACTGTAATTATAGCGACTATTTCTCGCCAGCATGAAATACTAATACCGATAGGTATTCATGAATGATCAGTGGAATTCTGAAGAAATGGAAGCAATGTGGGATTGTGCAAACCCGTAGTTATTATGGGTGCCTGGTAGCAGGTCACGTGTGCGTGGGCGTCCGTATCTCAGTTTTTGCCCCATATCTCTGCATCACTTCAGTCTGAGTATGCAGAAAATAAATAAATAATACCTCAATTGAGTTACGTGTCCAAACATTTGAGCATTATTGATCACACTCCTCTGACTGAACCCTAGATATAATCTGCTGTGCGATGATCTGCTGTGCAATGATAGTTCGTTGTGATGGCTCAGCGGAACAAAAGATTTGAGCACATCGTCGGAAAGTCCTGACGCTTTAATTTTTTTGTTCCGCTGCGCTATCACAACAAACTTTGCGATGGCGTTTGGGGTGTCCAACTGGCCCGTTCTGGCCCGTTCCTCCACCGATTTCTGGTGCATTGTGTAGATTAGAAGAAATTATGACATCCTGCGTCGAGCGCGGGGCAAACCGTGGGCTGGGCGCGGAGATATTGGCCGGGAAAGATGGCATCAATATCTGGAGTAGTCTCTAAGATGAGGTTTATAGAGGTTTTACAGGCCCAGATGAAGCGCCCCCGGCCAGAAAACACATCGGCTTTACTTATTATAGTCCCTTATGCCAGGCCAGCATCAGAAATGCCATTTCTGCTCCTCGGTTTTGGCCGGGGGTTCAACAGACGAGAAACCGAACGCGTTTTGCGGCCCCGATAGACCACGCACATGGATATCAGTTTAGTGAATTTTCACGCCGACTTCCAGGGCGTACGGTGCAGTGTCTGAGCCGCAGTGACATCGCACAGGCTTGAGGTCACATTTTGCTGCCAACTTCGGATCGGTCAGGGGAGTGTGAGCATTGATTGGCGATCAGTATATTTAGAGAAATGAGATATGAGCGAAAATTTGCAGCTCAGAGCTCCCCCAACGTACGATTGTGCTGCCGCGATCCTTTTTCGTAATAGTTTTAATATTATATGTTGGCTGCCCTCTCAAAGCCCCGTGCATTCTGTTTAGCCAGGCGAGTCTCAACCACCACCCAAGCAATCACCACTCAAATGCCTGCCCCCTACACCCAAAGTGCTGACTTGGCAAATGGAGTCAAGATTCCCAAGCTTGGTTTAGGGACGTGGTACGTCCCATAAACTTGTCGCACACAAGCTTGTCCGCATCTTGTGCATAGCTGGATTATTTTGCAGCTGCATCTGCCTGAAGGTATAGAATTGAGTTATCCTGCAGGGGTGTAGAGCAGTGCATAAAGGCTTGTTTGCATTTGAGGCCGAAGTTCATACTGAAGTCTTGTGGCACCATATCGCATTTCACTGTGGGGACATTTTGCGTAACATTGAAGCCACAGCACAGTTATCATCGTGTCATATAGCTCTTTGTCTACTGCTCAATTGAGACGGACTGCTGGGTACGCACGACCACAATGCACACTGTTGCAGGAAAATGTCAGGGCCAGAGGCCAGGGAGGCTTGTCTCGCTGCTGTAAGTGCGAACGTCTGTGACATTTTACCCCACTGTGAAGTGCATGATGTTTTCCAGGATTCCATTGTGAAGCACATGATCGCCATCATAATTGAGGTTTACTTCCTCTGTCATCACCACATTACGAAGCATTTTGAGGCCCTGACTTGCCCTCTGACCAGGGCAAGCATCAACTTTCCAAATTAAATCCTGTACCTGCATTCACTGGAGCAGGTACGCATGGGGTACCGGCATTTGGATTGCGCACCAGTGTACAACAATGAAAAAGAGGTGAGAATGGGCGCTCCTTACATCTGGCCAGTAGCAACTGCGTACAGTGACTGCCTCTTAAATCATATGGTGCAGAATATCAGCTCATACGTGCTGAACAAGCTTGTTCATCCATTTTCGCTCACCACACCGGACAGGTCGGCGACGCTTTGCAGACACTGTTCAAGGAGGGCACCATCAAACGAGAGGATTTGTTCATCACCTCCAAAATCCTCAACTCCAAGGACATCAAGGAGGGCATCAACAAGACCCTCTCCGACCTGCAGGTACTGACGAACTATTGAGCCGGTAGTGCCTTTGCGCACAAAGCAAACCATCAAGAGCTCTCACGCATGTGTATTAAAGGTTTCAAAATGAGGCTGCCTTGAAGCATGATGGCACGCTAGAGTGTTAAACACTTCAAAACAGAGCCTGCTAAGCAGAGTTATATATATAATAAGCTAAAGGTGTGGGTTTCTTGCTCATCATGGTCAAAGCCGATGGAGCCTGCCTATTGCAGTTGAACAAATTTATCAGTGCTTGGATAGCTGACGATTTCGTTCTTGCTGATCAAATGTGTAACTAAAAGCACTAGCGGCTAAACAGGATGCAATGTATATGTGTGGTCCAAACTTGCAGCGCGCACATATACACATGTACTCATACAAACACACGTGCACACACACGCACACACACATACGCACACACATAAGCACACATGCAACACGCACGCGTGCCCTGCAGTTGAGCTACCTTGACCTGTACCTCGTCCACGCCCCTGCTTCTGCTGTCCCTGGGCCCACAGTCACACCTCCCCTCATTGACCAGTGGCGCGTGATGGAGGAGTTGCACGATAAGGTAGGAGGGACAGACAATTTCTGTCTTTTCTAGGGCTGGCCAGAACCATATTTTTGTAGGTATGTACGGTGTATATACGGTAATTTTGGCAGGGAAGTCACCATACATACAATTATACACGGTGTGTATATACAGATCTGGCCAACCTTAGTCTTTTCCATTTGTAAACTAGTGGCGTGCGATGCATGAAAGGGCCTCTGGGGGAGGGACAGCGCCTGCTGCTCTGCACAAGTGTTTCTTTGGCGTGCATGTGCGTGTGTGTATGTGTGTGTGTGTGTGTGTGTGTGTGTGGCTAAAGAGTTGTGCAATGCTGCACCTGTTTCTGCTCTCATCCCCAGAATCCTGTGGAGCCTGTGGTCTAATTCACGATTACCATACCTTAACGTACTCAACCTGCACCCCGAATTTCAAAAGTATCTCGAATCCCGCACTTTCCCGCACCCCAATTATCAGTATGTTTTGCCCCTTCTGCTGTCATCCGGCAGGGCTTCAAGCCCTGTTCTGCACCAGCGAGCTTTGAATGAAAGAAGGAAAACATCCCCAAGGGAGTAGGAGATTCATCGTGCCGTTTGCATGTTAGTTAGCTTAACGCTCTTTGTCCCACTGCCCTATGCCAAATTCTGCTTCTGCTTCTTCTCGCCCCTGTCACTGCTGCTGGCGCTCTCCTTGCTCTCCTCGCTGCTGCTGCTGCTGCTGCTGGGTGCCTTGCTTGTGCTTGCACGTGCTGATGGTGCGGTTTGGATGGGATTGCGCTCAGCCTCATCGTAGGCCGTTCCTCTGCGCCCTAATCCCCCAGCAAGCAGCATGTCAGGGGGGGGGGACATATGAACTAAATGGCTAAAAAACTAGAAAAGCTTAAAATGGTGGAAGGCTGAGTTTGCTGCCGTCAACCAAAAAAGCCTGCAAGCAAGCAGTGGAGGCAGTTGCAAGGGAGTGCCCCTTGTGTTTATGTAAAAGCAGACGTCCAGGCCTGAAATACCGGTTTACGCATTAGGAGAATTTATGTATCGATGCAGTTTTGTCTTTGCCCTCACGTCTTTGCTGTTGAGTGCGGCCAGTGATTACCAGTGCCGTTTAAGTGCATCATATGTGAATCACATAATACGACTGGATGTTTTTGTGTATTCCCTGCTGAAACTGCCGTGTGTAAATAAATTTACACACTGTATTTACGTACATATACATGTATGGACCTGGCCGCCCGGATCGTGGTTAATCGTAGTAGTATAGAGGAGGTGCGTTCTCTATGCAATTTAAAAAGGATGCTTGCACTTGCAGGATGGCTCGTGTTTATATGTACGCACAGTATGCTGATGTATGTCCCTGCTAATAAAAACAGGGCATGCACTTCATGTCTACAGTTTTGGCCAAACTTTCGCTCAGTCGGCTGACGTCCTCCTGCGTCGCTGTCTGCATTTTCACAAAATGGTGGGATTCATGAAATACATATTGGCCAAGCATGCCACACGAGGCTTGGTGCACAGACATGGCTGTATAACAATATAGCAAAGCTGCCACAGGAAACCAAGCACAGCTCCCTCAGGAAGAAGGGGGTTCAGTCTCTTGGCACTAAAAACGAAATTTTATGCTTGCGACACCAGCACAGGATTCATGCTTCAGAACGAAACCACCTCAAGACCCGATCCTTTCTGTGCACCTCAAACCTGCTTCCTGGTGTTGCTTGCTCACTTACTGTGCAGGGCCTGGCAAAGTGCATCGGAGTCAGCAACTTCTCCAACAAGAAGCTTGCTGGCATTCTGGAGCAGTGTCGTGTCAAGCCTCATGTGCACCAGGTAAGCGAGAGCTGCTGAACCCTCGCCACAAGTGCATGTGCGTGATAGTACACATGATTAAGCAAGTATGTACATGCTCTCTCTCTCTCACTCTCACTCTCACTCTCTCACTCTCACACACACACACACACATACACACGATACCAGTTTGGTGCCATCGCCGTTTTTCCTCACAGGTGGAGGCTCATTGCAACTTCCGCAACGAGGAGCTGCTTAAGTTTAACACTGATGCTGGCATTCATGTGACGGTGGGTGCTGGATCATTGTCGATGAACTGTGTGTGTGTGTAGGTGTGTGGATGTGTGTGTGTGTGAAAGTGTGTTAAAATGGGTGTGTTAGAATGGGTGTGAATGTGTGTTAGAATGTGTGTGTTAGAATGGGTGAGAGAAACGTTTTGAGCTGTTGGAAGGTTGGTGTAGTGGGGGTGAGTAATATGGAGAGCGGTTAGAAGCTGGCAGTGACAGTAAACCTGCTGCGTATATATGAAGAAGGTCACGAACATGAGCGACAAGGGGGCCAGCGCTCTGTCCGGTGTTGGGTTCAAGCTCGTAGTGGGCCCTTTGTTCATTTGTGGTAAGGTTGGGTTGGTGCCAAAGGACCGGTACAGAACTTTTAGGCTTACTTATATGGAATGTGCTGTAGGATAGTGGAGGTGTGCAGAGTTTGCAGCTTCTGCCGTGTTTCTAAATTGTCTTTAAAAATATGGCAATGGGTACCCATCAGCGGTGCCGCTTCTTTTGAGGACCCTCTGTTTAAATGTGAATTTAAGGAGTGATGAAGGACTAAGCAGAATCACGAGCCAAAAACTAAAATGCAAGCTGTGCAGGCAGTAGGAATGTCACTCCCCACTTGAATTAGGAAAAGGTACCACCGGGGTATCAAGTGCTGTAAATCTCCTCCACCACAAAGAGGACGAAAAATCACTGGGAATGGGGCTTAACAATCCTTGCAGCCGCCCCATGCCCTCTGCACTCCATGCATCGAGTGAGCGCAGACTGTGTGTGACTTGTCTTGGGTACATCAATACATCTGGATTTCTCTTAGCAATGCTTTAATGGCATAGACTGTGTGTGGCTCATCCCTTTTCTCTGCCAAAGCAACATGTGTATTGACAACCCGCGGGTCCTGCTGTACACAGAGAGAGGCAATCAAGATAGAAGACATTTAATATAAGTGCGGCAGTTATCACCATTTTGGCCAAAGGATGGAGGCATGTGACGTGCTGCCAAAAAGAAATGCAGCCTCCTGCTCTTGAACAACTTGGTCTCTAGTCCTTTAAACGAGGCGGGCACAATCGATTGCCTACTTGTGGGCATGCCTTCGCTCGATTAAGTGTGCCTGAATTTGCAGCTGTGATGGGTGACATAGGTTACAGAGGTTACAGATTGAGCCATCAGTCAAAAAGTGTGACGCTAGGCTCAGCTGTGATGGGTATCCTAGCAGGGCATGTAGGAAAGCATATGCAGACTTTTTTGTTTGGATGCTGGCCTCCACTCAATTGGGTACACCTGGATGTGCAGGCCTTGACGAAACAGACACAGCAGAAACAGGCACATCGTGGTGCAAAGTTTACACCAACTCTCTGTTGCCCTGCTTTAAAAACTCATTGCAAGCCATGAAAAAAACACAGCAGGAACACTCAGTGTGTTGCAAAATTTACACCAACCCTATGTCGCCCTGCTGACTAAACTCATTGCAGGCCTTGATGAAACAGACACACGAGCAGCATTCACAGTGCAGTGCAAAGTTTGCACCGACCCTATGTTGCCCTGCTGACTCAACTCATCTAAAATTGCTGCAGGCGTACTCCCCACTAGGCACACCCGACTCCTCAGCAATGATGAGGCGGACTCCGGATCAGCCTGTGCCCTTGGTCGAGACAGTGGTGAAGGAGGTGGCCAAGAGGACCGGCAAAACACCTGCCCAGGTATTAAGACTCAAGGGGAGGGGTGTGATCTCTTTTGAGGCTGCTGATTCCTTGTGTTTCTCTAACCCTGTCTGTGGTCACACACAAGGCCGGTGGTCACACACAAGGCAGGGTGGTCACACACAAGGCAGGGTGGTCACACACAAGGCAGGGTGGTCACTCACAAGACAGGGTGGTCACACACAAGGCAGCGGTGAAGGGAACACCCGCTCATCAGTTGACTAAACTAGAAAGGTGTGGTCCCTTTTTGGATTGCTGTTTCCTTGTGTATATATAGGGTTGGCCAGAACCATATATATTCGGTTTATGTACGGTATTTTTGACAGGGAAATCACCAAATATACGGCCATATACGGTGTATATATACGGTTCTGGCCAACCCTATGTATATATGTACAGACCCCATGGTCACGGATGAGACAGTGGTGAAGAAAATGCGTGGCCTAGAGGACAGGCGAAACGACCGCTTAGGTAATGATTGGTAATAATTGTACTAGGGTTCACTCCTTGTGCCCCCGGGCACAGCAGCTTGTTTTGTAATGATGTGGTCACGCTTGACTAGGGTTGGCCAGAGCTGTATCTATGCACCGTATATGACCGTATATTTCGTGACTTCCCTGCCAAAAATACTGTATATTCATATATTCACCGTATGTGTGTGGTTCTGGCCAACCCTACGCTTAATCCATGTTACCTATTCTACAGCTATTGGGGAAATCTGTTGTTCAAGGCGAGTCTCCTACTCGATAATCTCTTTTAAATAAGCAGGAATGGCCCCATGGCCGGGCCAGCCTCTGTAACAAAGCTATGCGTCACCACTTTCAATCTTCCGCCAGCTGACCCACTTGCAAGTGAGATATGTCTTTACTGCGTGCCCGCAGGTCCTGCTGCGCTATGGCCTGCAGAGAGGGATGAGCGTGGTGAGTGAGAGGGAAGCATCTTCTGATTCAGTTTCTTGCTAGTCATCTGTTGGACAGGTGTAACTGTTAGACTAGCACTAGACTAGCACTAGACTAGACTAGCACTAGACCAGCACTAGATGACTAGCAAGAGAAGCACCATGTTGATGCTTCTCTTGCTAGTCATCTGCTAGCCTCTTGCCAGTCATCTGTTCCTTGCTAGTCATCTGTTGGACAGGTGTCCGTGTTGGTGCCTTGCATTGCAGATATACTCCAGGACCAATGGAAGTGAAGTGTATGAGAAAGTGTTGTCTTCACAGACTGTGATATGATATCAGACTCTTTTGTATCCTGGGTCCGTTATGAATGATTTTATAGTTCCTTTATTTGCTGATCTTGACCAAACGAGATTATATAGCTCCTTTTTCCCGCTGATCCTGACTTTAAGTCCCCGAGCTTGTAACAAAAAACATGCGCACACATGCGCAAACACACATACACACACGGAGCATGCACACACACACACGCACACACACACGCACACGCGCACACACATGCACACGCACACGCACACACACACGTGCACACATACACACACGGAAACATGCACACGCACACACATACACGCGAACATGCACACCTCACACAGATACCCAAGACGGTGCACCCTGAGCGCATGCAAGAGAACGCAGACATCTTTGACTGGAGTCTGAGCCAGGAGGATTTCAAGCTCCTCCACTCCATGCCCACTCAGGTAAGAAGAGTAAACTTGTATGTATGTCCTGTTTCAGCAACTTGTGGTGTAAAGCAGGTAGGTACCTGCACACTAGGCAGAAGATGCAGAAAAGCTTATGTATTATTTCTGTGTGGCATGTGCGCTGCCCATGAGCAGTTTCATCCTGAAGCAAGGCGACACCAACACCAAGGCGAGGCCAATTTGGCTGTCCTTCTTGACAGCTCTTGCTGTGGAATAATACGACTCAATAGAGATGGAAAGACGCATGTTCAGCAAAACTTAAACTGCTGGAGGTGCTGCATTTCTTTGATCGATATAACCTGGAGCCCAAGTGGAACCTTTTTGTGGAATATCAGGGAGTGCCTTTTTTGTTCTCTTTAACTCATGGTCATAGATGTTTCGAGTGTGTGTTTGCCCGAGCACCTCTTGCTTGCATACGTACAAGCATGAGTTGTGCGCTGACAGATGAGATGTGCGCCGACAGATGAGTTGTGCGCTGACAGATGGGTTGTGCGCTGACAGATACATATATACCTGCATATATACACAGCTGGGTTTGGTTTGTTGCACGCAAATTCCAGTTCTTGCAGTGAAATCAAGTGATGTCACTCTTATTTGTTATCTGTGTTCTTCTTGAGTCTCTCCGTCTTTTTATTTCTTGGTCCTGGCAATTGCTCTTTTTTCTTGGCTTGAAAAAGTGTCTGCCTTTTTCCCAGCGTTTGAGCAGTAGTGAGGACCCTAGTTATAAGCAAAGTGGTGGTGTATGGTACTCGTAGATTGTTCCATTGCCATCTCAAGCTGCAAACAATTAGAACATATCACAGCCAGCACACGGGCGCTTTGCTTGTGCAGGTGAGGCTGTGCCACTTGTCATTCATGCTCAACGAGGCGGGCCCTTACAAGACCATGCAGGACTTGTGGGAGGCTTAAGCCAGCTATGCATCGCTGAGCCCCTTTTGTACTTGCGTAGAATGAGGCAGTCTCTGAAAGGGACAGGTTTTGCGATCCTTGTCTTAATTTCCTGTACAATAACATGGCTGACCCACACGCGTTGAAATTATGACGTGTTTGGTCAAATCCATGCATGTGTACAACAGAACTTACGCTGCCCTTGCTGCCCTTATTGCATTCTGTTGTATATTGCCTCTGTTTTTCTCCCTGATTTGCAACAGATTAATTGGGGACATTCAGTGCTGCACATGGTGTAGCTGTATAGCTACCTCAGGACCCTTTGGTTTGCTTATTTTCCTACGAACCATTTTGTACTGGAAAAATTGCAAGGAATAAAGAATTTTTTGAAGGAGTCTTAGCTGCTCTGTCGCTGGATGCACTCCTCAGGTTAAAGACCCACCATACAACCTACTGCTGATATCCGCCAAAGGGAGCCCCCATGCAAATATATTAATGATGAAGTAAATTGTCCATATAGAGTTACAGAATTTACATTGCTCATACTTGCTGAATGAGGACAAACAAACTGATCACTGATAAAGCGTAAATGTATCACCTCTGATAATAGTGCTACATACCGGTATTCCTAACTCCAGCTCAGATGTCACATATTTGACCATTATTATTACAAAAACGACGACGGGCAGAGCCATCCAAGTTCCAGGCAATGTCATATGCCAGGAAGGATAACAGAAGAAGCTTAAGTATGGCAATGTTTAATTCTGCCTCGAATTCAGTGACTACGGACAAGGAGGATTTGAAGCATCTCCCGTAACAACATAGTCACACTTCATGTTAGCCTCCTTGGAGTCGGGGACAGTCCATAACTCCTGGGCATCCCTCTGCGCACAGAGTGGCTGCATTCTGTGCTAGCTACTAAATTCACTGCCATGCTAAAAATGCTTGAATTGCAAAAGAAACAAGACACAAATTACGCACCTCCATCAACAACGATGATAATGGAGGATCTGATGGGAGAGTTACTGACACAGCAAGCAGCAAAAGTGCTAGATGCAGTCCAGATCGCATGGCTGACAACTTATCCTCTGTTGTTTCCCTCCAGATGGGGCTCTGGCTCCCTTTCCAGTACTGTTATCAACTCAAAAAGTATAAGTAAAAGTCTACGCTGGAAGTCGTCACCAGCGTGCATTAAGGAAAGGCTCTCAACTAGTGCTCACACTAGCCAGAGCCCCACCAATAAATTCTCATCAGGAGCCGGTTTCAGGCCAAGCCTGCAACCCTCCTGATCCCCATTGATCATTCCTTTTCGCAGTGAGGAGCTTTACGGTACTCGGTACTAAAGCGGCTCCTTTTCCTTAATTAATGTGGGGAGTGTCTTTCACTGCCTGCATAGTTTTCTCTGGCTAGTTTGAACGCTAGTCAAGAGCCTTTCCCTAATATATGCTGATGTTTCTTCACCATGCCCCCCGCCGATACCCTAAGAGAAGGACAGGTCATTGATGAATGCAAGAAGAGTTGCAGATTCGGACTCAGACTGCGACTAGATCATAATATAGATTGGTAATGATGCGTACCGGAAAGAGCAATGCATTGCTGGAGACCCTAGTGCTTCTTTAGCAATTCTGTCTCCATACCTCTACGCGCTCTGTTTCTCATTACTACAACGCTAAAGAAAGACTTGTCCATTTATAACTCTCGCAAAATTTGGATGGTTTCTTTTCACATTTATCCCCCTGCGATTGTTGTTATTACTTTCTGGTACAAGCAGTTGCTTGATGCTTTTTTAATACAAGCTATAGCTGCACCATGCATCATTAATATTCCCGCAGGCAGGCTGATCAGCCGAACAGCCTGATTGAAGGTCCCCCATGAAAATATTTACCTCCTCAGTGACTTTGAAGGCAGCAGGCCAACGTTTGAAGAGTGTGATTTGGAGGAATTTCCCACACAGCAGACCTAGTAATGAAAGGAGATTGGGCAAATTCAGGTGGGTGTGTGATCTCCTTAACTTGTCCACCCTGCTAATCATTGTGTATGAATTACTACTAGCGCCCAAGCTATAGAAGCGACAAGCAGAGCGTTTAAATTTCGGGCAATGGCATGTGGCAGAAAGGAAAAAAGAGAGGAACACAGGTACTAAAAACACTTCCATGCCAAATCAAAATGCAACGCAATTCTTACAAGTTAGATATAAATGCAGAGCATAATTCATACCAATTAAAGGAAACGCAAAAGGTAACACTTGATACTAGGATAAAGAAAAGTAGGATTGAACAGAACAAATCCAATGTAAGAGTTTCATCAGTTTCGTGTGCACGCATCTGTTAACAAAGGAACCACCATCTTAGACTGCAATGCCCATACTTTAGTAACTACATTTTATACTTACTCATCCATAGCAGTGAACACGATTGTCAATAGAATGAATGGTCAGGAAACTAGTCGTAAATCACGAAAGTGCTTTGCTCGAAGCCCCAGTTTAAGACCGGAAAAAATGCCAAGCTCGATCAAGAACGGCAGCAGTCCACACACAGCAGCAGCTCCGTTGGTAATATTTTCACTTACCTCAACGTTATTAGGGAATAGCCACATTGGTTAAGAATTGGCAGTCCAGCAGAATAATTTCGGCACAATTGTGCAGGAAAGGATGTGATGCATGCTAGCAGAATCTGCTCAAAGAAACAGGTGGTCCAGCAGCAGCCTCCTGCGAGCAGCCCCACTCATTGCCAGCCACTCATCCACACGCAGTGCCAGCACAGAGCATTGCTGACGTGTAAGCACACGGTCCCTGAGCACTGCGGGGCTGAGGGGAACACCGCCTGTGTTGCAGCAGGAGTGTGAGGTGTGACGTTACGTTACGTGCTATATATGTGTGAGTGTGTGTGAAGTCCTGTAAATGTGTAAGGGAAACCCTGCCTGTGTTGCAGTAGGGGTGCAAGGTGTGACGTTACAGTACGTGTTAAATGTATGTGAGTGTGAATGTTAATTCCTGTGAATGTGTAAGGGAATCACCACTTGTACTGCAACAAGGGCGTGAGGTGTGACGTTACGGTATGTGTTATATGTGTGAGTGTGAATGTTAAGTCCTGTGTATGTGTAAGGGAATCATCAGTCGCACTGCAACAAGGGCGTGAGGTGTGACGTTACGGTACGTGAAGGTGGTATGGGATACACCGCTTGCGCTGCAAGTTGTAACTTGCAACAGGGGCGTGAGGTGTGCCATTACATAGGTGTAAGTGAGAATGCCTGTGAGTGAGTGACAATGCCTGTGCGTGAGAGAGAATGCCTATGAGTGATTTGCGTTTGTTTCATTGGGTATGAAGTGCTTGTTATGCTCAAGTGCAGAGACTTCTAGTAGAGCTTCTACCACACTTGTTTGGGCTGGTCAGCCAGGACAATATGTATAAAGAAAACTTACACCATTAAACATAACAACAATGCCTGTGCGTGTATGGCCGAATGAGCAAGGGGACATTGCCTGTTGCATGGTCGTTTGGTACCTGTCTTCTTTTCAGTCGTATGTTTTGAAATTGCACTAGCCCATTTCAATCTACTGCTCATTAATCTTCGACCACTTCCCCTCATGAATACTCATGAATACTCAGACATAACTCCTTATTCACACACACTATGCCTAGTCACAATCCACACCTATATGTGCACCCACGCACTTACAACAACACTGAGGTGCAGGATGCCAGCACACAATACAAGCACTCACCCCCACCCCAACTCGCACCCCCACACCTGCATTCGCGCCAAGGTGCTAGGGTGCCAGAAACAAATTCAGCTAAGCACTCACACTCACACCGACACCCACACCCACACTCGCACCCACACACCTGCATTCACGCTGAGGTGCCAGGGTGCCAGCATCGTTATGGCCAGCTTCCTGCAGGGGTGCACTTTCTTGCCCTCAAACACAACACCGTGCCTCACGCCGCTACTTTTTTTGCTACTGCCGCTGTTACTGTTGCTGCTGCTGCTGTTGCTGCAAACAGGAGCCTCACGACCACTGCTGGTGCTCCTGCTAGGAATGCTCCAGCTGCCACTGGTAACGCTATCACTGCTGCTGCTGCTGCTACTGCTAACAGAAGGCCCCTGTGCACTACTCCTAACAAGAGCTCCTTGCTCAGCCCTGCTGATTTTATCGCTGCTCTTATCACTGCTACTGCTGCTGCTGCTGCTGCTGCTGCTGCTGCTGCCGGACAAGGCGTGGTCGCCTTCTGAGGGGGTTCGGCGGCTGCGTTGTTTTTGCTTCTGTTCCCAACTGTTGCTGCGGCCCCGCCTCCGAGCAGGGGCAAAGTGGAACACACACGCCTGTGAGATCAATGAGGGACCTCGATCAGTGAGAGATCAACAACTTTGGCGGCAAATTTGGAGGGTGGAGGTACAAAATTTGGATGTAAAGAAGTAAGGAGACAGCAGGTGCAGTGTTTTGGAGGGCTTTGCCATACAGGAATAGTAGCTCTTTGAAGTTTCATTGTATATTATGTGTAAGCCCTGTATATTATGTGTAAGCCCTCAATAGCAGCGAGCTTGCATGCAAGTATGGGCAGTAACAAGAACAGATTTGAACTAGGGGTGGAAAGCAATCCAAGTCAATAACTTAGGATGCCTGGGGTCTTCTCATCAGGCTAAACTCCCGTAGTGTGCACAGCATCAAATTTGCAGTACCGATTCCTAAGTTCTGTAGCTAAGATGAGCACTTACAAATTCCCAAACAAGTGGCGCGTTCGAGGGTACTACTCGCAAGAGAAATTTCAAGCAAAGACCATTATAGATTAGCCTACCTGATCGCCCTGGTGCAAAGGTCTCCACTGTGGGTCATATATCCCTAAAGCATGCAGCATGATCAGCACCTGGGAATATTAAAATAGAAACCACGCACGGTTAGCCTACCTGATCGCCCTGGCGCAGGGGTCTCCACTGTGGGTCATCTATCCCTAAGGCATGCAGCATGATCAGCACCTGGGAATATTAAAATAGAAACCACGCACGGGTAGCCCACCTGATCGCCCTGGCGCAGGGATCTCCACTGTGGGTCATCTATCCCTAAGGCATGCAGCATGATCAGCACCTGGGAATATTAAAATAGAAACCACGCACGGTTAGCCTACCTGATCGCCCTGGCGCAGGGGTCTCCACTGTGGGTCATCTACCCCTAGGGCATGCAGCATGATCAGCACTTGGGACTTGACCAGGTCCGTTGCTTTGACTGCTGCCGCAAGCTCGTCAGGGGGGAGGTGGGCAGCCTGGAGTGGTGTCGTGCAAAAGAAGGGGACGCAAAACTGATCAGAGTCCCTGGGTGCCTAGAAGAGTGACACCTACAGCTTACGCTGCAGCCGCAAGGTTGGGGGGGGGGGGGCTAAACAACTCTGCTATTTTTATACGTTGTTCCTCTAGGAGCAAGTTGTGAGGGCCTTTGAGCAGTTGTAATATTTCCTGATAATAAACCCCTGCCTTATTTTCTTGGTGATAGATACATCATGATTGCCCATTACCCAGCTTGTATCCAGTGCATCAGCATTCTGTCCGCACCTACATCCACCCACACATACATATACACAAGCATATCAGTCCATACCCACGCCCACACACATGTGTGCATCAAGACCTCTCTAATCTACATCCACGCCCACGCCCACACCTGCATCAGCACTTTCTATCCATTCATAACCACACCCACACCCACACCCACACCCACACACATGCACATCAAGACCCTTCAAATCCACACCCAAGCCCACACCTGCATCAGCACTTCTTCCGTCACCCTGTCTGCCCCTCCTGCTGCCGTGCGCTGCTCCCAACGAGGCTTGAGCATGAGCCAATAACCGCCCGCGTGCCGCTCTGTCTGGAACAGCACCTTGAGCTGTGTGTGTATATGTATATGTGTGTGTATGTGTATATGCGGTGTGTGTACGTTTCTGCACGTATATGTATGCGTTTCTGCACGCGTGTGTGTATGCGTATATGTGATGTGTGTGTACATTTCTGCACGTATATGTATGTGCTTCTGCACATGTGTGTATATATGGTGTGTGTACGTTTCTGCATGTATGTGTTTCTGCACATGTGTGTATGTGTATTTGTGTGTGCGTGTGTACGTTTCTGCACATGTGTGTACGTAAATGCGTGCGTGTGCTGCGCTGGTCAATTTGCCACACGCTTACTGTTGTGTCCTCTATGCTCACCAAACAAACTGATACGGTTGTGCATTGTTTAGGTTATATTGCAAAAACCAGCTTGGACGTTGAAGGAGAGGCTGATCTGAGTGTGCTGCACTAAAGAAAGCATGGTAAGAGAGGACTGTTGCTTCATAGCTCTACCAAACTTTGAAGCCCACATTACCAACAAGCATGTGTACATGTCAACACTCATGCTCTGGCACACGCTAGCAGGCACGATGTTACATGGTTTATTACATGAGCACAAGTACCTCGATGAGCTTCTGCAGTAGCTGTGGGCGCTCCCTCAGGGCTGTAGCAGACGAGCCCAGCACACGCCTCACGGCTCGCTTGAACAAGGGCTGCCTGTGATCACAAAAATACACTTTTGTGAATGCAGGACTGTATCAAAATCAAGAGTATGAACAGGATACTGTATCAAAATCAAGAGTGAAAAGAATGACAGAAGGGAGCATGTTAAAGCCCAGTCCACACACCACACAGCTGAACAGCAGTCGCCTGATTGTCATTCTTTAAGGTTAGAAACTCAGTTTTTATCTAATTTTCTTTGCACTTGATCGTTTTGTGCTGTTGGGCTATTTACTTGCCAACCCAGTAACTGAAAGTCAGGCCAGCCATTCCTGTGAGAGTTCTTGCCCCAATGCAGAAGAATACATTAAGTATGTAGGAGCCTTGATTACATATGTCTAAGCATCCCTGCACACTCAATTCATGGCATGAAGTGCCCAGGTGGGCAGGGTGGATATCCCTGCCAAAAAACGAATTTCCACATGTGCTTGGAGGGGCCGACCAGAGCCTGCTATTTAATAGAAGATCTCAGCTGCCGCTGCCCACCGACGCCCACCCCCAGCATCTCAGACCAAAGTACTTGGCAAGGCATCCCTGGGGAGCATACTGAAAGGCCCCTGACACTCAGGTGGTGGCCAGACAGTGTGCTTGCGTGTTTTTTAAAATGCACCATTTTGCCCAGCAAACAGGTCCACGCACTAAGCCCTTAGGGGGCAAATATTCAACCCCCCTTCCTTTTGCTTTAATGGGTATGTTTTAACCCTAAACCCAGGGTTGTTCAGTTCTTTGGGAGCAAGGGTTTGATAAAGTTTGTGAAAGTTCTAGAAACCTCGAACTGTTCGAAGGGTTCGATGTGCTATTTTGGAAAACAGGCCCTTGGGCTCCTACCCCCACCTTAAATCTCCCAATTAGGTGTGTTTTGTTCATTTATATTTATAGGGGGATAAAAGGGGCCAGAATGGGACCATGTCATCATTGTAGAGCAGAAAAAGGAGAACCTTAAGGTGCATTGCAAGTGCCGCGTTGTACAAATCCTTAGCAGTTCAGAAATGTGTGACAAGTTTGGCCCACAAGACCAAGGAAACTTCCTGGCCTGATACAGATTACATCATTGAAAATGTTACTTTACTGCAAGGAAAGAGTGGGACTGAACTGGGGGGGGCTGCTGTCCCTTGCAATTTTGACAGGCACATGCTGTTAAGTTCAAAGAACTCTTAAAAGTCCGTCGAACTTTGACCGAACTCCAAACGGCATTTTTCAAATTCGTTAAAAAGCGTGAAAGTTCGCGAACCCGAACTTTTGGCCAAACCTCGAACTGAACAACCCTGCCTAAACCTATCTGGGAACAAAAGAAATGGTGAAATTCGGACAAGACCCTACATTTCTACACCCATGCCACCTCTCTGGCAAAGATATGGCACAAATCCAGCCCCCCCCCCTTCGCACCCTTGACCCCAATTTCAATGATTTTCTGCAGAAATGTCACAATATTGTATAGATACCATTATTATCTCAAATGTGCATTCCAGGAGAGGAACATAAATCCCCCCTTTTTGGGTGGGCCTGGCTGGCCTGACTGAAAGAACCGAGTCTTTGCCTTGATCTGCTTTTCCTAGGGTTGGCCAAAAACGTATCTATACACCGTACTTGACCGTAAATTTGGTGATTCCCCAGCCAAAAATGCCGTATATACTCCGTATATATAATCTATTCTGGCCAACCCTAGCTTTTACGCATCACCACCCTGTACTAAATCACTGTTTAGCCCCTTCGCCTGTACGGCTCAAGCACGGCATTGTCCGTGCCAGGTTAAACAATAACAGAGAGCTGCTGTCATAAATGCCCACAAAAAGGCTGACTCAACAAAACCAAGCGCTACTATCACATACAACCACACAAGGGCAAACTCAAGCAATTTGAGTGCTCAACGGGTCACCTGTATTGTGCTTGAAGCATGTGGTTCACCTTACTACTGGAAGCATGCAGTTTACCTGTACTGTGCTTGAAGCATGCAGTTCACCTTACTACTTGAAGCATGCAGTTTACCTGTACTGTGCTTGAAGCATGTGGTTCACCTTACTACTGGAAGCATGCAGTTCACCTGTTCTGTGCTTGTAGCATGTGGTTCACCTGTACTGCTTGAAGCATGCCAGGCCCCAGGCCAGCTTGATCAGCGACTCCAAGGTCAGCAGCTCTTGCTGCTGGTGCAGGACACGACCCTCCACCACCGCCACAAGCTCATCAAGCAGCTCGCTGCTGGGAGAGTGCTGCACAATGGAGGTATGTAGCGTAAAAGGTGAGCGGGTTAGAAGAGCAGACAATGTGTAAACGTTGTTGCTACTGGTGCAGGATTCGGCCCTCTGGGAGGTCGTCAAGCGGCAAGCTGCTTGGAGATGTCTGCTCACTGAGGGAGTGGGCTCAAATGAGTGAGAGGGACGGAACAAAGCCTAAAAAAATATGTCTGCTCACTGCTTGAAAAAATATGTCTGCTCACTGAGGGAGTGGGCTCAAATGAGTGAGAGGGACGAAACAAAGCCTAAAAAAACGGCGTGCACAGATGGACGCATGAGTTCTTGGATGCATCCCACTGTGTGCTGCTGGGACAGTGCTATGCAGGTGCGAGAAAAGGTGATGAAAACAGAGAGGTGAGGACATTGGAGATACAAAAAGGAATGAGGAAAAGAGCATCTGCGCACAGGTTAAACATGTGTGAGCAATAATTCAAGATCACGCAGCCTGTAGAGATCTGCATCTAAACAAAGTCACAGCAGGAATTTAAGTAAATTGAACAGGCTCTGGGGATGTGCGATAGGTGCCAGACACCGTGACTGCTGCTTGGGAAGGTGAGGCATGGCAACAGCCCTGGAAGACACCACAAAAATGAAAATTTTAGCAAGCATCCAAATTGAGAATTTGTGCACGCATCCATGCAGCTGACGGCACAGGAACACACACACACACACCTACAGCGCTGCCAGGCTGCTCACCACCTCTAGACGGTGAGCGCCGGCCACCAGCACCTGTAGCTCAAACCACAAACAGCACATACCTACACACATACATACAACTGACGACACAAGAACACACACACACCTGCAGCACTGCCACGCCGCTCACCACTCACGCTAGGGAGCGCTGGCCACTAGCAAGTTTGTAGCTCTAACCACACAGCACATACCTACGTGCATACATACAGCTGACGGCACAGGAACACAAACATACACACCTGCAGCACTGCCACGCTGCTCACTACCTCGCACACGGTGAGCGCTGGCCACCAGAAAGTCTGTAGCTCAAACACATAGCACACACCTACACGCATACATACAGCTGACGGCACACGAACACACATACACACACATCTACAGCACTGACACGCTGCTCACCACTCACGCTAGGGAGCGCTGGCCACCAGCAAGTCTGTAGCTCTAACCACTCAGCACATTCCTAAATGCATGCATAGGGCTGATAGCACAGGAACACACACACAAACACACACCTGCAGCGCTGCCAGGCTGCTCACCACCTCACACACGGTGTGCGTGGACAGCTGGCTGGCTGCGCCCTGCAAGCTGCGACAGATGGCTGTCAGCAGCAGCGGGGAGGGTTGGTAGCGGAGGGAGACACAGGCTGAGAGGGCCATGGACAACAAGCCTGGGTGGAATGCTTTTTGCTGCTGCTGCTGTGGCTGCAGTAATTGTAGCTGCTGTAGTTGCTGCTGCTGTGACAGGTGCTGCTGTTGTGGCCAGAGCGGTTGGAGCTGCTGCAACTGGAGTGGTGGTTCCTGCTGCTGCTGCTGCTGCTGCTGCTGCCTCTCGTGCCCGTGAGATTGCTGCTGCTGCTGCTGCTGCTGCTCCTCATGCCATTGGTACTGCTGCTGCTCCAGCGCCTGCGCGTCTCCCTCCTCCCTCCCCTGCACCACCCCCAGCTCATGCGCAAGCACCTCCATCAGCACGTCCAGCTTTTGAGGCGTACACCTGTGCTGTGCCCTACCGAGAGCGAAGAGCAGCGGAACCACTTCTTGTGCGGTCACGCCAGCTGTCGTTCCCCAGGGCACACTGCTCCTGGTTGGAGAAAGCGCCGGGGGGGCGGGGGGTGCTGCCGTCGTTGTTGTGGTTGGTGGTAGTGGAGGCGCTGCTGCTGGTGCTGCTGGTGCTGGTGCTGCTGGTGCTGCTGCTGAGGGTGCCGTGGATAGTGGTGCACGTGCCAGGGATGCTGTCATGGCTGGTGCTGTGGATAGTGGTGCACGTACCAAGGCTGCTGTCATGGCTGCATCCATGAGTGCAGGGCAAGCTACATCCTTGCAAGCCAGCACGAGCACCATGCTGCTCAGGGAGGCAACTGGCGTGTGCGTGCTGCCCCCTGAAAACAAGGCGTCGCTCCATGGGGTTGCTTGCAGAGAGGGAGGGGGGCGCTGCAGCATGCGTATTTTGTGTGGGTGAGTTGTATGTGTATGAGTGTATGTGTGTGTGTTGTGTGTGCATGTATGCATGTGTGTGCATGTATGCATGTGTGTGCATGTGCAGTTTGAACGGAATTATATGCAAGCAAGAAAGTTTATCAACGAGTGCTATGCAGGTAGAAGCTGAAACCGCCCAGACAGCGTGTTGGTATTTCTGCATGCATGCTGATGAACAGAAAAAAAGTATGCGAGCAGTGAAAGGCACCCCCTCCAATCCCAGGAATCGTTTGGGCACTGTAAAAATCCTTTCCCACAGCAAACCAGCAAAGGCCCAAGCGAAGAACAAGAGGGGGAAGCCTTCACACAGTTAAAAATTTGACCAACAGCGATACAGCGCCTGAGGAGGGGAGTATTTTTTGGACTTTCCCAGACCTAGATGCTGAACAGCTACCGTACTCACCTCTATTTTAAGCTTTCCCCTATTTTCAAAACTTTTTGAGCAGGTTATATTTATACATGATACGTACATGACACGTGCGTAACCTGTGCACCCAATTTTCAATGTTCTTTTCCAGCAGGTGTACATGACACCCACCAGTGCACCTGCCACCAGTGCCACCAGTGCACCTGCCACCAGTGCACCTGCCACCTTGCACCTGCACGCAAGCAAAGCACGCTCCCACACTCCCATGCAGCCGACGTTTTCACACTCATCTCTGTAAGCACTTCCAATTCCAGGTACAGCTGACTTCATTCAAACATGATTCATAGCGCGTGCTTGTGTATCAGGATTGTAGTATCCCGTGGGGGAACCGGAATAAATAACAAAATTTATAATAACAAAAGCTGGTTCGAATCTCATTGAAATTGCAGGAGCGATAGCAGTTCCGGATAGTTTGAAGCGGATTTTGGGAATGACAGTAAGAATGACACTGTGAGAGTGGGAAGAAGAGGGAAAGGTCAGCCAGAAGAAAGGGGGAGGGGTCAGCCACCCCAGCAGGCTCTTCCTCCTGAACAAGCCTCCCTCTTTCTTCCCCCTAGAAGCATGTGAGTGCTGGGCTCGAGTGCTTGCACCTTGCATGGCAGGCAATCCACCTTGGCAGCTTGCACCAAACTGACTGACTCCAGATGGAAGCGCCTCGCTCCTCCTCCCTCTGCCTCCTCCTCCCCCTGCACCTGGCCCTGATGAGGCCTCAACCAGCAGCCATGTGCGAACCTTGAACAATGTCTAGCGCACGAGAGCACACACATACACACATGCATACACACATACATGCACACACATACACGCATACACACATACACACACACGAACACGCACACACGCACATACACACACGCACACAAACACATATGCACATACACACGCACACACATGCACATGTACATACACATGCATATACGCACATACAAACGTACGCACACACACACATACGCACACACACTAACACAACACACACAAGCACACACACGCAAACACACACACACATACACGCACGCACACACCCGCACACACACTCGCACACGCCCGCACACACACACGTGCACCTGCACCTGCACACACGCACACACACATACACACACGCATACACGGGCATATGACCTTGAGCAATAGCAGCGAGTGCTTTTGAAGACATCTAACGATTAGCATATTTTTTATTATGTAAACCGAAGCCCTCGACTCCTGCTTGACTCCTTCAGTGCCTGAAAATGAGTACATCACGCTTGGGACGGGGGGCGACAGCCCCCGGCCCGGGAAATATTATAACACCCTGAATAATTTCAAAAGCAGTTCCAGGAGAACCCTGAGAATTTTTACAGGCTGTTCCGGGTGTACCCGAATATTTGGGTACCCTGTGTACTAACTACCTTGTTGTGTATATGTATATGCGCTAGTCTCTGTAAGCGCACCTGTTCCAGGTACAGCTGACTTCATCCAAACATAACCCATACCGTGCTCAACTGCGTGAGTACGCTCCCGTACCTTGACGCAGCCAATATTGGAGCATTATAGGCCTACCAAGCTGAAGGCCATTGGAGCATTATAGGCCATTGGAGCATTATAGGCCATTGGAGCATTATAGGTATCTTGACGCAGCCAATATTGGAGCATTATAGGCATCAAGCTACCAAGCTCACCTGTGTGGGCGCCTCCCCAGATCCAGTTGGACACAGCTGCTTTTAACGGGAAGGCTGACGCATCTCAATGCAGCCGTCGTTTGAGCATGAGGCATCAAGCTACCAAGCTCACCTGTGTGGGCGCGTCCCCAGATCCAGTTGGACACAGCTGCTTTTAACGGGAAGGCTGACGCATCTCAATGCAGCCGTCGTTTGAGCATGAGGCATCAAGCTACCGAGCTAACCTGTGTGAGTGTGTCCTTAGACCCAGGTGAAGACAGCTGCTCTCTACCAAGCTCACCTGTGTGAGTGTGTCCCCGTATCCAGTTGGCGGCAGCTGCTCTAGAAGGGAAGGCTGACGAACCTTGGAGAGCACGGCAGTGCCCAGGTGAGCATACAGCTGCGTGTGGGTGGGTTTGGGCAAGTGCTTTTGTGTGCAGGAGTGTGCATCTGTGCCTTGTACAAATATAATTTAGTTGTTGCCTTTTTCTGTTTCACGTTTGCATGTTTGTGTGTGCGTGTGTGTATGTGTGTGCGTGCGTGTGTGTATGTATGCGTAAATAGAGCTGCGAGCGTACAATACATGTGCGTGTGTGTGCGCATGTGCATATGATGCACGTGTAGTCCAGAGGAATGTGTGTGAATGCGTAGAGCAGGTGCATAGTTTAATGGAGGGTTGGAGTGGGTTTATCATGTTGTTGCATGTGCGCGTGAGGTGAATCATGCGTGCGTGCGGCACAGGACACATGCGTCTCTTCAGATAAGGACTGGAGAAGGACGGCTGCGCCAGTGTTTATGTGTTCAAGTGAGAGAATCATGCGTGCGGCACAGGACACATGCGTCTCTTCAGATAAGAACTAAAGAAGGACGGCTGCGCCAGTGTTTGTGTGTTCAAGTGAGAAATATATGCGTGTGGCACAGGACACATGCGTCTCTTTACATGGAGAAGGACAGCTGCGCCAGTGTGTGTGTGTGCGCGTGTGTGTGTGTGTGTGTGTGTGTGTGTGTGTGTGTGTGTGTGTGTGCGTGCAAGTGAATGTTATGCGTGCGGCACAGAGCACGTGTGTCTTTTTACATGAGGACCGGAGAAGGACAGCTGTGCCAGTGTGTTTGTGTGTGTGTGTGAGTGTGTGTGTATGTAATTGAGAAATATATGCGTGTGGCACAGGACACATGCGTCTCTTTACATGGAGGACAGCTGCACCAGTGTGTGTGTGTGAGTGTGTGTGTGTGTGTGTGTGCGTGCAAGTGAAAGTTATGCGTGCGGCACAGAGCACGTGTGTCTTTTTACATGAGGACCGGAGAAGGACAGCTGTGCCAGTGTGTTTGTGTGTGTGTGTGAGTGTGTGTGTATGTAATTGAGAAATATATGCGTGTGGCACAGGACACATGCGTCTCTTTACATGGAGGACAGCTGCACCAGTGTGTGTGTGAGTGTGTGTGTG
>Ga0307947_1000471_pt1 | contig 28225 bp, 29 predicted proteins | sample OrgLakmetagen232_FD_201840 | JGI IMG/M metagenome (GOLD analysis project Ga0307947, IMG submission 201840) | Saline water microbial communities from Organic Lake, Antarctica - #232 | ecosystem: Environmental > Aquatic > Non-marine Saline and Alkaline > Saline | place: Antarctica: Organic Lake...
AGAAGGCACAGGCTGTACGTAAAATGCGTGAAGGCACAGGCTGTACGTTGAATGCGAGAAGGCAAGGGCTGTACGTAAAATGCGTGAAGGCACACGCTGTACGTTGAATGCGTGAAGGCACACGCTGGAAGTGAAATGCGAGAAGGCACAGGCTGTACGTAAAATGCGAGAAGGTACAGGCTGTACGTAAAATGCGTGAAGGCACACGCTGTATGTTGAATGCGAGAAGGCACAGGCTGTACGTAAAATGCGTGAAGGCACAGGCTGTACGTTGAATGCGAGAAGGCAAGGGCTGTACGTAAAATGCGTGAAGGCACACGCTGTACGTTGAATGCGTGAAGGCACACGCTGTAAGTGAAATGCGAGAAGGCACAGGCTGTACGTTGAATGCGAGAAGGCAAGGGCTGTATGTTGAATGCGTGAAGGCACACGCTGTACGTTGAATGCGTGAAGGCACAGGCTGTACGTGCCCGATGTATGCACTTTGAGCACAGTCACGAGTATAAAGTACTCAGGCAATGCAGGAGCGGAAAACAAACTCTGGTCGGGTGTCACGATAGTCACAATGCGCCAAGCTCCCCATCACTCACGAACATGGAGTACGCAGCTGAACACGCAGCTGAACACGCACACGCACACGCACACGCACACGCACACGCACACGCACACGCACACACAGCTGAACACGCACACGCACACATAGCTGAACACGCACACGTACACACACACACGCAACATGCACAGCAGCAGGCAAAGCGCAACACGCACCTCCATCCAGACCCCATTGCTCAGCTGCAAACCCTCCCTATGATGTCCTGGCGGCGGCAGCAGCACTTGCGGCGTCAGCTGCCCGTTCGCATCATACTGCTGCTGCTGCTGTTGTCGTGGGGGTACCAGCATTAGCTGCCCGTTTGTGTCGTACTGCGGTGTCTGCACGTTTTCGTTGCTGTACTGCGGCAGCAGCACGTTGCCGTGCACGTCATACTGCGGCTGCTGCTGCTGAGAAAGGGGGGGGAGGAGCTGGCCGTACGCATTGTGGTGAAGGTTTTGGGGGAGCACTGATCCAGGGAGCAGTGAGCTGTTGTCGACGGCATCTGGCTCCTCAGCAAGAGTGGGGAGCGTGCCTGTGATTGTGTGTGTACATTTATTGTGTGTGTACGTTTGTCAGTATGTGTGTGTGTGTTTGTCAGTACGTTTAAGTTTGTCGGTGTGTGTGTACATTTGTTTGTCAGTGTGTGTGCACGTTGGTCAGTGTGTGTACGTTGGTCAGCATATGTGTGTTTGCCAGTGTACGTGCGCTTTGGAATACAGATCCAGGGAGCAGTAAGTTGTTGTCAATGGTCTATGGTTCCTCAGTGAGGAGCGTGTCTGTGTGTCAGTGTTTGCAAGAGCTTACTATTGTTTACTAGTGTGTGTCAGCCTTTGAACTGCATCATCCTTTTTAGGACCCTACAGAACGCTGCCAAATCTGTTGTGAGGTCAAAGCTTGCATCGCCCTCAAACTTGATCTCACATGTCATGCAGATCAGTCAACCTTCTGAACAACGCGTGGTCACACAAACAACACACACATACCACCAGCTGCTCTTGCTGCTTTCATGAAGACACACACACACACACACACACGCACACACACACACACACCATCAGCTGCTCTTGCTGCTGTTGCTGTACTGCCGCTGTTTCCGCTCTTATTATTAAGCCTAATAATACAAACAAACAACGCACGGATCAACTGCTGCTGCCGCTTTTGAGGGTCTCGCACTGCATCCATGTGCAGCCCTGGATGCCCGCTAGCTAGGTCTCAGAGTGCGTGACCCAATAAACCATCAAACATGCGTTCGATTCTCCTGCAACCAAACGTACCAATCATCAACTGCTGCTGCCGCTTTTGAGGGTCTAATGCCGCATCCATGTGCAGCCCTGGATGCCCCTCTGCGTTTGAGTTGACCAAATCTACGAGAGCGCGTCTGTCAATGGTGGCCGCCTGTGAACAGACACACACACACACACACACAAAACACACACACACACACAAGCAACATGTAGTGTCTCACGTGCACGTGTAAAAGAACATGGCTGAGATGCACATTATGCAGGTGAGCGATTGCAGCGTACTTGCGATTCCTTACTAAGTCGCGCTAAACACCCACCCACCCCCACTCAACCCCAACCCCACACTCACACCCACGCCCACGTACATGCACACGCGCACACATTACACATGCATCAACATGCACACACATACACATGTGAACGAGGCATATGTGGGACCGACCTTTGTCAGCCGCTGCTCCATTTTGAGCAGCGAGTTCAAGCCTAGCTCTGACCCTTTGTCCTTAAATAAGCCAAGCTCCTCCTGAATGCAGTAGGGGCACAATTCAATTAGGGCCAGCACACAGACCATCAGAGTACAGGAGCACTGAACGATGAACAAACCAGATACATTACAGAAGCAGGGTTGACGGGAGGCCATACTGGAGTGTGTGTGTGTGTTTGTGTGTGTGTGTGTGTGTTTGTGTGTGCGTGCGTGCGCGCACAAATGATGTACAGCAGCACGGGGACAGCAAGAGACGACACATTTGCCTGTATCCCAGGTGAAAACTTACTGGTAGGGTGCCTTGACGAAGCACTTTCCAAACTCCAAAATAACACGCGTGCATGCACACATCGCACACACAAATACACACACACGCACGCACGCGCACGCGCATGCAAACACTTATGCCATATGAAGAGTTGGCCAGAGCAGTCATAAGCACGTGGTATGTGTATATGGTACAGATACAATATCCTTAGCCTAATTTCCAGGTTAACCGTCATACATAGGGTTGGCCAGAACCGTATATGTACACCATATATGACCGTATATTTAATGATTTCCCTGCCAAAAATACCGTATATGCACCGTATATATATGGTTCTGGCCCACCCTAGTCATACACGAACTGCAAATAAGACTCAGGCCAACCGTATACATATGCAAGCAGGGCAGTGCCTACCTTTGGTGTGTGATGGGCCTGCATGACTGCTTGCCTCTGGGGTGTGGGAGCGATTGACTGACCGCTAAATGGCCCCCCTCTGTCAAAATCCAGCAGAAGCGCTTGATCAATGCGGGGGTCAAGAGGCCGAACCTGTGTGTATGTTGTGTGTGTGTGTGTGTGAGTTTGTAGTGTGTGTGTGACTATGTGTGTAGTGTGTATGTTTGTGTTTTTGTGTGCGTATTGTATGTGTGTATTTAAGTATGCGTTACGTCACATGACTCATGTGTGTGTACGTGTGTGAGCGTACTGCAGCACACTTTGATAGCTACAATCACGCACATCTACTGAAGACATGCAAGCACAGGCAGTCTCGTTCTTTCTCTTTCTCTTACATACGTGCGTACTTTGAACAAACACAGATATGTACAGGCAGGGCAGGCATGCTCGCTTGCATGTGAAAATGTGCAGGTACATTTGTTTGTGTGTCTGTGTGTGTATGTGCGTATGTGTGTATGTATGTGTGTGTGCGTGTGCGTGTGTGTGTGTGTGTGTGTGTGTGTGTGTGTGTGTGTGTGTGTGTGAACAAACACCAACCAGGTACGAGCTGTTGTAAGATAGCCGCATCTTGTCCCCCTCGTGAGGCATATACAGGGTACGCTGGATGGGGTTGTGAAGCGGAAGAGGAGGCCCCTGGTTCTGTGTCCATCCAGCAGGTGGCATGTAACTGACCCCTCCCGTCTCTGTGTCTGTGAATGCTCCCCCTGAGGCTTGCGCTCGAGCTGCGTCATAGCCCTCCGAGCCTCTGGGCGGAGGCCTCTTGCCTGCATACACGTGACATTAGCAGCATGAGGAGAGCTTTGCTTGAGGCTGGCCTCTGCTCTGCACCTGGATGCTGTGCTTGAAAGGCAGTCAGCAACCCACCCTCACAAGACGCATTGCGCAGAGGCGAGGCCGGCAGGTATCAGTACGCGCATGGGTATGCTACGCACGGAGGAAAGAACACGAGCTCTTGACACCCAGTACCTTCACCCCCTACCTAAGAGCCACGAGGAGAGTGCCTTTGCTGCTGCGCCTGGTCTGGCATACGGAGGGGGGCGAGGGGGCTGGTACACGTAGCCTTCTTGCTGGTTACCCATGCTTAGGGCCTCTTGTTGCAGCTGAAAACCCTGCTCATACGATCCCATGACAGCAGGGTACCCCTGCTGGTGGTGGCCCACGACCACCGCCTCTTGCTGTTGCTGGTAATTCAAGGGCGAGTTGAACCCTTGCTGGTTGTCCATGATTTCCACAGCTTGATGGTTTCCCTGCTCGTACCCTGAGGGTGGAAACCCTTGCTGGAGCTCCGTGCCAGCTGGGTGTGGATTTACATGTGTAGGTGTGTATGAGTGTGTGTGTGTGTTTGTGTGTGTACGTGTGTGTTGTTTGTGTGATTATGTGTGCATGTATATGCGTGTGTGTGTCTCTGTGTGTGTGTGTGTGTGTGTGCGCTCGTGAGATGTATTGACTGGTCAATTGACTGGTCACACGGTCAAAACACACCTTGCTGCATCATGCCTGGATCCAGTGTTTGGCCACTAATCTCAGTTCAAGTGCATCTGGACGGGAGGGCTTCTCTCTTGAAAGCAATGTGGCAACAGCGACAGCTTCACAGTGATGTTGCCATGTCAAGATACAAATTTCTTTATAAAAATTATGATCATCATAACTAGCAAGCCCAAAGCGAAACGAACGGGAGAAGAACGATTTTTAACAGCAATAATTATAGAACGGTCGATTACTTTAATTTGCTAGCATGTCCATGTTGCGAGGGGCGCTGTCTCAGGCGAGTTAACTCCTTGCTTTGCAGCACACTGCGAATTGAAACGCTCAGTCAGAAGGCGGAGGAAAGCTCGTTCTATGGCTTGCATTTCGGCCTTTCTCAAAACTTTCTGGACGCAGAAAAACTTACCTCCTTTCCCCTCTGCCCGCTGAACAGGCTCTACGGCAGCAGCATGGCTCGGCACAGCTAGCAGCTTCCTCCCTGTTTGCCTCCAGGTGGGTGGGTGATGGGCGATGGTGATCATCAATACTCATGTGCAGGAAGACTGAGCTCAGCCACCAAAACCTCTTCCCTGCATGTTGCAGGTACCTGACCACATCCTTGCAAGTCCTGTCCCCTCAGCCCCACCCAGATGTGGCCAAAGACAGCCAGGTGCGCGCGCAGGACGTGTGTTGTGTGGTGGCGTGTGTGCGGTGCGGATCTACTCCCACATCCCACATCCCACGATCGTGCTAGCTTCATACACGACATTCTTTGTTCTAGTACTTCATCGTGGAGAACTCCCTTAACCACACATATACACACGCACACACATTTACTCACATACACGCACCTGCAAACACACACACACACACACACACACACGCACGCATACATGCACATGCACATGCACACACACATGCACACACACATGCAAATATGCATGCAATCTCATTCCAAAACACAGGCTTATGCTTTTCACTTGCAACGTCTTTGAGTGCAAGGCATGCACTTCATTAAGGTTGTGTGTGCGCTTTGTGTGCTGGTTAAACATGGACTGGTTTTAATGTGAACACAAAAAGGAATTTATGCACGGTTGCTAGAGCATGCATCTTACTTCACAAGTGTGTTTCCTATGTCCAGGCTGGTGCACCTCCGCAGCAACAGCAGCAGCAGCAGCAGCAGCAGCACGCTCAAGCTGGGACTTCCTCAGGGAGCGAGACTAGGGAAGAGGGCTCTAGCAGTAGTCATAATAGCCAATCTAGTAGCAGCGGCGGCAGCAGCACCAGCAGCAGCCAAGAGGGGGCAGCGGGCAGCACCGGCAGCAACAGCAGCAGCAGTAGCAGCACTGGAGCAGACCCTTGCGTGGAGGACATGACGCAGAGAGTTTTCAAGTCCTTCCGTTCTGGCTACCAGGTACGAGAGTGCATTTAAGCTCTAGTACACACACACACACACACACACACATTCAAATACATACACACACTCAATACAATCACACATTTACACACTTGCAAAACACACGCATACAAACACACCAATGCAGAATGTGCGCACAAAAATGGAGAGTGCCTCAAAGGGCGAAAGGGACAGCCAATTACTTCAGGAAGCAGCAAAAGAAATGCAGGCAGTTTTCAGGTGCGTGTGCCTGATCTTTGCATGATTGCTCTGGTCTGCCAATGGAAGTACTCACACAGTATGCGACTTGTAGGTACTGCAAAGGCACGCAAGTTTGCACAAACATACATGCTGAACTCATGCTTAATTTATGCGCGTGCGCATACGCAAGCAATGCACACATGTACACACACACACACACACGCACACACTCACACATCTCCAGGGCGGGTGACCACATACGATCTGCCACGCGCAAGTACACGGGCCCTGTGGCTGCAGTTCCCAGTGAAGACGGTGAAGGGGGGGGGGGGCCTTCGGAGATTGTGGTCACAAAGCAGCGGCCCAGCACGTGGCAGACGATCCATGAAAAGGTGGGTTTAGGTTTAAACCGATACGACAGGCAGGAGTTATCTGGGAAAGAAAGTCCAGGCTGGTATTTCAAACGAGGTTAGTCCGCTAAGCAGTTGATTAAGGGCGGAGGAACCTATACGACTAGTGGGGTTGAAACGAAGCGCCAATGTGGTAAGCATGCCGATAAGTTGTGAAATCACGAATTGGTTGGGAGCTGCACGTAGAAACACAGGCCGTGAATGTGCTGTACTCTGTAACATGTATGAACACCGTTATGCACCAGCATGTAATGCTGTTAGTGTTGGCCAGAACCGTATATATACGTATATATACACCGTATATTTGGTGATTTCCAAGCCAAAAATACCGTATGTACACCGTATATATATGGTTCTGGCCAACCCTAAATGCTGTGTACCAAAAGGTACGGACACTGTAGCGTTGATCCGTCCCGTCCCATGTGCAATCTAAAAGAGGGAGATGCATGTTGAGGCTTCGCCCCAGCCTGCAACGACCTACCATGAGGTGATGATGTAAGAAATCCGCAACCGCACACGCCATCTTATGCTCACATGCTCTCACTTGCACAATACATGTTTCTGAGTTGTTATGGTTACGCCAATCCACTCACTGACGCTTTTAATCATGCACATACACACACGCAGCTCGGCGGCATTCCTTTCTTCGGCAAACTAGGCGGGGTCAAAGACTCCTCAGCGTACAAGAAAGGGAAGGACCTTTACGAGGACATGCGTGAGAAGTACGAGACGAGCGACAACCCAGCAGTCCATAAGGTACAGGCACATGCGCATGCTGTAAACATACATGCTTTGTGTGGGCACAGACAAGTGCAGAAATAAACACATACAAGGACATGCATGCAAACACACACAGGACATGCACACACAGAATCTGTGCCACAGACACAGGCAAAACACACACATACACATACACACACAGATTGACGACATCAAGGACCGCTTAGTGTCAGGGAGCGAAGGCAGCCGTGCGATGCGGGAGATCCGCACGCGGGACATGCACTTTGATATGAACACTTTTGTGCGCTCCGTGAAGGTGTGTGGGCGGGCGCAGCCCTTGCTCGTCCTGTGATGTCTGTGCAAGTTTGGCATTTTGTAAGTATGCTGGCAAGCTCTACACTTTGTCAGTGCTCACCTGCCTCTCTTTTTTTGATGAACTTGTACACTGCCTTTCACATCTCAAATCAATATGGGTAGAAGGTGCTCGCTTTTGTTATTAATTGTCGTGCGTTTCTTTAGGGATGCGCGGGGGAAGTGTGACGTGTGGCAGGTCTTGCTCAATCACTGTCAAATCATTTGTAAGCCAAGGCTATGCGGTATGTCTCACCAGTTGTTCAGTAGAAAAGAAACCCACGTGTTGTTTCCGCACTTAAACACCTTTCATGCCCAATACATGACCATCCGACGATGCCCATACAGTAATGCCTTATTGACACACATACACATATGCGCATTCACTCGTGCAATCACACACACACACACACACACACACACACAAACACACACACACACACACACATGCCCTTCCTGCATAGTTGGATGCCCCTGTGGTAAGCAAGGCCTTCTTGAACCACGACCTGCCCACGCTCAAGCTGCACTGCGGCCCAGAGCTGCTGGAGCGTTTTTCTGGCATCTTCAAGCACTTCTCTGAACAGGTGTGTGTGTGTAAACAGTATTTCCTGTGGCATAATTAAGCACTTCTCTAATTCAAGCACATCTCTGAACAGAGAGTGGCTTGCGCAACCGGCTTGCATGCACTCAGTTATAGGTATCGCAAGTACAGTCATCCAAGGCTCCTGCGGGATTGCGCCCTTGCTGTGTGTGCAAGCAAGCCTGTCGTCTTACGCGGTGGAGGTGTATCATGGCTTTGATATACCTGTATTCAAAGTTAGACTGCGACTGTGTTGATATCTCTTTCTGAGCGCCTTTGTGAACGAATAGCGTACGCACGCACGCTACCATATACATCACACTGTGCCTCCCCCTTCCCTTCCAGGGTTTATTTGAGGACCCCACCATCCTGTTTGTGGGAGATGTCGAAGTGGTCGAGGTGGGTTGGATTCTTATATATCCACCTTCTGATGTTCCCGTTTTCGTTAAACCGCTAGCAGCTGCGCTTCATGACTGAGGCTGTACCTGTTCTGGCCCTGACTGGTAATTGTAGGTGTGGAAGTACAGAGCAGGTAGAACGAGGTTATGACGTGCTAACAAAGTGAAGCCGCCTTTTACAAGCAAAAGCTGTGTGTGTGTGTTTGTGTGTCCCTCTCATCTTATGGTGCGCCGTGTCGTGCGCAGATCAAGCTCCTGGACGACGACCCCTTTGCCATCGTGCAGTTCCACTGCCAGCAGCTGAAGTGCACACGCGACAAGTTTGGGAACGTGATCGAGGGTGCTACAGACTCGATTCAACGAGTCTACTACTTTTGGGGCCTTCAGCAGGTACATTGAGCTAGGTTTGGTTAGATACTTTATGTGTTGTGCGATACGAGGTGTAAGATGTATCCACGAGTGCTGGGTAAGATAGAAAATAGTAAAGGCTGCGCTGGTCGTGTAAAACACATCTGGTGTGATTAAAGGGAGGTGTGCTTAGATGCCAGTACCCAGAAGGCCTTGCAACCCGTGGTTCTGGGTAAGCTATCAGCACTACTTGCATCTCATGCCACCTCTCACTTATGCGATTTTGCAGGAGAAGCAAGGTGTGATCACTGCAGACGGACAGGTGCTGCCGCCTCGATGGGTCATCAAAGACATGATGTGGCAGAGCATGCTCGCCCTCGTGTAAAGCCCTCCTCCTTGCAGCTTTTGATGCAGCTTTGCAGTGGCGTGTCGCAGAGGAGTCCATTGATGTTTTGTCACTCTCCTGGGGTGGGGAAGCTCGCTGCAGGAAGGGATATGTTTCCACACAGCAGCAGACCAGGGGAACCGCCAAAACATTCCATGCTTGGGTTGGCCAGCTTCTCGCGTCATCAGCACCGTTTGGGAGCGCCTTCTTGTGCTACAAGCTGTAGAGAGAAAAGAAACGTGGAGGTTTCTGTTCGGTTGCTTGCTTTGGGTTGCTTGTTTGAGCCTTTTTTCTTACACTTTTTCTTGGATTCTCGTTAATGGATTCTCGTTAAACTGACTTCATGTTGTAAATGAGCGCTAACTATCCACTTGTTTTTGGCGTGAAAACTCACCACGACGCGTTTTGATACCACGAACTTAACGGTACTTTTTATTGTATTAGGTCAGGGTCGCGCGACCGAGGAGACAACAAACAGAAGAGCAGGTCGCCAATTTTTCCTGATCGGCTGGTGCAGTAGCTCCAGTTAAATACTAAAGTTATTATGGAAGTTATAATAAAGATAAGCTAAACAGATCACTGCATAAACGACGTAGTCTGTAGTAAATTTAGAAATCAATAGAATATAACATATTACTTGTCCTTGACCGTGAACTAAGGCACCATGTCCGGCATTGGAACGGGGTGCGCATGGCACGGCGTGCCGTGTGTTTTGCATGAGGATGATGCGCATATGTGTTCTCTGAGTGCATTGCTGTTGCGTAGTTATTTTCAACCTGGCCTTCCCTCTTTCCCCACCCACACAGATACGATTTGTCTCCCACCACCTACTCGCCTGATGGCAAGGTGTTTCAGTCAGAGTACGCACAAAAGGCAGTGGACAGTGGCAGGTGTGTTAATGAGAGGAAGACACACAGGGCCATGCAAATTAAAGCAGGTGCTGGGCACCTTTGCTATAGCACACTGTGCGTGTGTTTGTGTGTATGCTCATCCCTCTCCCTCTTTTCCACGTGCAGCACGATTGTGGGACTTAAAGTAAAGGACGGCGTTGTCATGGTGAGTGCGTGCTCGAGGTGCCACTTAGCGTGCCATCATAGAACACAATCGACATCGTGAAGCATCTGTATAGCATGCACACATTACACACGCACACACATACACACACACAAACACACACACACATACACACCCTTACACAGCGAATACACACACTCTTCTACACATAAACACACACGTGCGCACACGGCACTAGATTAAACGTGTACACACGACACACACACACACACACACACACAAATGCACACACGCACGGGTTTACAAATATCTACTATATTCATAACACATGGACGTGCGCACACAACACCCAGCACTCGCGATAAAAACGTGCTGGATATACCAACAGGTCGTGGTGCAGCTTGAGCACGTACCACAGCACTCGCATGATGCTTTGAAATAAAACTGCCACTTCGCTGGCTCATGGCCCGCAGGGTGTGGAGAAGCTGATCGTTTCCAAGCTGCTAGTGGAGGGCTCAAACCGCAGAATATACAACATCGATAGACATGCAGGCATGGTGCGTAGTTGGATGCTGGAGAGTTTGCCAAGACAGCTGCGCGCAGTTGCATGCAGTGAGGTGGTAGAGTGTATGATATTGCTTTTAACAGTTGCTTAGGTGAACGCTTGAACCGGCGGAAAGTTTTACTTAGTGCAGTACAGTATAGGATAGGCATCCAACGGCTACGACCAGCTTGTAGATGGGCGTTACACGTTGCGTCTCTACAACAGCTGCGCTCCTTCACGCATGCTACACAGGCAGTAGGTGGTCTAGCACCCGACGGCAGGACAATAGTAAACCGAGCTATGGACGAAGCCTCAAACTACAAGCGGTGCGTGGACCTGCAGTGCCAGAGCTGTTGATCATTCTAGCAAATTGACCTACAGACATAGCTCATGCACCTAATTACTGGGTTGGCGCACACAAATTCAGCATCCTGCCATGCACGCACGCTTGCCTGTGCTGTCTGCTGTGAACTGCTGCCTCATGTCTCGTATGCATCATTCTTGTGCATTGTAGTCTTTCTGTCTCCATCCATTCTTTGTTCATAACGCCCGTGAGCTCCCTCAACCCAAAGCGCGCGCAAAAGGAAGTACTCGTACACCCTTTTTAGTGCTTGAGACGCTCTTTTCCACCACTTGCGTTTACTCTTGCAGCATATCATGCCATATTTTACTCGCTCTCCAACATCTCTGGTCCAACATTGCCTATCTACAAGTCACCCCCCGTTCAGACTCACGGGGGGTCCCTGCCTAGAGCTCCTCCACGCCCACACCCTCTCATGATCCCACACATGCGGTGTCGCTACTATATATTATACTATGATTTGGGTTGGCCAGAACCATATAAATACGGTGTATATACGGTGTTGTTGGCAGGGAAATCACTGAATATACGGTTATATACGGTGTATATATACGGTTCTGGCCAACCCTAACTATGATTTATCATCTATAAATTATGCACAACACCTCGCTAGGTGCACGGCGACATCGTTTCCACTCATCTATTCCACACGCTCGTTGCCTCTCAGCGTTTTCCCTCCCCCCCCCCCCAGCTCAAGCTTGCCACGCCCATAATCTCGCAGGTTCTATGGTGACAACATCCCTGCACAAATGTTAGCAGAGCGAGTGGCCACGTTTATGCACTTGTTCAACCTGTATTGGTCATTCAGGTGCGTACTCTTCTCGATGCTTGCATGCAATTCTCAATGCTTGCATGCAATTGCTCAACCTGTATTGGTCATTCAGGTGCATACACTTCTCGATATGTGCATGCACTTGCTCAACCTGTATCGGTCATTCAATCGCGATCTTTCTCTACAAGCTCGCACTTGGATGACCGATACAGATTGAGCAAGTGCATGCACGCATCGAGAAGTGTGCGCACCTGGCTTATTGTACAGGCAAAGCAAGTTTACCAATTCCCATGCAACAATTGTGTCAACGCATCTTACAAGCGTTTCCAACCACCTCACAGAGTGCAGCGTGCAATTTTAGGAAATCAAAACGCCTTGCGTTAGTTGACGAGGCGTTGCCTGTATCATTCTGGCTCGTGGTGGAGTTTATTGTTAAGATGTTTTTATCTTGCAGTGGTTGCAGAATTGCATCAAATATTAAAACGGATTGGGCACCTTTCTTTGGGTTGGCTGAAGTTACATTTTGAAGAACTTAAGGAAGGGGGATGCCTGTTGTTTTATGGTTTGCATTAAAAAATTGTGAATTATTACAGCCTTTTCTGTACTTGAATGATCCTTGAAACATGTTACAGACAATTATGTACGGTGTGTATTTGGTGTAGTTTTTTCGCTGACCCTGCTGCCATTGATAACTGGTAGGTTTGTGCTCTCAGCTCGCCTCCTATGGTGATACAGACAGGGTTGACCAGGACTGTAAATATACACCATATATGACCGTATATTTGGTGGTTTCCTTGCCAAAAATGCCGTAAATTTACCGTAAATACAAAGGCTTCTGGCCAAACATTAAAGAGCACCATGCAGGAGGTTGGCAGCAAAGTGGCAACTAGGTCACATGCAACCAGGTTTGAACCTGCTGCTTGCTTACAGTGATCTCCCCTGGCCACCGCTTTGTACTGACCAATGCCGTCGTCCAGCAATGCCGTCGTCCAAAGGCACAATGCCGTCGTCCAGAGGCACAGAACTGCATGCACAGCATGCACAATAACACAATGCCGTCGTCCCGAGGCACAAATCTGCATGCACAGCATGCACAACAACACAATGCCGGCGTCCAAAGGCACCAAACTGCAACCAGCATAAATGAAGTAAAAAAGAATGCCAGTCCCTGATCCTACATCCAACCCTCTTAAGTTCAAGTTTGGATTACAAAGGCCTCCAGTCTGGCGTGGCTGCTCAACCTATAGGTCCCAACAAATAAATCAATTAAAAAGATTGACAGCTGCACTAATAAATGCTCAATCTTCTTAAACTGCCCATGCAGGCCATTAGGGAGTGCTGTCATGCTAGGCGCATACGACAAAAACGGCCCCCAGCTGTATGCCCTGGACCCTTTGGGCACTTGCTTGCGGTATTTTGGCTCTGCAGTGGGCAAGGGTCGGCAGGTGAGGGGGGGAGGGTGTGCTCAAGGCTAAAACGTGCCACGTGCCTGTAGTGTTTTGGTCAGTGCTGTGGGTGAGTACGGGCTGCATTTGGCATGCAGCATTTGCTTGCTTGCAGGCTGGCGGGTATTGTGGGTCTGTGGTGTGCAAGGAATGGTAGGAAAGGGAGGGGGCATGCCTGTTCCCTGCAACTCATTAACATTAATTGGACTGGTCGTGGGACAATCTGTCTAGGTTTGCGAGTACAGTTATTGTGGGTCTGTGGTGTGCAAGGGATGGTAGGAAAGGGAGGGGGCATGCCTGTTCCCTGCAACTCATTAAGGTAAGGTAAGGTAAGGTTACATCGCTATATATGCCTCTGGTGGGCATCTGAGCGGAAGCTTGGAAAAATCCTGTAACCAAACCAAAAAAACGCTTGAAAAATCAAGGGAACAAGGCTAGGCACTTAGCTACAAAAGAGGCAACACCAAAAATACCAGGTTGGTCCCTGCAACTCATTAACACTTAGTTGGACTGGTCATGGAGCAATCTGTCTAGGTTTGTGAGTACAGTTGCAATTGGCAACTGCAAGCGTTTGAAGTGTGCTTGTCCAGGCTGGCTTGTCCATGATATGCTCTGGGTTAGCACTGGTATCTGGTGATCTAGGTGTCCGCAAAAAACTTAAAAGTGGAGGGGGTACACTCGTGCATCTGATACAATCTTGCGCACGAGGAGAGTGCAAAGGGGCGTAAGGGCGTGTGTGGGTGTTTGCAAAAAGGGGAATGAAGACTGGATCTGCACTCCTGGTTTATTAAATAAGGTGCCAGTAAATACTTTGGGACAGGCACGCGCAGTGGCCGTTGCAGACAGGGACCAGAAGAACATTAGTTCACGTCTGCTTTAGTGTCTCCTCAAAGGACACGAACGCGCCAAGCCTCCTTCCAGGCTCCTTTTGCATGCATCTGCTCAGTATCCATCAGGGTGGCCTGAACCCGTACTTACATTAGTATTTGGCTGTAGCAAACCTTTGTAAGTCAGTCCCTGCAAATTAACGGGGTCCGTGATCCCCTCAGTCTCTTGCATTTACATGTAGGCTGATGATTAAAACAGTGCTGGTACCTATTCCCTCTGATTGGGATTCTGGATATGATTATAAGAAGCAACTGTGTCACTGCCCAAGGCACGCATACATTCCTTGAGTTCCTGCCTCCAAGAATGAACCATTTGATCAAGTCCTGTACTTTGATTAGAATGATATACCTTCGCCTAGTGCATGCACACCCAGGCATACACACACAAAATCATGAATACACACACTTACATACACACATCAGGCCGCACGCAACGAGATTGAGAAGTTAAAGCTCAGCGAAATGACGGCCAGGGAAGCTGTGATGGAGGTGGCCAAGATCTTGCACAAGGTCAGGGATGATGAGGGAGAGAGAGGGTTTTGGTCCTGGGTCTTGCAACACACCATGTCACAGATTATTTGTGGCTGCTGCTGCATCATAAACAGTTTCACCGCATTACAAAGGCCCTACCTATGCGCATACAAAGAACGGCGTCCATCAATCAATGGCTCTCTGCAAGGGAGCAAAGGCCCTGCACGTTTATACAACGGTGTTGAGGAATTGATTGTCTCTCTGAGATGATTCTCCTTGAGAAGGAAGATGGAAGGCCGCACAGCAGGGAATGCGTTGTGAGACGTTATCTATTTTGTGTTATGGGTGTGGGATGCCTGGCAGTGTGTGTGCATGTATGTATTCCTGTGTAGCGTTGGTGCTGGCACTGCTGCAGCCATAGTTGGATAAGCACTTGTCTACGCTGTTCTCCCTGCTCATTTGAAAGCTCAAGTGGTTTAGAGGCTTGTCCTAGCCGGCCTTTGACTCTTATAGCCCATGCATGCACTTATTCACATACTTACCCCCCTGCTTCTATGCCCATATTATGTCGCATATAGTATGTACACATTTGACCATGTTCATTCACATTGCAATCAACCATCATCTATAACCACATACGAAAATGAGGCTGCCAAGCAGTTAGGCTGCAAATTAGACTGCCAGACAGATAGGCATCTCTAACCAAGTGCCAAAGTTAGGCCCCCAGACAGTTAGGCATCTCCAACCATGTGCCAAAGTTAGGCTGCCACCCCCCATGTTCTGATGCCGTCGTGCCATTCACTGCCGCTTTTGGGAATAAATCAACATTGTTATTCTTGCGTGCTATCACTTCCACGAATGGTATGGGATGCAGTTTTGTGCAAGGTTCAGGGTGTAGAACTGACACGTGTGAAATTTGATAATGCGTAGTGTCCTGCGCACTATCATTGATGCAATTGTATGCAAGGTTTAGGGTGTAAAACTGACACGTATGAAAATTGGAAATGTGTAGTGTCCTGCGCACTATCACGTACTGTCATTGCTACATATGGTATGCAAATTGCATAATGCAATGCAATTTTGGCAAGACTTAAGGTGGGGGAGCGACGCGTGCAGTGCTATGACAACGTGTGCGGTTCAGGTCCACGATGAGGACGGCAAGCCCTTTGACATTGAGATCAGTTGGGTGTGCGAGGAGAGCGGGCGAGAGCACCAACGTGTTCCAGAGGAGCTCATGACAGAGGCAACACGTGCAGCCAAGGCGGCTCTGGCAGAGAGCGACATGTGAGTAGCCTGCGTGGACAAGTGTTTGCCTGCTTTATTCGGTGGTGTTGGTTGGTGTTTAGCAAGGATACCTCCGTGTTTTTTGAGGTATCATGACAAAGGGTGCATGCGCATCATAGGTGGCAGTGGCAGCAGGTGATGTGTGAGTTGGTGTTCAATGCTTATGGTGGTTCAAATATCAGAATGTATAAGGGTTTACAAGTCACTCTTTCCGAATTGGAATAATGGAACAATGGATTGTATGCCTGTATATCAGATATGAAGGTCCAGCTAACAACACAACTGTCCTGGTTGCCAATTGCAGGGAGGACTAATAGAGGAAGACAATGCAGTGCTACCACTTGCGCCTCTGCCTGAGAGGCTTGGCTACATACTACAAACGGGTGGAGCTCTGCTAGCTGTTCTTCAAACTTGTGCTCCCTCGGCAGACTGCTCAAGGCGTACTTGCCTGTTTGCAGACTTAAGGATAGTCTCCTGCACGAGTTTTTGTGTAATTTCCTCTTTAATAGAAAGAAAAGTTAAGAAAAAGAAGAAACTACGCAGGCACTGAAAGCCACTCCCCACATTTATTAAGGAAAAGGAGCCACTTTAATAGATCAGAGAGACCTCAAGCGCTCTATTCCGTAGACCTCCTCTGCAACCAGCTTGCATCTTACAAGAGAAAGGAACCCAGAAAAGAGCACAGACCGTCTCGCTTGGTGCTTGATTAAAACAATGGTCTGACCTGACAACTGGATCAATGATGTGTTACATATTCTGCACGACCCATTGGATGCAGTGAGCCACACCACGTTCCACCTGGGGGAAATTTGGAAAAGGTTTACAAAGAAAGGCCTTCAGTCAAGAATTGCTATTAACCCAGCTACTGCTGAATCGTGGCGCCACCATCTCCCCACATACTGTGTCGACCGAGGTATGGTAGATGGGGCACCTGTAGGTAAGGAATAAGAGCAAAAACTTACTTTGAACTGAGTCTGTGTCAAAACTTCGAACACTTTGGTGGCGTCTAGTGTTCAAGTGCAGGGCAGCAGCTGGAAATGTAGTGCTATTGATGCTGTTCCTCTGTGATCTGTGATGCTAGGTGCTGATGTGTGCAAGTGCTGTTTCCATGGTTTCCATCCATCCCCATTCCCGCCTTGGCCAATGACGTCCTGGGGTCCCTCCCTCGAAAGCTGCAATCTCAGCCGTCGAAGGTCCCTCTGTCGCTGATGTGTGCTTTGCTGTTTAAAGGGGTTGCTGTCCCACTACGTGCTTGTGTGATGCTGTTGAAAAGCTGCTGTGCGCCTGCTGCTGCCCCGAACCCGATTCGCTGTTTGCCTGAGATGGTTCGGCCCCCCGAGGGGGCAAGTAAAATTATATGTTTTAAGGTAGCGTTGTTTAAAATGATTTAAAACAAAAAAATCGTCCGTTCATAAGGCAGATAGAATTAGAACTGCATCGGCAGCTCGCGTTCCACAGGCGATTCGCCCTCTCGATAAACTATCTCGATAAACTATCGAGAGGATATATAGGCGACAGTTTGACTTTCCCGTAACATATCTGTGTCTTGTCTTCCTCGAGTCTTTTTCTATAAAAAGAAAACGGGTAGAGAGGGTTTAGCTGGCGGAAAGGAAACAACATGCCGGCAATGTTGAGCCTCCCCAAGAGCACGGGGGCTTTAGCTGGCGCCCGTCCCAGTGCAGCAAGCCTCGGCCGTGCTTCTGTCCCTAGCAGCGCATTTTTGAGACACGGAGGTGTCCTTGGCAGCCAGGGGAGATGTGTGTGCCGAGCAGCGGACGTTGAGCAGGAACAGGGAGAGAACTTGCTTGACAACTTTTCCTTCAGCGACGCGAAGAAAGCTAACGCCTACTCCATAGCTGATGTGCAGCAGGCATTGGCGTACTACTCGGAGGGCGAGGTATTTTTGTTGATGGAGAAGCCTGCCTGCTTCTGTTCCTCCTCTCCCTCCCTCAGCCTGCCCCTCCTGCTGTTTGGTTGCTCTGTGATGAGCAGAAAGCTGCTTTAGCAACCTGGCTGGTAATCTCAGCCCTGCAAATGTCAATGTGTTGCCCCATCTACCTGCCCCCCAAATGCACAGGGCTCTGCACCTTCCTACGACTCGGACTTCGTGACAAACATGTTTGGCCTGGAGGATGCCTCCTTCTTTGTGAGTAGTGTGTGAGCAGCTTGGGTGGGGGCTGCAAGCACTCTCCAGCCACCACAACTTACAGGGGCAATTGCTGTGCCGAAAGCAGGGCACGGCCGTAGCCCGAATAAACAGTTTTGAAGAACAGCAAGCAAGCCCGTCGCGGTACTGCCGTCGCCTTCACACGTCCGCACGCCCACAACACCACATAATTTGTGCCCACACCCACAGGACGACATTGACAACAACGAGGCTTACGCCGCTGATGAGTACATGATTGCCGGTATTCCAGAGGCAGCGCCCAAAAAGAGGAGGGCGGAACGACCTGGAAAGGTGGGACACACACACACACACACACACACACACACACACACACAAGCACAAGCACACACTCTCTCTCTCTCTCACTCACTCACTCACTCTTACGCACTCACACACACACACATGCACGCGCACTCACCACACCACACACATACACAAGCACGCACGCACGCAAGCATACACACAACCACACAGACATGCTCAAACATGCACAACATACGGCATGCGAGGCGCACCTAATCGCAAATGCATACATGCACAAGCACACACACTTGACATACACAGGAATATGCAAGTACGCGCACACACACAAGCACACACTCACTCTCTCTCACTCATTCACTTTTACGCACTCACACACACGCACGCGCATTCACCACACCACACACATACATAAGCACGCACGCACGCATATACACAAGCATACACACAATCACACAGACATGCTCACACATGCACAACATACGGCATGCGAGGCGCATCTAATCACAGATGCACACATGCATAAGCACACAAACTTGACATACACAGGAATATGCAAGTACGTGCGCGCACACACACACACACACACACACATACACACACACACACACACACACACACACACACACACACACAGGGCGGCAAAGCCCAGGAGGAGACGGACGACAATGTAATGCAGGCCAAGGCCATCGACAAGATTAGGGAGATGGAGGACCGCATGGTCATGGAGGCAGATCAGGAAGAGAACTTTGGGGATGCAGCCAAGAACCAGCTGGGGCCCAGCGGGGCAGGCAAGCTGGCCATGTGGGATTGGTTGATGGAGGGCAGCAGTGGGGAGGCAGAGCTGTCCAGCACGCAGCTGGAAGATGCCCGATTGGTAAGTGGGAGCAATTCTTTTAAGGTTGACTGGTGTTCTGTGAGTTGGTTAGGCTATTGCTATTTTGAAGCACGATGTTTACCGAGTGCTTGATTGAAACATTGAAACCGAACACTCAGTAACGCAGCGCTGCAAAATTACATAATTATTACATTATTACGGCTTACCCTGGCTGTATTAAGCTCTATGGCACTGGCCTCTCTTCTTAGCCATGTGAGCATACAATTGTGTGAACACAGAAACATGTATGGGCTGAGGGCGTTTGTCCAATAGGAAAAGCTACACAGGTCTTTGGCTCCAGGCCTTGTGGACGATAGGCGTGTATTCCATGTGACCTCTTGCGGTCAGCCACACATCCTCTATGCGTGACATCAATGCGGCCAGTGACTACTCATTTGTCGTCCCCCTCTGCTAAACCAACACTGAGGACGACAAGGCACGAAACACGCACTTAACATTTGCAACACACAAACATAGCTGCCACTTGCAAGCCCACTCCAGATGCCGCTCAATGTACAAAATAACACAGCCTCTTCTTCGTTGTGTGTACCAACCATTGTACACCAAAAAAACTGTGCCACCCATACACACTCGTAGGCACCCTTGTGGCCTAAGGCACCACCTAGCACACAACGCTCCTCCTCAGTTTACTCATTTTCCTTCAAACCGTTTTGTTCTTTTCGGTTGCCTAAATTAACTGAGACTGCACCGGGGGAAATCTGCTAAATGCAGTCCACAAATTGCCAGATAGGCGATGATGTAAATTAAATCAATGCATCCCACACGCAGGCCACACGCAAGCGCTCCAACGCTGCCCAGATCTCAGACAAGGAGGTGGCCTCTGAGCTGGCCTCAGTGAACCCAGACGTTTTCGAGGACCCTGACGTGCGTGAGTACCTGGAGCTGTTCGCCACTGACGAGCTGTCTGAGGTGCGTTCTCGCACTTTGTGTGCACGTTGCTGTTCGCCACTAACAAGCTATCAGACGTGCAGTTTCACACTCGGTGTGCGTGTTGCGTGTGTGTGTGTGTGTGCTTATGCGTGCTAACTTGTGTGTGTGTGTGTGTGTGTGTGTGTGTGTGTGCTTATGCGTGCTAACTTGTGTGTGTGTGTGTGCTTATACGTACTAACTTGTGTGTGTGTGTGTGCTTATGCGTGCTAACTTGTGTGGCCGTGCAGCTTGTAGAGCTGGGACGCTCTTGGCTGCCAAGGCTGTCTACCTGCAATGGTCTGAAAGGGTGTATGGCCCTCTCAGCATTTCTGAAACGCTCACCGCACAAAAAAAATTCCAACGAAGGCCATGCGCAAGGTGCTCCTCCATCCATACACCATAAGAAACACACAATTTCACTTTCTTGTGCAGGAGTCCTTGAAGCTCATTGGCAGCACTGATGATTCAGTGGAGCTCCCTGAGAGCACACTGCAAGATTCCGACATGGCACGCATAGACTCTGTACTTGCCCAAGAGGTGTGCGTATGCGTGTTTTGTTTGAGTGTGCGTGTGTGTGTCTGTGTGTGTGCTCGCACATATGTTGTTACACACATACGTGTTTGAGTGTGTGTGTTGCGTAAATCGTACAGAGTGTATCTGTGTGTGTATGTGTACGTGCGTACAGTTCTGCTACACCGGTAAGCGCAGCATCACATTCGATGCAAAAGCTACTCTTGAAGCTAGGTCCTGTGTTAGCCACTAATCAGAAGAAAGGCCCTGTACAGTGCCAATGATAAGATGATGTAGGATGTTACCTGTCTGGACACAGTAGTGAGAAGGTAATGTAGGATGTTACCTGCCTGGACTCAGAATGTAACATAGGATGTAACCTGCCTGGACTCAGAAGTAGTGCCGCATTTTGGCCGTGACATACCCCCAAAAGCAAGGCCCTGATAAAAAGGTGGCAAGTATATTTACTCAAGTAAGAAGTCCCAGCTGGTCCGGCAGGCCAAACTCCCCAGCCAGAACGTGCACACTTGGCGTCATAATTTCTGTGTTGTAGCTTCTGGTCCTCTTCTTTTCGTTTCCTTGTTGCAGAGGTGCTTGCTTAGTAACAGTAACATTTGGTACAGAACGCTTAGCGTGCCCACCTGAGCGTTGCACGCACGTGCAGACGTGCCCATACGCACACCTTTAAACACACATCGCAACACACACAGGCACACACACTCGCGTGCATGCGCACAGGTACCACGCCTGTCAGCAGAGCAGCTGGCTCTCAAGCGTGGTCCTGCCATCAAGCAGATTGACGAGAACGAGCCTGCGCTCGACAAGCAGGTGGTGGACAACTACTTGGCTCGCTTGCGAGCGGCTATTGAATCCAAATCTCCAGTGACAGAGGTGGGTCAAGTCCACAAGCATTATATTTATCTCACTCAACATGGCTCCTGGTCATGTTTGGTTCGAGTTATTACCTGTACTCCCTCTGAGTCATGGGACTTTGTGAGCCGCCACAAGTATTCCGTAGCCCCAGTCAAACACTGAAGTGCGTCAGACACGTGTGCACAGTCACAAATATTCCGTATAAACCCGCCTGTCGATTTCCCGTCAGTCGATTTCCCGTCAGTAGATGACCTGGTCAGGAGAGTGGGCTACCAAAGCCCTGTACACACGCACACACACACACACACGCACACACATGCACGCACACACACGCTTCATGGCCGAACAGCAGAGAGCTCCGTGTCAGTGGCACTTGTGGGTCGGCAGTGACCCTGCGAATCCGCTTACTGTGAGCCACACACCTGCAAACACACACACACACACACACACACACACACCTGCTCGTTACACACAGGCGGACGTGAGGGCCATGTTCGGAGACGAAGCGCAGCTTGAAGCCCCAGGGGCTGCAGGCCCAGATGACAGTGCAGAGATCAGCAGGCTCCTGGCCACCCCTGATGCTGAGCCCCAGTCGCAGAACATTGATGTGGAGGCCTTGGTGCGTGTCTGTCATGTTGTCGTTTTGGTATGGAATTTTCTAATGATAAGAATTGCAAGCCAGTAATAATAGGAATTGTATTATGGGACTGTAAGCTAATATGGGATAATAAGAAAGGTAGGCAAGACAAGAAGAAAAACTGTAGTCGTGAAATTGTAGGCAAATAGCAGGGAAATAATTGGAATTGTGATTATGAAATTGTAAGCTAGCCACAAGCTGCTAGCTTCCCGTGCTTCGACTCCCAAAGTCTGAATGTCGATGTGGAGGTGGTACGGTAAAAGGTGCAAAATGTTGTTGCAAAACCCAAGTCAGCCATCAGGGACACCAGGAAGCTGCTCGCTATTTCGCCCCCCCTTCTCACACCCTAAGATGCAAAGTGTTGAGGTGGAGATCATGGCGTGCTCCTTTGATGCTGTCGTCTGGGTACTGAGTCTTCTTGTTGGCCCAGCAGGAAACATGCTCGTGCGCGCTCGTGCATGCACAGGAAACATGCACATGTACACACGCAAACAAGCGCGCTTACAAACACACACATTTACTCACAAGCACGTACACACACACACACACGCACACACATACACATACACACACACACACACACACACACACACACACACACACACACACACACACACACACACACACACACTAACACACACACACACACACACACCACAGGCCTCTGCCATCATCAACGACGAGGGCGAGCCCACTGAAGAAGATGACCATGGTTATACCGCTGAGCTGCGTGAGCTGGTACGTCAGGAATGAAATTGAGCGAGGTCAATCACTTTGCTTACATCTGTATAATGGTCACGATATTAGTGCATTATTAGGATCGGCCAGAACCGTGTGTTGCACACACTGCATATGGCTGTGTGTGTTCCGATTTCCCTGCCAAACTACCGAGTTTATCTCGTACGATTGGAAATGATTCTGGCCATTCCCCTCCCTCCAAAAGGGGTGATTGCCGGTCCACAGTGGTGGAACATGCATGCACCAAAGATTAGTATGAGTAGGAAGTGACTGAAACTAGCGCTCAGCTTCATCCTGTTTAGTCAGCAGCACTACACAAGCAGGTGTGGCAGGGGAAGAAGTGATTGTGATAAGGGGATTGTTAACAGGGGATTGTTAGGGGAATAACAATGTCAGGGAAGAAAAGCGCTTGACTTCCTAAAGCGCATGTTAGTTTGCCACGCAGGCCTTTGCTAAACTCCACTGACCTGTTTAGCGCAACGTCTTTTTCCACACAGGCTTTATATTAAGAGCGTGTCGGCTTGTTTGCAACGCATCTTTGTATGCCATACAGGCCTCCACCTTAAAAATGGCACTGACTTGTTTGAGCGCGCCCTTTTTTTGCCACACAGGCGTCCATTGATGACTTCAGTCCTGAGGAGATGCCCACATCAGATCAGCTGGACATGATTGATCAGTACATGACGGTTGCTGAGGACTTCGTGGCAGCGGTGAGTGTGGGTGTGGGCGGGTGGAAAGGGTGTGGGAGTGGGTTTTTGTGGGTGGAAGGGTGTAGTGAGTGGGTTTATCTATGAAGTCTGGCTGCAGCCTGGTTGATTATAATCATCACAACGCCACACCAGTGTACACATCACAACGTCTCACCAGTGTACACATCACAACGCCACACCAGTGTACACATCACAACGTCACACCAGTGTACACATCACAACGTCTCACCAGTGTACACATCACAACGTCTCACCAGTGTACACATCACAACGTCTCACCAGTGTACACATCACAACGCCACACCAGTATACACATCACAACGTCACACCAGTGTACACATCACGTCGTCACACCAGTGTACACATCACAACGTCTCACCAGTGTACACATCACAACGTCACACCACTGCCTGTAGAGTCCCCAGTGTTGATCTTGCGCTGATCACTGCTCTGTCAACGCAGCACAAATAAGTCAACCCCCCCTCTTCCCTCACGCAAAGCGTGCCTGCGCACGTGTAAGCACATGCGCATACACACACACACACACTCACAGGATGAAGCCCGCAAGGCCGACATCGCCATGAAGGTGGCCACCGGCGAGCTCCCCCCCGACGTGCTGGCGGAGGAGCTGGAGATGCTGCCCGATGCCATGGACGAGATCATCGGGGACGAAGAGTTTGAGGAGGAGTCCTCCCAGGCTGCCTTTGATGATGAAGGGAATGACGGCGAGCAGTGGTTGGAGCGTATCATCGAGCTGACCCGTGTGACCAAGGTGGGGCAGCTCATGGCGCTCTGCCAGCATGAGTGGTGTTTCTAACCGTGTCTGGACCTGTACTGGATCGTGTCATTAAGGCGGGGCAGCTCATGCCGCTCTGCCAGCATGAGTGGTGTTTCTAACCGTGTCTGAACCTGCACTGGATCGTGTCATTAATGCGGGGCGTGTCAGGGCAGCTCATGGCGCTCTGCCAGTATGAGTGGTATTTGACTTTGTCTGGACCTGTGAATCGCCTTGTCTACCCAGACCTGCAATGTAGGTAGCATTCCAGCACAACACTCCCCTGTGTGTTGGTCACATGGTGGCCGCACCAAAACGCCTTGTCTACCCAGACCTGCAATGTATAGCAATACAGCACAACACTCCCCTGTATGTCCCTAACCAAAGTGAGGCGTTGCACTGTGTGTTGCGTGAAGCTTGCCCCGATAAGGTCTCTGGAGGATTTATTTGTCGAGCATACAGTGCCTTGTTGGCGTGTCTACAATTTGGTGTGACTCAATGGTTACTCGTTTTACGTTTAATTGATGGGGAGAAAAGAGGCAGTGCTGAGTTACTGTAGCAATGCATGTAGAGTTGGCCAGAACCATATATATACAGTGTATGACGTGGTTTTTTAGCAGGGAAACGTCCATACATTCAATGTTATGTGGTGTACATATATATATGTCCAGTTCTGGCCAATTCTAGATGTATGGCAAAGTGCCATGGGTGCTCGTGCTCGTGCTACGTCTGACTGCTGGTATATGAAAACTAGTGCCAGGTTGCTGTACTCCACAACAAGTCGCGGCCCCAGTCCAGGGCTTCCTTCACGCGTGCTGTCTAACCTTATCTAGACCTACACTGCACCAATACCGTACTCCTGTGTGTTGCTATGCAGCTACCACACAGGAGAGTAGAGTATTGGTACGGTGTAGGTCCACACAAAGATCAGACAGTACGCGAGAGTGACGGCAGGTCCAGACAATGACTGATGGCAAGTCTAGACAAGATTAGGCAGCACGCGTAAGTGATGGCAGCTACTACACAGGTCCCTGCCCTGCCCTACTTAGGCCTGTAGTACGCCCCGCTCCCTTGCTGCGCCCACCACACCACACAGGCGGCAAGATCACAGGCTTAGCTGCATGGCCATCGTAATCGCTATCCTGCCTTGGGCTAGCCCCGAAGCAAAGCAAAGCGTGTTCCCTTGCTGCGCTCACCACACCACACAGGTGGTGAAAGGTGGCAAGATCATGGGCTTCCGCTGCGTGGCCATCGTGGGCAACTCCAACGGCCTAGTGGGCGTGGGCTGCATGGCTGGGCGTGAGGTGGCCATGGCCGTCAAGCGTACGCTGCTGGACGCCAAGCGCAACGTGGTGAGTACGTGTGTGTGTGCGTGTGTGTAAGCTGCTTGACTGGCAAGGTGTGGCTGTCGTGGAAGTCATCATGGTTGTCTATAAGCGAGATGCAAGTTTGAAAAAATGGCGCAGGCTTGCGTGTGGTCATGTCCACCACAGTGCTGTCACACTTTTTGGCATTTAGCACATAACTGCCTTAACAATCAGCACATAACTGCCATAACTGCTCCGTGCAAGGCTTTCATGCTCTCTGGATCAGGCTGTGCTGATAGCATAGCTGATTTGCTTGACACACCTACACACACACACACACACACGCACCCACGCACACACACATGCATACACGCACGCACACACTCACACACATACACATGCACACACACACAAACACACACACACATGCATACGCACACACACACACACACATACACACACACAAATACAGGTGCGAGTGCCTCTGGTGGGCCCTGCCACCACCCCTCACTTTGTGGAGGCCAAGTACCACGGAGCACGCATCGTCGTGCGCCCTGCCTCTGATGGAACCGGGTGAGTATTGGTCACCAACACTGCGGCATAGTGAGGAGCGACGCAGCGTAAGGATTAATTGTGTGCTTAGTCACAATGTGGCCTTCCATCATTCTGTGCGCAGCTAGTGCCTAGTGATAAGTAACGCGTACTTGAGGTCCTGCTGATACTTGATGGCAAGTGCACACACCATCCCCGAATCCCCTCCCGCAAATGGTGCCTTCCGAGCTTGCAGCTGTGCAAGTGTGCGAAGAGGGGCCGGCAGCTACAAGCTCTTCTGCACACTTGCACACTCATAAACACACGAGCACGTGTTTCATGAGGCATAGATCCCTGTGCATCACCTTGTAGATTCTTTCCTAGCTTGGCACGCTGCAGTTGCAATGTTGTCGCGTTCCATGCTTGAGCTCGAGCTGTGTGTTTGTGAGGCGTCAATACTTGTGTTGGGTTGGACAGTGACCATACACATACGGTGTGTATATGGTAATTTTGGCAAGGAAATCACCAAATCTACGGTCCCGTACAGTGCATATATATACGGTTCTGGCCAACCCTACTTGTGCGTCATCTCAGTAAGTGCATGCGTTGCTCATTGTGTCACCTCCGCCACCTCGTCGCACGCTGCAGTTGCATTGCCGGTGGCTCTGTGCGATCTGTGCTCGAGCTGGCGGGCGTGAAGAACTGCCTGGCCAAGCGCATCGGCTCGCGCTCCGCTCTTAACAGCGCGCGTGCGACCGTCAAGGGCCTGCAGCAGCTGCAGACCCTGCACGAAGCTGCTGCCTCACGTGGCGTGCCATTTGAGAGCCTGCTGCTGCCTCAGTAAGCAGGAGTGCCTGCAGCACTTCGTTGAGCGGGGCTTGCTCTGGGACGCCGTAGGAAGCACGCTTTTGAGAGCGTGGCGACGTGGTCACACAGCATGTCTTTCAGGGTCTCAGTTGCTGCGGCTCGCTAGCGCACTAGTAAGCGCTGCGTGAGTTATGTGGGCGGTAGCTAGTGCAGTAGGAGGGGAGTGGTGAGAGTGTGTGCCTGTGCTGGGCGTGTCGTGAGGCTGCTGCAGTACTGTCCATGCAAGTGAACGACCGTGCGCTTATCTGTCAGCAGGTAAGCTTGATTATTTCCTCGCCTTGCTGTGTTTGGGGGAATTCAGGCCGAGTGGTCAACACTGGACAAAGGAGGAGTGGATCTCTAATTTTCCAGCCAGTTTTTTGTGGCTGTGCTGTATTGCATTGCACTACAGTAGGTTAAACGGTCTCCTTAACAATTTATAGTTAGTACTTTTGAGTTCCAACTAGAGATGGATTTGGCACTTTTATTTGTGTGCCTCAATTTTCAGCCCTCAGTGGCTTTTAGTTTTGATGTGCACTGCAAATGCAAATTATTTTAAGACATGAGTTTATCTCAATGTAAGTTGAACACCCTTAAACCCCTGAACGTATCACTGCTGCTGCAAACGCAGCCAACAGCAAGGGGCTCCCGATGTGTGTCACCAAATTCAAGGCAGCTTGTGTTATGTGTTAAATTATTGGTCAACTAAGCAAAACAGTCTAGCTGAAAGTCCCCACGGAAATCTATATTCTTGGTTATCAGATCAGCGCACCGCCCCTGCTTAGGGTAAGGGTAAGGGTTACACAGCTATATCCGCCAGCGAGGGCAGTTGAGCTATAGCAAAAAAAAAAGGCAGCTTCAAGAAGAGAAGGGTAAGGGTTACACAGCTATATCCGCCAGCGAGGGCAGTTGAGCTATAGCATAAAAAAGCCAGCTTCAAGAAGAGAAAGAGGCCAGACTGAACAAGACACCAGAAAAAGAAGCTAGAATA
>Ga0307947_1000472_pt1 | contig 28209 bp, 34 predicted proteins | sample OrgLakmetagen232_FD_201840 | JGI IMG/M metagenome (GOLD analysis project Ga0307947, IMG submission 201840) | Saline water microbial communities from Organic Lake, Antarctica - #232 | ecosystem: Environmental > Aquatic > Non-marine Saline and Alkaline > Saline | place: Antarctica: Organic Lake...
TCACACATAAGCACACACACACATGCATAACCTGCAGGCCCTCAACAAGCACGCTGTGGTAGAGCTGCTCACAGCCTGTGTCTCTGCAGAGCGCCTCACGTCAGCCTCCGCTTCCCCCCACACCAAACCCAAAGGCTCACCTGCTTCTGCACCTGCCTCCCCTACGCACGCTGGTGGGAGTGGCAGCGGCAAAAGGGGAGACAAAGGCAGGAATGTTGGCAAAGCAATTGGTGGCGGTAGCAGGGGCGGCAGCAGCAGCAGTGGCGGTGGTGGTGTGGTGTCTGCTCCTTTGGTTGTTCTGCTCCTGCAGGTGAGGTTTGTTAGAGAAGAGGACTCAGTGAGAATGTGTGGCATAGTGTGAGGCTAGGGTAGGAAGCAGTCTGTGGCTTGGATGCATTATAGACTACAATTTATAGTGCATGCTCAAACGAGGATGCAGGACTGTGTATCAGAGCTGCGTAAAAATTTAATCATACAATGGTTACAATGGTTACAATGGGGGGTGGCCTTCAGCCAGTTTATCATACAGTGGCACACCACTTTGCGGCAGTTCAAGAGCAGGAGCCTGAGTGTTTGACAGGGGTTTGTTTTTCTCTCCCCTTTTTCTTTTTCCTTTTTTTGTCGATGGGCTGTGATTAGAAGCAGGCCGGAATGCATGGCCGACACCAAAAGTGCCTGTCAGTTCCTTTCTCTCACGTATTTGCTGGAATTCCTGTTCGTGTGAGCACTCGTTGCAGGCCTTTTGTTGATGGGCTGTGATTAGAAGCAGGCCGGAGTGCATGGCCGACACCAAGTACCTGTCAGTTCCTGTCTCTCACGTATTTGCTGGAATTCCCGTTCGTGTGAGCACTCGTTGCAGGCCTTTTCTTTGTGCGTGCTGGTCTTAATTAAGTATACCTGTATTCTCACTTGCACTTCTGCTTTATCCCAGTGCCTGGCTCTGCACGCAGCAGCTGTAAAAGCGTAATTTAATCATGAGAGCCCTCTGGCTTGTTGAAGCTCCCGTAAGCAACATCCTATGCCACTTGTCCTGCTACGATGGTGCCTATGCCACTGTAAAACTACGACAGTGCCTATGCCACTTGTACAACTACGATGGTGCCTATGCCACTTGTCCTACTATGATGGTGCCTATGCCACTTGTACTACTACGATGGTGCCTATGCCACTTGTACAATTACGATGGTGCCTATGCCACTTGTACAACTACGATGGTGCCTATGCCACTTGTACAACCACGATGGTGCACCGCTTGCCTTCACTCTTGACATGTATCCCTTACCATGCCTACTATGCTGGTGGGTGTGTCAATGGAACGAACATGCTGATTCAGCACATTCTAGATCATCTCATCACTAGAGCTGTTTCAAAACTCCTCACGTTTGCACTCTACAACATTGACTCCTCCTCACACCATGCCCAACTCCCAGGCATGTCGATCGGTGTGCCAGGCTAATCAACATAAATGGTTGGAATCTCCTCACGTTTGCACTCTACAACATTGAATCCTCCTCACACTATGCCCAACTCCCAGGCATGTCGATCGGTGTGCCAGGCTAATCAACATAAATTGTTTAAATCTCCTCACGTTTGCACTCTACAACATTGAATCCTCCTCACACCATGCCCGACTCCCAGGCCATCGATCAGTGTGCCAGGACCAGGCAGCTGGACCAGCAAGAGGTTGCGAAGGTTTGTGCGTGTGCGTGCATGTGTTTTTGTGTATGTGTGTGTGTACGTGCGTACGTGTGTGCGTGCGTACATGTGTGCGTGTGTGTATGTGTGTGTTTGCACGCACGTGCGTATGTGTGCATGTGCCTTTGCGTGTCCTGCACGTGCATGCATGCATGCATGCATGCCCTATGGCACGTTCTTTCTCAGCAGCAAACGTGGCGTGCATACAGACCTCCTCCGTGTTTCATACACAAGCATACACGCACATGCACACGTACACACTCACAAACACACTCACAAATACACGTATACACTCACAAACCCGCTCACAAACACACACATTTAGACTCACTAACACACACACTTGTGCATTTGCCTGGCGCCCCCAGGTGGTGGAGCTGACTGCAGGTTTAGAGGTGGTCAGCGCAGGCAACGGCCATGAGAGGATGCTGAGTGACCTTTTGCTACAGGTGGGTTTGGCACTATATATAAGATATATTTGGCACTATATATAAGATATAAGCCACCTGGATGCTACAGCCATCCTGACCTTAAATCTTATTATGCACATACATGTGCTCGCGCACGTGCATGCGCACGCGCACGCGCACGCACACACATGTACGTATGCAAACACACATGCACTCGCACGCATACACGCACACACACAGACACAGACACACACAGACACGCACACATGCACGTATGTACACCAACATGCATGCACGCACACATGTACACAAACACAGAGACACACACGCACACACACAAGCACACACACACAAGCACACACACACGCACACGCACACACATGCACAATCACATGTACGTACGCACGTTAATAAAAGCATACACATGCACGCGCACACACACAGCAATACGAGGCTTCACAGCTGAGAAAGGATGCTGTGGATGGGCCTGCACAAACCACCCCAAGTATTAGCAGCAGCAGTGGCGGTGGCAGCAGCAGCAGCAGCAGCAGCAGCAGCAGCAAGAAGTCTGGCAAGCGTGAGGCAAAGCAAGAGGGCAGCAGCAGTGGTAGCTCTTCAGGTGTGTGTGTGTGTGTGTGTGTGTGTGTGTGTGTGTGTGTGTGTGTGTGGATATAGGCGTAAGTAGTCGAGCATGTCACAAGTTGCGTCCGTCTACTTCAGCACTTGTGTGCTTGTTGTATGAGGGCACAACTTATCTTCCGCAACTCAGTGCTTGTTGCATGCTGCTGCATGCGTGCTGCCGTTATGCATGCTGCTGCTTGCGTGTGGTGGACGTGGCGTGGGTCTCAGCTCAAGTGGAAAACGTGCTCATTGTTATAATGTGCTCTTCCCTTGTATTGTGTGCAGGGAGCACTGCCACAGCCACTGAGCATGTGGTGCACGTGGCATGGGTTATGGTACAAAATGGGTACATGCCCAGTGCGCACTGGAGGGCCTCGTTTGTGGAAATGGTGACTGCCGCATCTCCGGAGCAGATGAGTCCTCGTGGCCTGATGAAGGCACTGGGGGCGTGGCACAAGCTGCAGGTGGGGGTGTGCTTGAGGAGCGTAGAGACGCTGTGTTTGTTGGTGCGTGCTCAGTTCTGTGGCACACAAGCTGCAGGTGGGTGTGTGCTTGAGGAGCGTGGGGACGCTGTGTTTGTGGGTGCGTGCTCAGTTCCTTGACACATAAGTTGCAGGCTTCTGGGTGAGTGTGAGGTCCGCAATTGCTCCAACTCACGAGTATGCACATGCTCTGTTTTTTCCCAGGGATGTGTCATACGTAGGGCTGGCCAGAACCATATATATGTATTGTGTATGGCCGGTATTATTGGCAGGGAAATCACCAAATATACGGTCATACGTAGGGCTGGCCAGAACCTTTATTTACACGGTGTATGCCCGGTATTTTTGGCAGAGAAATCACCAAATATACGGTCATACGTAGGGCTGGCCAGAACCATATATACATGGTGTATGCCCGGTATTTTTGGCAGGGAAATCACCAAATATACGGTGTACAATTATACAGTTATGGCCGACCCTATGACTCAAACGGCGCATTCATATATTATATATTATGCCACATCGTATTTAACGCGTACGTTACCGTATCGAGTGTTCCAAATGACCGTACGACACATCCTTGGTTCTTATGCACGAGCTGCAAGTGGGTAGTGCGTATAAGAGTTATAGTAACACTGAGTGTGTGTGCTGTATACTTGGCACAGGCTGCACGTGCACGAGCTGCAAGTGGGAAGTGCGTATAAGAGTTGTAGTAACACTGATTGTGTGCTGTATACTTGGCACAGGCTGCAGGTGGTGTCATTGACAGAAGCTGCAGATGTGAGGTGCATGTTAGGATCGTTGAAACACCAAGGCAGACAGCACAGCAGTTGTAGTAACACTGTGTGCTGCAGTCCTTGGCTAATAACCTGGCATATGTACATGGCATATGTATGGAAGTGCACCTTCAATCCCAAACCCGTTAAGATCTGGTTTTAGCGAATGCAGGCCGTGAAAGTGTGAAACCACACACACACACACACACACACACGCACACACATACACACACACACGCATGCACACGCACACACACACGCACACACACAAACGCATGCACACACGCATGCACACGCACACACATACTACACACACAACAACACGCACGCAAGCACACACCCTTTTTCAAGCTCCTCTGCCAGCCCTCCTTTTTTTTGGCTCTCACGTTGGCATGTATGAACGTAGAAATTTGCCTCTGAGAAAAATAAGAAAGTCGTACAAGCATTGAGAAAGCACTTCCAATGAACTAAGAACACAATTGTTAAACCATATTTATTCAAACACATACTCCTGAAAACAGGCCATGGAAGCACACATCCTCCTCCCAGATTCTGGATCTCCTCCACAAATTGCAGACCCTGCAAGCATCCATGCCTCGTATTAAACTCCATTCACACATACTCCTGAAAACAGGCCATGGAGGCTCACATCCCCATCCCGGATTCCTGGATCTCCTCCGCCATATCACATGTCGCAGACCCTTCGAGCATCCGTGCAGCAACTCCTCTAGAGCTGGCACGCACGTGCTTTGCGTTGCAAGGGCTGCTAGAGCAGCAGCAGCAACGGCAGCAACAACAGCCGCAGCAGCAGCAGGAGGAGATAGATAAGGGTGTAGGTCTGCAAGCTCGGATTCTGCAGGCGCTGGTTGTGAAATTGCAGGGCAGCACACTCAAGGCTCTGGCGGTGAAGGACTTGGTGGAGGTGATGGAGGTGCGTGTGTGTGTATGCGTGTGTGTGTGTATGCGTAGTGTGTGTGTATATGCGTATATATGCGTATCTTGTGTGTATATACCTATGCATGTAAATGTGTAGTGCTTGTGGGGAGTGCATGCAAATGTGTAGTGCTTGTGGGGAGGATGACCTGTTATTCAAGGCATTTAGAAGAAGCTGGAGGGCAGCATGATCAAGACTCTTGCAAAACTGAAATGATGGATGAAATTGGTGTGTGTGTGCTTGTGTGTGCGTGCGTGTGTGCATGTGTGTGTGCGTGCGTGCGTGCGTGCGTGCATGCATTGTAGTCCAGGATCAAATCAGAATGGTAGCTGATGTTGGTGGACTGACATTGGCGCCTACATAATTTGTCTTGCACACAAATTGTGTGTATGCCTGGTATCCCAATGTAAGGCATGCGATTTTACACAAACACACACACACAAACACATACAAACATGCACACACATGCACAAACACACAAGCGTGCAAACACACACATACACCTGCAGGTGTGTGCTTAAAACAAGCTAGCCATGATTAAGACGCACACTTACTCACACGTACATACCCACAGACATACGCACACACACACAATTACACAGACACAAATACGCACACAACTACAAACACAATAACACAAACAAACTCAAAAACACACACACAAGCGCACACACGCATACACCTGCCGGTGTGTGCCTACAACAAGGTAGACGAGACTAAGAATTTGGGGGCTGACACGTTACGTGCTCTCAGCCACCACACAAACACACACAACTACAAACACAAGCACGCAAACAAACTCGTAAACACACACACGCACACACGCGCATACACCTGCAGGTGTGCGCCTACAACAAGGTGGACGAGACTAAGAATTTGGGGGCTGACACGTTACGTGCTCTCAGCCACCACACAAACACACACACAACTACAAACACAAGCACACAAACAAACTCGTAAACACACGCACACACACACGCACATACACCTGCAGGTGTGCGCCTACAACAAGGTAGACGTAACCAAGGCCTTGGGGGCTGACATGATCCGTGCCCTCAGCCACCACGCACCCTCGATGCCCCTTGCATGGCTTGTGTCCGCATCAAACTGTGCCGCCGCGCTGAAGCTTGAAGAGCCCCAGCCGCAGTTGCAGGTGTGTGTCAAGGCAGCTCGCACGCACTCATGTGTGTTTACGTGTGTTTTTTGGTTGTGTATGTGCCTTCGTTTGTGTGTGTGTGTCTGACAGCCTTGTGCCTTAAGATCAAGCGTGCACGCATATAATGGCACAGTTGCTCTGTGTAATGCTATTCTGCTGAACCTGTTTGTACAAACCAGGGTCGTTCAGTTCGATTTTTTGGAGCAAGGGTTCGATAAAGTTGGTCTAGAACCCTCGAACTTTTCGAGCAGCTCGATGTGCAACTTGAAAAATGGAGGATTTTGCTGGTTTCTGTGGTTATACTTGCCCAAAACATGCTTGAATTGTCATATATATCATATATTCTAATAAATCACTACACAAAAAAATGAAATCAGAACGTTTGACGGCCATCTAAGGCTCTTTCCTGCATTTTGGGCTGCAGTTTTATACCCCAAATTTTGGAAAAGGGCATAAAGTATGACGGACTTTTTAAAGCTCGCAAACGGCATTTTTATGGTTCTTTAAAATGCGTGAAAGTTTGCGAACCCGAACTTTTGACCGAACCCCAAACTGAACAACCCTGGTATAAACACACACACCACAAACAGAAGGGCTCCTCTCAAAACTCGTCCAGTGCACACGCACACACACACAGTGCTCAACGCGGCACGTACACACACACACACACTTTAGAGTAATTTGACTCGACTTGAATTTCACACACACATGCTCGGGTGATGCTTTTCATGCTTGGCCAGCATATACACACACTGCTCAGAGCAGCACACTCCAGTGTGGTTTTGTACGTACTATAAATTTAATTCATACACACACATGCACACACACACATGCACACACACATGCACACACACACATGCACACACACATGCACACACACACACATGCACACACACATGCACACACACATGCACACACACATGCACACACACACACAACACACACAGGTGCTCCTCTCCACGCTCGACCAGCGCGCACACGCAGCGCTCAAAGCAGCACACTTGAGTGCGACCACCAAAAGGCAACAGAGCAGCCAAACAGACGACGACAGCTCAGTGGATAGCCTGACTAGATTGATGGGAATGCTGACTACCTTCTTCATGTTTAGCTACGAGCCTGCTCCCCAACACATGGCGATCTACATGACCCGTTTGGAGGTGAGTTGGCGGGGGGGGGGAGGGGGTTGATTGTGGGGTGTAAATGCTGAGCACGCCAATTCTTATCTGCTTATGCCTGCTTCCCTACAACCTGGCAATCTACATGGCTCGTTTTGAGGAGAGCTCGCGGGAAGGTATTAATTATGGTGATCAAGTGTTAAGCACGTTATTCCTCATCTGCTCGTGCCTGCTCCCAACAACTTGGCGATCTGCATGGCTTGTTTGGAGGAGAGCTCGCAGGAAGGTAATAAATGTGGTGTTCCAAGTGTTGAGCACGTTATTCCTCATCTGATCGTGCCTGCTCCCTTCAACTTTGCGATCTGCATGGCTTGTTTGGGAGGTACAATGGTTACAATGGTTACAGTTAAAGGCATCAGTAAAAACGTGCGACTGCTAGGCTGCGTATGTAAAACGTATAAAAACTGATAATTGTTGTTGATGCACCAGACTTGTAGCACCTACAAAAAAATCCTGGAAAGGGGAAAAAGACACAACGTTGTTTGTGACATTGCAGCACTTAATAATGTCAGTAAACAATCAAGCATCTGCCAGGACCAACCGACCGCAATAAATTAAAGAGGGGAAACAGAAGGGAGGGGTTTGGGAGGTACAGGAGGAACAGAAGGGAGGGGCTTAGCGGTAAACATAGGTGTGAGGTGCAGGAGGTACAGGAGGTGAGATGCTATGAGCGGTGGTTTCTTGTGGGAGTACGGCAGCCATCAAAATCGGAGGCCGTCGGTGCCTGTGGTGTCCATGCAGCGCCAAAATGGGGGCGGTTTGGGGGCCAGGGGGAACCTGGGGGGGGGGTGCGCGTCCTGGTTTCGGGGGCACACCACAGGAGGGACAAGAGGGACAAGAGGGAGGTACAGGAGGGAGGGGCTTAGCGCTGAACACAGGTAGTGAATATTACATGTCCAGGTTATACTTAAATTTTTGTTGAAAACGGCTGATTCCAAGGCTTGCCTTAATTGGAGGGAGGGGCTTAGCGCTGAACACAGGTGGTGAATATTACATGTCCAGGTTATACTTGGATTTTTGTTGAAAACGGCTGATTCCAAGGCTCGTCTTAATTGGAGGGGGGGGCTTAGCGCTGAACGCAGGTGGTGAATATTACGTGTCCAGGTTATGCTTGGATTTTTGTTGAAAACGGCCAATTCCAAGGCTTGTCTAAATTGTCATGAAAAATGTTATCTTAGTTGTGGCCAACCCCATAAAAATAATTATGCAGGCAGTGGAAATCACTCCCCACAATAATGAAGGAAAAGGAGCCACTTTGTTACTCCATACAACATATGACAGCGTGCTTCATGCACTGAGCATTTCGTTGCGTGCACGTGCGTGTAAATGGGTGCAAGGTGGTCTGCTGGATGTGCCTGCTTTGGCACAGCGCATTCAAATGGCCTACATGCACCTAATGATGGCCTGCTCAGTGCGTTTTGCATTTCATTGCATGCGCGAGTGTGTCTACAGATGTTTGCACATGCGCGTGTGTCTCTACAGGTGTGGCTGGAAGGTGGCCTGCTGAATGTGCCCGCCTGGGGCAATTCATTTAAATGGCCTACGTGCACCTGATGAGGCGTGTTTCGAGCGTTTTGCACTTTATTGCATGCACGTGTGTGTCTACAGATGTTTTCACATGCACGTGTGTCTCAACAGGTGTGGCTGGAAGGTGGCCTGCTGAATGTGCCCGCCTGGAGCAACTCATTTAAATGGCTTACGTGCACCTGATGAGGCGTGTTTCAAGCGTTTTGCACTTCATTGCATGCACGTGTGTGTCTACAGATGTTTTCACATGCACGTGTGTCTCAACAGGTGTGGCTGGAAGGTGGCCTGCTGAATGTGCCTGAATTGGACCAGCTCGCTCATATTTTGAGGGCTTACGAAATTCAGCCAAGTGAGTGTTCAGTGCGTACAACACACGTAGACACATCAAGCAGTGTCATACCATCTAAACGCACCAAGCAGTGTCATACCATCTAAACGCACCAAGCAGTGTCATACCATCTAAACGCACCAAGCAGTGTCATACCATCTAAACGCACCAAGCAGTGTCATACCATCCAAACACACCAAGCAGTGTCATACCATCCAAACACACCAAGCAGTGTCATACCATCCAAACACACCAAGCAGTGTCATACCATCTAAACACACCAAGCAGTGTCATACCATCTAAACACACCAAGAAGTGTCATACCATCTAAACGCACCAAGCAGTGTCATACCATCCAAACGCACCAAGCAGTGTCATACCATCCAAACACATCAAGCATTGTCATACCATCCAAAAACACCAAGTGTCATACCATCTAAACGCATCAAGCAGTGTCATACCATCCAAACACACCAAGCAGTGTCATACCATCCAAACACACCAAGTGTCATACCATCTAAACGCATCAAGCAGTGTCATACCATCCAAACACACCAAGCAGTGTCATACCATCCAAACACACCAAGCAGTGTCATACCATCCAAACACACCAAGCAGTGTCATAACACCAAACGCATCAATCAGTGTCATACCATCTAAACGCACCAAGCAGTGTCATACCATCCAAACACACCAAGCAGTGTCATACCATCCAACACACATTAAGCAGTGTCATACCATCTAAACGCACCAAGCAGTGTCATACCATCTAAACGCACCAAGCAGTGTCATACCATCCTAACACATTAAGCAGTGTCATACCATCCAAACACGCCAATCAGTGTCATACCATCTAAACGCACCAAGCAGTGTCATACCATCCAAAAACATCAAGCAGTGTCTTACCATCCAAACACACCAAGCAGTGTCATACCATCCAAACACATCAAGCAGTGTCATACCTTTCAAATTGCCGCAACCCAGTTGACTTCTTGCACCGGAGTCTGTGAATGAGGACTTCCAAAAAATCATGTGTTGTTGTTGTCCACGTACGTCTTTGTAAATTGTTTATGTGCATGTCTGCGAATGTATGTCTTTGTTAATGCTATTAGTGCCGTGCGGTTGGCTAAGCACAACCCTCACCGTCTTTCAGCCTAGAACTAAACAATCAGTTTTATAATCCTTTCCAGGTTGCTTGCCTGAATGACGCGTGTGTGCGTGTGTGTGTGTGTGTGCGCGCGTGTGCGTGTGCGTGTGCGTGTGCGTGTGCGTGTGCGCGCGTGTGTGTGTGTGTGTGTGTTTGTGTGTGTGAATCTGTCATCCAGGCTTCCCCACATGTGCCCATGCTTTGTGAATGGTGATGGTGATAGTGTGACGCCAGTCTTGATGGTGTGCACAACTTCTGATGGTTATAGTGTGATGCCAATCTTGATGGCGTGCAAAAATTCCGTTGGCTAAAGTGTCACGCCAATCTTGTTGATGTGCTCAAGACAGGCAGCACGCTCGCATCCGACCAATGGGAAGATGAAGGGCCTGAAGATGATTGAGCACTGCGCGAACGGTGTACGCACACACACATACGTGCCTACATATACCCATGCACACACACACACACACACGAATAAGTCACTCTGCATGCTCTGCCTGCCGCAGGTGAGAAGCTGCTAGGGCATTTTGCAGAGGCTCTTGAGTCGGCCCCTGAGTGTGCTGCTAAGTCTATGGCAGGCGTGATTGTTCAAATGTCGTTGCTAATTGCTTTGGGCACCCCCATCACGAACAACTTCACAAGGTGTGTGTAGTGTGTAGTCAAGAAAAGGGTCTGATTTTGTGGCAAGAATGGTGGGGTTTATACTAGAGCATGGGGTTCCTGATATCCCTGCTTAGGGTTGGCCAGAACCATATATATACACCGTATACAACAGTACTTTTGTGATGTCTCTGCCAAAAATATCGTATACACCGTACATCTATGGTCTGGCCAACCCTATCCCTGCTGCATTCCATTGGCATCTCCATCGCAAGCAGCTTCACGGGACTCGTGTTGTCAAGAGGAGGGTTTCGTGGATGAGAATGGTAAAATATACAAGAGTGTCTTTCTCCAGGTGCTCTTGCTGCGTCTTGCTGTGTGCTAGCGGTATGCACATCACTGGCAGCTTTGTGAGGCTTGCTTTGCTCTCAGGGTGTACTTGGTTCGTGCAAGGTGCTCAAAACCAAACGGAATTTTGCTTTGTGCATAGCCTTCCTTACCTTTCGCTTGGTAATTCAAACCACCCTGAGAAAAAAAACACCAATGATACCCCCAACGCGGGCAGCTTTTTTGTGGTGTAAACCCCCCTTCCACAAGGGTTACTCAGCTTTGCTGCATACCCGAAGTAAAGAAGGGCTCTGGACGCCTTTGCTGCATACCCCCATCACAAACAACTATGCACTTGCCAACTGTGTACAGCTGTATGAGGCCTCAGTCCTCTAGTTCACAAGGTGTCACCTAGTTCATCTTCGTCATCTAGTTTTATCTTAGCCGTTTAGCTTATGAGGTGTACGCTGCCCTTAGTCATCTAGGTAATGAAGGAAAGGGTGCTTTTCATGCAGAGATGCAAAGAGATGCTTGCTGCACCTCATTGGCACCCAATCACCAGTACTGTTAGTACTGGGTGCGCCATCTGCCTGGTATCCAAACAGCGTTTGAGCTTCTGATAGTAGGTGGGGGGATGGGAGAAACATACACCCTGCAGCAAGCACCTTCTTTATATTTGGCCAGATCCGTATATATATGGTGTACATACGGTAATTTTGGCTTTGAAATCAACCAAATAATGCCGTATACTTGGTGATCTTAAAGCCAAAAATACCGTATGTACACCGTATATATACGGATCTGGCCAAGTCTAAAATACGGTATATATATGTATGTAATATACTGTTCTGGCCAACCCTTTTTTGATTGTCGAGACCTCGACACCTTGTGGTATACAATCAAGGGCAGTCAGGAATCGCGCAGCACGCAGTCAGTGGGTTTGCAATCAAGGTTGTCTTGACAGGTCTGGTTTAATAAGCTGGAGGAGCTATTTGAAATAATCATCAAAGATTAGTTTTATGATTTTGTTGCACCGTTTACTTTGTTGTGACGTAGTTTAAGTTGCTTACCTTTGCCTTTTTAACCCCCTGCTGGCTGTATATGTTTTACATCGACATGCATACACAACACACGTGTGCCTGAACACATTCTTCCTTGCTCTTCGTTCCTAAGCCATCGCCCAAAATTGCCCTTGAAGCGAACATTTCTCTTTATATATATTCGTTTTTATATGTGGCGTGTACCAACAGATGATTCGATGCACACGCACACACACACACACACCACATGCAGAGTTTGGGACGTGGCTTCTCGCCGCTTCCTGGCGTTCCTGCAAACCATGCACGCCAAGAGACACGAGCTCGCACAGCAGCAGCAGCAGCAGCAGCAGTCCAGTGCAGCGTCACAGCCACTGTCCAGCCCACCAGACCTCAGCCTCCCCATGCCGATTTTGTTTGACGTCATTCATGCTTTAAGATACATTTCTGCAGACCTGCAGCCTGTCCTCATTCAGATGTGCCTGCAGGAGCTGGAGCGCAACATCAAAGTCAGCACGGCCAATGAAGTGCAGGCCCAGGCCAGCGGGCAGCCTGTTGTAGTCACAGGTGTGTGTTGGTGTGTGGTTGTGGGTTTGGGCGTGTGTGGTTGTGTGTGTGTATGTGTGTGTGTGTGTGTTGGTGTGTGGTTCATGTTTTGTTTTGATACGGGCATTTGTGTGTGTATGTGGGTGTGCTACTTTATGACTCAGAAGGGGGATTTGATGTCAATGATCTCTTAATTATAGGGTTGGCCAGAACCATATATATATACACACGGTGTATTTGCGGTATTTTTGGCAGAATGACCACCAAATATACGGTCATATACGGTGTATATATAGGGTTCTGGCCTACCCTACTTAATTACTGTCCGGCATTGAGACAGCAAGTCTATTCTATCATGGAATTCCTGCCTTATGTGGTGGGTTTCTTTTTTCATGCATCTATGGCCTAGGCAGATGTGGAGGTCTGTACTGTGTCCATGAGATGTCATGATATTAGAGGATGCTCATAGTATCATTCGACACCCTTGTCGTCTAAAAACCCTTGAATGCAAGCACTTAGCTTTGATTTTTAAAGCTCAATGTGCAAAACCTTATATGCAAGCACTTAGCTCTGGTTTTCAAAGCTCAATGTGCAAATCAAAACCTCCACACGCATCTCACACAGGCATCCAGATGCGCCCCCATCTTATCCAGCCCCTTGCAACGACGCTCTACACATCTATGAGAGAAGTCCACATTGAGTGCTTGGAGAAAGCAGGAGCGGAGGGCATTGATGAGCAGGTACCCACTGTAGAAATTGAAGAAGACCAATTGACAATTTTGAACAAGGCACGGAGCTGGAACAATGCAGCTCGCACCCTGCATTGTTGTTTTGCAGCAATTGTAGAATGTTGTGCTCGAACCAATTCCAAAGAGGCACTGAGCTGATATGTTTGCAACACCCCCCCCCATCCATGATTTTCTGGAACTGTAGCAGAAGGTGCAGCAAAAGGTGGATTGCAACTGTGTTTGTGGTTTAACTGTTGTCTTCGAAACTGAGCAGCTTCTTCGTCGGAATCACTGTTTCCTGATACGGTGAAAGATCTCTATACATTCACGAGTGCCGAATTTGCTCCTCTTTCTCTATTGACGTGGGGTGCATTTTTTGGTGAAGCTTCCCTCGTGGGGGCGTGAGCCCCTAGCATTGTCGGATTCCACTAAAATTCACACACAAGCCTCCCCAGGCCCACCCAGGGCACCTCACGAGCTGAAACTTCACATAAGTTCCTGACCAAAACCTTTACTGGGGCAGAAAATTTTGTGGGCCCCGGGGTGCTGTGTGTAAAGTTTTAGAGCACATAGGTAATTAGGTTAGGGAGCTGCAGGAAGCTGTCCAAAATTCCTCAGCCAGGCTCCTAGACCACTTCTTGCTGTACAGTGTCCAACAGTGTACTTCCCTGGCTGCGTTTGCTGTGTCAGGGGCCCGGGTGTGTTCCGGCTGCAAAGTTCACGGTTAACCATGCAAACATGAGTTTTCTGAGCTCGGATTCAACTCATGCTGATTTCGATGGACTTTGTCATTTCAGTATAGTCAGATGTTCATGACGCGTGTAAATTTTCCAGGCGACCCTTGAGGATTGAGCTCGTGTGAGGAATGAGCTCGTGTGAGGATTGAGCTCGTGTTAGGAATGAGCTCGTGCGAGGAATAAGCTCGTGTGAGGAATGAGCTCGTGTGAGGAATGAGCTTGTGTGAGGAATGAGCTTGTGTGAGGAATATGCTCGTGTGAGGAATGAGCTCGTGTGAGGAATGAGGTCGTGTGAGGAATGAGGTCGTGTGAGGAATGAGCTTGTGTGAGGAATGAGGTTGTGTGAGGAATGAGCTCGTGTGAGGAATGAGCTCGTGTGAGGAATGAGGTCGTGTGAGGAATGAGCTTGTGTGAGGAATGAGCTTGTGTGAGGAATGAGGTTGTGTGAGGAATGAGCTCGTGTGAGGAATGAGCTCGTGTGAGGAATGAGGTCGTGTGAGGATTGAGCTCGTGTGAGGAATGAGCTCGTGCGAGGAATGAGCTCGTGCGAGGATTGAGCTTGTGCGAGGATTGAGCTCGTGTGAGGAATGAGCTCGTGTGAGGAATGAGCTCGTGCGAGGAATATGCTCATGTGAGGAATGAGCTCGTGTGAGGAATGAGCTCGTGCGAGGATTGAGCTCGTGTGAGGATTGAGCTCGTGTGAGGACCCTTGAGGAATGAGCTTGTGTGAGACACTGTGGCCAGCCTGGGCACAGTGCTCGCACCTGCCCTGTCCTCTTAGCAGCAGCACATCCTCAAACCCGCTTCAGCTAAGCCTGCCTCAGTGCCATGCACACCACTGCAGAGCCTGTGGTGCAGCAAGGCACACACATGCACGTGCACACATAGGCGTGCGCGCACACACGCGCACACACATGCACACACACACTACAAACATACACGCGCACACACACACATGCACACGCACAAACACACACACACCAGTTTTCCTTTTAAGTTGGAAAACCTTGGTTATTATTTTTTAATCTGGGATTATATGAAGAATTGCGTTCTCATGTCTTTTCTCTTCCTGCCCAGGCCCGCCGGGAGGCCTGAGGCCTTCAACATTTGGTGTTACGTAAGTTATTGTAGGTTGTGTAGAAGCATTTGCATTAACATAAGATAGTTCGTTTGAAATTATAAGTTGGGCATTTGACTTTCCATTGCCCCCCTTTAGTGTGCGCTCTTCCAGAAAAGCCTGGAACTTGGTTGTGGACCCAAGGCTTGCTGCTTCTTCAAGCTTGCAGCTATTGCTGATCTCATGGGCTGTAAAGGCCTGCTTTCTACACAGGAAGGTGGCTGGGCAGATGCTGCCCATGGGCCCCCAAATATTTCCCATCATTTTTCCCCTGGCAACTTTCGGCTTTGAATGGGGGTTTAATGTGATAATTAAACGTCGAATTTTTTATGGGAATTTTTTGGAATTTATGGTGTGTGAGGGCCTTCGAAAGCCCTGCAAGGGCCAATAACCGTCTTACAGGGGCTTGTCGATCGACACCCCCAGATTCTTGGTTTCGTGTCGATTTCAAAAGTCGGAAATCCATGTTTTCATGTCGATCGACATGGTATGTCGCCTTAAGAGAAACACTGACACACACACGAACACACAAACACACAAACACACAAACACACAAACACACGCGCGGGTTGCACGGACAGTACTGATGTGCTTCGCCAACTGTTCAGCGTTGCTAGCAACACTCCCCCACTTGTCACTGCCTGCGTAGTTTTTCTATTGTTTTACACTCTTACAAACACATACACAAACACATGCGCACACTCGCATGCACTCACACACATATGCGCGAAGAAATTGTCAGCGTGTCTGTACCAGCCTGGAGTAGATGGCACTTGCTATTGAGCAACTCAATGAAATAGCACAATGAAATAGCACAATGAAATAGCACAAACATACGAGACACACACATTTGCACACATACACGTACAAAATATCACACACACACGCGCACACACACACACACACACACACACCTGCGCAGGACGAAATGGAACGAGTGAAACAATTGATGGCGGAGTCACCTGTGTGTCAGCTCTGCTACCAGATCAACCGAGAAGCGGAGGACTGGGCCCTGTTGAAGCTGCCCCTCCTCTCAAGGAGCCAGATCATGGAGCTATGCAGATGCTACAGTCACACAGAGGTGTGTTGTGTGCGTGCATGCGTGTGTGTGCAAGCGTGTGTGTATTGTGTATTCGTGTGCTGAACAGCCCCTGCTCTCAAAGACCCAGATCATGGAGCTATGCAGATGCTACAGTCGCACAGAGGTGTGTTGTGTGCGTGCATGCGTGTGTGTGTGCGCGTGCATGCGTGTGTGTGTGTTTGTGTGTGTGTGTGTGAGCGTGTGTGTGTTGTGTATTCGTGTGCTGAACAGCCCCTGCTCTCAAGGAGCCAGATCATGGAGCTATGCAGATGCTGTAGTCACACAGAGGTGTGTTGTGTGCGTGCGTGCGTGTGTGTGTGTGTGTGTGTGTGCGAGCGTGAGTGTATTCGTGTGTTGTTGCTGCCCCTGCTCTCAAAGAGCCAAACCATGGAGCTTTGCAGATGCTATAGTTGCACAGAAGTGTATTGTGTGCGTGCATGTGTGTGTGTGTGTGTGCGAGCGTGAGTGTATTCGTGTGTTGTTGCTGCCCCTGCTCTCAAAGAGCCAAACCATGGAGCTATGCAGATGCTATAGTTGCACAGAGGTGTGTTGTGTGTGTGTGTTTTGTGTGTGTGTGGGTGGGTGTGGGTGTGGGTGTGGGTGGGTGGGTGGGTGGGTGGGTGGGTGGGTGGGTGAATGGGTGAGTGGGTGGGTGCCTGAGCAGTGGGTTGCTTAATATCTATTTCCTTACAGACAGCCACATCAGTTTCGGTCAAATTTGTTGATTGACATTTACCATACCTTAGGGATAACACCCCGCATAATATCGTTTTTTGCCCTGCGGGGTAACTGCGGTATTTTTGGGGCAGAGCCCCCCAGGGCATAGTCCCCCTATAGTTCATTCCACTGCTGAGTCACCACGCTGAAAGATTAAAGCTTTGAGCCACCCAGGCCACTCCACGCCATATGAATGGCACAGCCAGAAAGCTAATTTTGCGCTGATTCCAGCCATGCCCTCAGATGTGCGGTCAAACTTGCATGGGAGGTGTTGCGAGGTCTCAGGCGAAAGTGCGATTGCACAATGTATTAATTTAATTAATAAATAATCACCAAATGTCGGAATGTAATTCTGTGGGGCAACTCGTGCGGTTACTCAGGCTGCAGCTTCCGACACACCACTTCCATGGAGACCGGAAATCCTTAGGGTAAGAGATGGCGCTGCACAGGTCACACAGCTTCAGACACGGTATGGTATGACAGGGACTGTGCAAACGCAAGAGAGGGGGGGTGCAGGGGGGGCGCAGCCCCCCGTGAATTGCTCTCACCACATTAGGTACAACTTCAATGCAGGCTGCAGCGCAGGCTCAGCCCCATTTTTTGTGATCTGCAGGATCACACCCTACTTGTTTAATGTATATTTTTATTTTGACCCTGCGGGGTTGTGCGGGGTTGGTGAAATTAATCCTTTCCGGGTGGCTGCCAGTCATGGAGTAAGAGGTATTCCCCGCCCCGCCCCCTGTCCCACAGCACCAGGCAGCCTCAGCAGCAGCAGCAGCAGCAGCAGCAGCCCCTGCCCCAACACCGGTTGCTCCCGAGGGATAATTCCGGAAAGGAAGCCATAATTCTGGAAAGGAAGCCGCGGCGACAGTTGAGCAGCAGGGCAACCGTCCGAGCCAGCAAGCAAAAGCGGAACGGGCTGAGCGTTGAGGCGGAGGAGACAGCCAAGAATAGGCCGATTGGCAGTCCGAATTTGGAGGATGTTCTTGCAACTTGATTGTGGGGACACAGCAGGGGCACAGCTGTTATGCACATAGGCATTGGCACTCATGCGGGGGAAGCTGTGTGGCGGGGGGAAGATGAGTGGCAGGAAGGCGTAGGGGTCCAAGAGGACCAATGCTTGCGCATGCAGAGCATATTAGAGCAACCCAGCAGCTGCTGACAGGTGGGGCAGCACAGGTAGGGCAGAGCATATCAGAGCAAACGAGCAGCTGCTGACAGGTGGGGCAGAGCATATTAGAGCAAACCAGCAGCTGCTGACAGGTGGGGCAGCACAGGTAGGGCAGAGCATATATGAGCAACCAGCACCTGCTGACAGGTGGGGCAGAGCATATTAGAGCAAACCAGCAGCTGCTGACAGGTGGGGCAGACGAGGTCATGCACCAAGGCTGCCTGCACCCAAGCAACACCATCAGCACGCACGCACAAGCAGCAGCAGCAGCAGCAGAGCAGCAGTGATAGTGGCTAGAGGACAAGGAAGCAAATCTTGGGAAGGGCAGTAGCAAAACAGAGAGCAAACTCACATGCAATCAGCATGATTGCTTTTTTTTGCCCTTTTGTGGTGTGCTCCTCCATTGAGGTTGTTTATAAAGCATGTTGGTGCTAAACATGGCTAAAGGCCTTTAGGGGGGGTTGATGCGGGAGGGGCAAACATATACATTGTGGAAGTGCGGGAAGGTGCGGGATTCTACTAAATGCTTCTGAAATTTGGGGTGTGGGATGAGTACGCTAAGGTACAGTACATGCCTTATAACTGGCAACCTCCTATTTTTTGCGTCGCGTCGCTAGCTAGCAACGCTTGCTATTGCACCCATGTCTTGCTCAAGGCATACCTAGGTTCTTATTCTTGTTCAGACACGTGCACACACACATTCTTACGCACGTGTGCTTGCATACACGTTTGCTCACACACACACAGACGCCCACACGCACACAACACACACATACACACACACAGACGCCCACACGCGCACAACACACACAGAGACGCCCACACGCACATATCACGCACACACACACACCTACTCGCACTGCCCTGCGTACTCCACAATCGCAGCTGCATCCATCGCCCGAGCTGTTGAAACTGATGTCCCCACGCATTGTGTCTGGCCTGCAAGAAGAGCCTGTGAGCAAGGTACGTGTTCCTGGGCTAGCAAAGCTTGTGATATACCCACTGTCCCCACACATAGCACAGCCTGTGATTTCCCCACGCATTGCAGAGCCTGTGATGTCTCCACACAAAGCAGAGCCTGTGATATATCCACACATAGCAGAGCCTGTGATGTCCCCACGCATAGCACAGCCTGTGATGTCCCCACACATAGCAGCGCCTGTGATGTCCCCACACACAGCAGAGCATGTGATGTCCCCACACATAGCAGAGCCTGTGATGTCCCCACGCATAGCAGAGCCTGTGATATCCCCACACATAGCAGAGCCTGTAAAGTCCCCACACATAGCAGAGCCTGTGATATACCCACTGTCCCCACACATAGCACAGCCTGTGATGTCCCCACACATAGCACAGCCTGTGAGTAGGGTACTTTTTATGTAATTTCTGAGCAGCTGCAAATTAATTGGGGTCCAGCTACTCTCAAGTTGTTGCCCAATTGTTTACATACCGATTGGCCCTGTAGGGGCTGCCAAACCCATAGAATTACTCTGTATAACACTAAGTATCCCACACCATCCACACACCTGGCTCTATGTATGGCTCAACATGAAACATCTGGTACACACACACCCTTTTCTTTCTTACCTCTTATGCTGGTTTCACCTTATTACAAACAAACAGGCTTCAATGATAGAAGTGCTCCCTATCACAATTTCAGCAAGCCCTTGGCACGCCTATTACATGAGCAAACTGCCACAGAGTGTCCACTGCACACAAATGCACAAACACACACACGCATGTTTACACACACACACACACACACACACACACACACACACACACAGACACACGCATGTACACAACACACACATATGCGTGCACTCACACACATATAAGCACGCACACAAAGTACACACAAGCGTGCGCCCGCCCTCTTTCCGGCACAGGTCCTGGACATTCTTCACCTATTCCACTCTGTGGTGACAGCCCCTGGTAGCAACGACCCACAGCAGCAGCAGCAGCAGCAGGACATCACCAAGGCCAGCAAGACGAGCTCGCCTTCTCGGTCCTCAAAGTGGTCTTCCCCTCAAGAAGCAGCACGTCATGTGTTTTTTGCTGCCCTGGGACGAGTGATGACGGTCCAAGAACTGACAGAGGAGGTGTGTGTGTGTGTGTGTGTGGCTTAAGCCCAGAAAATGTGTACGACAGTGTTTGTGTGGTTGTGCAGACTTCCTGCGACATCCCTGCCAATCTTTACCGCTTTTCTCCTGACTGCTCTTTTAGGTTTGCTGCTCTTCTTCTGACTGCGCTTGTAAAAACAAAAAGCTTGTGTTGCACACCATGGATCTACTTCAACTTGATTTCATTTCATTCCACCTGAAGCAGGATGGGGGCTTAAAGCTAACCATTTAAGCTCACAACCCATGCACTTTTAACACAACAATGCGCTCAAGCTCCTCTCTGCTCTTGCTTCTACTTGTTGCAAAGCTCATCGCAAGGCTAAATGTGTTGCGAGGTGGGCACTTGTGTGTGTGTGTGTGTGTGTGTGTGTGTGTGTGTGTGTGTGTGTGTATGTGTGTGTGTGTATGTGTGTGTGTGTGCGTTTAGGTGTGTGTGTCCAGGCATTGCAGCAATTCTGTCCCTGCTTCTCATGATTGACTGTGAAGTGCCGCTTCCTTAGCCCCTTAAGTGACGTCCCTTAGTCACACTGGAAACATGACCGGTGGCTGCCTTAGCCACGTAGGTGACGTCTGTTAGTCACACTGGATGTCTGCACGCTACCGTTGTAGCCTTCCTTTTGTGGGTGGAAAGCCCTGGCTGCTGAAAAGGGTAGAACCTATCTATGGGTGTGCAGCAAAAATGCCCTCGGATGGTGTCCTCTCGAATGACATCAAAGCATTTTTGTACACGTGATGCAGGGCGAGTTCGTGGACGTGAAGCATGGCAGCCAAAGCAGTCCTGCTAGTTGCCTTGTTATGGGCGACTTGGACGCACGCCATCTCATGATGTGCCTGGAGTTCATGAAGGAGTTTAATGTTGGGTAAGCTATGTCTCGCCTGAATTGTGTAAAGCAGCGATCCATTCACTAGTTGGATGAAGACTTGAATGCAAACTTTCCTCACTCTGGGCCTGGAGTGCTTGAAGGAGTCCAATGTTAGGTAGTCAGCTTTTCGTGGATTGGGGGGAAAAGCAAAATGCGTTTCTTTTGTTGATAAACTGTGCTATTTGTTCTGCTCGCTACACAGATGCTGTGTGCATGTGTGTGTTATGTGTGTGTCTGTGTAGGTCTGCGGATATGTGTTTGTGTTTGTTTATGGGTGTTGGGGTGCATGCACACATGTGCGTGCTTGCATTTGGTGTATACATGCAAGGTGTGTGTGTGTTTGTGTGCTTGTGCAGCCACCCCAATTCATGGCCCAAGCAAATGGGAAGGGGAATAATCTAGTCTTTAAATTTGTCGTGGCTTTCACACCCACCCATATTGTATGGTGTGCAGTGAAAAGGCAATTGATTGAATTCTTAGCCTGAAGCGCTTGCAATTGAATTGTGCATGCATGTGCGTATTTTTTGCACCCACCCAGGTCGTATGGTGTGCAGTGAAAAGGCAACCAATCGAATCTGTAGCCTGAAGCGCTTGCAATTAAATTGTGCATGCATGTGCATATTTTTTGCACCCACCCAGGTCGTATGGTGTGCAGTGAAAAGGCAACCAATCAAATTTTAGCATGGAGCGCTTGCAATTGAATTGTGCATGCATGTGCGTATTGTTTGCACCCACCCAGGTCGTATGGTCTGCAGTGATAAAGCAACCAATCAAATTTTAGCATGGAGCACTTGCAATTGAATTGTGCATGCATGTGCGTGTTATTTGCACCCACCCAGGTCGTATGGTCTGCAGTGATAAAGCAACTAATCAAATTTTAGCATGGAGCGCTTGCAATTGAATTGTGCATGCATGTGCGTGTTATTTGCACCCACCCAGGTCGTATGGTCTGCAGTGATAAAGCAACCAATCAAATTTTAGCATGGAGCGCTTGCAATTGAATTGTGCATGCATGTGCGTGTTATTTGCACCCACCCACGTCGTATGGTGTGCAGTGAAAAGGCAACCAATCAAATTTTAGCATGAAGCGCTTGCAATTGAATTGTGCATGCATGTGCGTATTTTTTCACCCACCCAGGTCGTATGGCATGCAGTGGGAGGACGCATTGCTACGCACTGTGGCCACCCACGTAATGACAGGCAAGGAGGGAGGCGTGCATTCTCCTGAGCTGTTGAACCGTCTCGTGCCCGCCACAATGTCGGCCATGCCTCCTGGAAAGGTGTATGACACATGGTAAGTTTATAAATGACAATGCCGGCCATGCCTCCTGGAAAGGTGTATGACATATGGTAAGTTTATATATGACAATGCCGGCCGTGCCTTCTGGAAATGTGTATGGCACATGGTAAGTTTACATATGACAATGCCGGCCATGCCTTCTGGAAAGGTGTATGACATATGGTAAGTTTATAATGACAATGCCGGCCATGCCTTCTGGAAAGGTGTATGGCACATGGTAAGTTTATATATGACAATGTCGGCCATGCCTTCTGGAAAGGTGTATGACACATGGTAAGTTTATAAATGACAATGCCGGCCATGCCTTCTGGAAAGGTGTATGACATATGGTAAGTCTCCTTGATAGGGTAGGCCTTGCCCTTGTAGAAGGTGTTGGGCCTCTGGTTATAGGCATATTCACATATCCATGGGCCGTGCCTTTTGGGAAGGTGTACGCTGTCTACGGTCGGTGGCAATGTAGGCATGCCTTTGGAAAAGCTGTGTACCATACCTGGAAAGGTGCATGTGTATGCCATGCTCTTTGGGAAGCTTGACTGCACCCTGACGGCTAGGGTAGCTGTATAAATGTTGGCTAAGCCCTCTAAAAAGGTGTGTTCAATATCTGGAAAGGCTCATATGTAAGCCATGCCCTCTGGGGTGGTACTCCACCGTGAAATTCAGCGTCTGTATTACCGTTGACTTAGCCCTGTAAAAAGGTGTGTACAATCTGGAAAGGCGCACATGCTAGCCGTGATTTTTGGAGAGGTTATACTCCACTTTGACGTCTAACGTCTGCATTTCTGTTGGCTAGGATTAGGCTTATGAGTAGCACATTCATACTGGCAGGCGCTGCGGTTAGGGCTGAAAGGGTACTGACCAGCGCTGCGGTTAGCTGACCAGCGCAGACTGTTAACGCAAACTTCCAGCTGACCAGCGCTGCAATTAGTGCTGAAAAAGTACTGACCAGTGAGGATGTGTGATTTGCATTTTGGTGTGGCAAGGCATCCATCACAAGCTCATCCAGGAGGGTTTGGAGGCGTTTCAGAACACTGCAGGTGATTCGAGGCAACAACAGAGAGGTTGCAGGCATCTTCGGCTACACTGTTACATCTGTGCCTTCAAACCTTTTGTCCATTGCCGCAAATTTTAACCTACAATTTGACTCACTGACTTTTGCAAAAACATTGGAACCTGCTTTGTAGTGTTGATGTTCACCACACAAGTGCGCAGCTGCTAATGCATCCATGCCTTTTGACACTGCTACAATTGTAGACTCTATTGTAGACTATTGTAGACTATTGTAGACTATTGTAGACTATAGTAGACTTATGTTAACTGCGCCTGACGCAGGTGGTCAGCCCTCTTGCACCACACAAGTGCGCAGCTGCTGATGCATCCGTGCCTTTTGACACTGCTACAATTGTAGACTCTATTGTAGACTATTGTAGACTATAGTAGACTTATGTTGACTGCGCCTGACGCAGGTGGTCAGCCCTCTTGCACCACACAAGTGCGCAGCTGCTGATGCATCCGTGCCTTTTGACACTGCTCAACCAGAGCATGTTCAATGCACCTGACGCAGGTGGTCAGCCCTCCTGCACCACGCAAGTGCGCAGCTGCTGATAGACGAGGTTCCAGAGGAGGTGTCAGCTTCAACAGCTGCATACATCAATGGCACCTCCGCGGAGCAGAATAGTGCCCAAGAGCAGGTATGAGTGTAATTTTGCGAAAGTTTGCGTGTGTGTGTGTGTTTGTGTGTGTGAGTGTGTGTGTGTGTGAAATTGTACGTGTGTGTGTGTGTGTGTGTAAATTCGTACATTTGTGTGTGTGTGATTGTATGTGTATGTGTTCGTGTACTCGATACGTGTCTTGGTTGTGTCCATACGTGATTGATGTGCCAAAAATGGGGGGCAAATGTCCAAGGAAGGTTGGTTCGTATTGCTACAAAATATGCAACAAAGTGTTTTCAGGAGCTTCTCTTGCGAAACTAAGCCTAACCCAAGAGAGGGCTGCTGAAAGCCACTCAATCAAGTATATGTCAGACACAACACACACACACACACACACACACACACACATACACACACACATGCACACACACACAGGAAGAATCTCAGCTGCTCGAAGCTATCAACCAATTCGAGGCAAGTGGCCAAGCCAAGTCATCTGGCCGAGATCATTCCAAGCTGCAAGCCGCAAAGAAGGAGCTCCTGCACCAACGATGGCAGCGGCAGCAGCAGCGACAGCAGCATGAGCAGCAGCAGCAGGAGCAGCAGGAGCAGGAGATTTCAGATGGCACGACATATGGGCTCCCTTCTAGTGGTAGCCTACCCCACATAGCATCTCTCCCTCCTTACTCGGAGGCAATGCAGGGCTTGGATGACATCTTGGTGTGTGTTGGCTGGTTGCATGTTGGTTGTGTGTGTGTATTGGGTCGTGTGTGTGTGTGTGTTGGGTGGTTGCGTGTTGGTTGTGTGTGTGTGTTGGGTGGTGTGTATGGTGGGTGGTTGCGTGTTGGTTGTGTTGGGTGGTGTGTGTGGTGGGTGGTTGTGTGTCGGTTGTGTGTGTTGGGTGGTGTGTGTGTTGGGTGGTTGCGTGTTGGTTGTGTGTGTTGGGTGGTTGTGTGTGTTGTGTATGAAGGCCTGCACTCAGAGAGGCAGGAGTGTTGAGGAATGGACATTGAGGGGCGGCATTCCTCGTAACGGAGGGTTTACTACAGAGGGTTTACTACAGAGGACCTCGTTACTGTGGTTCCACGTATGGATGACATCTGTGTTTGTGTGTGTGGGTGTGGGTGTTGTGTGTCAAGGCCTGCGTTCTTACATCAAATGCTGAGAGGTCTGCTTGATCGCTTTCCTTGACAACTGGAAGTAATGCAGGGCCTGGATGCATGCTATGGGTGTCTATCGTGTGGAAGTGTGCGGCAGTAAATCAAGGAGAAGATGAGACCAGGTCGACCATGAACGGTTTGCGTCCGTTAAGCAAAGTGGTGCAGGGCTTGATCTATGTTTGTGTGAGTGTGACAAGTTGCTTTGTGCAAGCAAAGATGACGTGAGAGAGAGTGAGGGGGACTTTTACTGGGAGCGTTTATTCAATGCTCCACCCTCAAGCGGGTTGTTTGGTTGCGCTTGAGCATGGTAGGTAAAATAGACAGACACCTCTGATACACAAACATACACGCATGCACACGCGCGCACACACACACACACACACATAAAGGAGAGCGTACACACACATGCACACACACACACGCACACACATACACACACACACAAAGGAGAGCGTACACACATGCACACACACACATACACACACACACATGCACACACACACGCACACACACAGGGCCCCTTGTCAGTCCAGCAGCCTGGTGACACGACCATTGATATTAATGCTCAATCAGAGGCTGCTGAAGATTGGCCTGACCAGACAGACGATCAGGCGGGCAGTGCTGAGCAGGGCTCAGCTGAACAAGGACCACGGCTGGCACTGCCACCTAGGTGTGTGAATTAGATAGGGTTGGCCACAGCCGTATATCTACGCCGTATATGACCGTTATTCTGAACAAATCCCTGTCAAAAATAACGTATATACACCGTGTATATATGGTTCTGGCCAACCTAGACGTACGCTGTTGTGATGTGAGGGCATGTGTGAATGTAAATGGTTCATTTCATATCAGCCAGAAATCCAGAGCTGGTGCTCCACCTGTGTGTGTGTGTGTTTGTGTGTGTGTGTGTGTGTGTGTGTGTGTGTGCATGTTTCCTGCAAATGAGAAGGTGCATTGTACCTTGGCATCGTGCACTGCTGCAGCCTCCACCACATGCCACGTTATTCCTACATTGATAGGGTGGGCCAGAAGCATATAGATACACAGTGTATGAACGGTATTTCCTGCTGGGATTGTTCAAATATACCAGAGGGGGCTGACTGAGCCAAAAAAAAGTGTGTTTTAAAATGTGGATTGAGCATGGGCGTCAAAGTTTGCTATGTTTAGGCTTAGCACCCAGAGGTAGTTCTTGCTAAATTTTCGACAGCGCCTGAGCTTGAACATAGCAACTTACAGCGCACGTGTCTGATTTTCGTGGCATGGACCCCACTTTTCACCACAAACTCTTCACAGCAGATCAACCACTCCACCAAATGGCATACTTTTGTGTGGTATTGCGTTGTTGTAATAAACAAATATGATTGCAAAAAAAATAAGTGAAAAGATGAACTGCATGGTGATGTGGCTCAACATGTGCTGTTTTCCCATAGAACGGCACCAAATTAGGGTTTGGGCAGTCGAGGTGAGCTTTGACCCCCGTCAATTTGCGCACACTGTGACTTACATGGATATAAGCACATCCTAGTGCAGCTTACAATATCAGCTTTCATTTAAAGCCGGGATGGTGTCAGTTGGCTGAGTGGGTAGTGAATGGCTGGATTCAGAGTGTAAAAAGGGCACATACTTGGACATTTCCCCAGTCAACCCCCTCTGCAAATATACGGCCATATACGGCGTATACATATGGTTCTGGCCAACCCTTCACATTAACCGTCACAGTGGTCGTCACAGCTAGCACGAGGGGTTTAGCATGCACTGCCACGAGGCAGGTGGAAAGTGAGCATGCCTTAATGCGTTCGTGGAGCAAACATTGATCAGAGCCTCTCAAGGCTTGGTTTGTTGGCCGATGATAGTCCAGGTGCACTCGTCTCTTGCCTGCATTTGTTTGCACATAACACACACAAACACAAACACACAAACGCACATGGGCGCACACATACACGTACGCACTTGAACACGCACTCACACACACGCCGATACAAACACGCACTCACACACACACGCTCAAACAAACACGCACACTCACACTCACGCGCACACACACACACACGCGCACACACACACGCACTTAGAACCCACACATACTCACACATGTAACGCATACACAAACACGCACAGGCACACACATGCACATACACACACAAATACGCACACGCACACACACACACGCTTATAACAACAAGCATTCACACACACGCATGCGCACACACACACACACACACACAACACACACACACAACACACACACACACACACACACACACACACACACACACACACACACAAACACACACACACACACATAAAATGGACACACATGGACACACACACACACGCATGCACGCACAGGCGTGCGGCCCTGCTGCTCTCCATGTGCGCCTCACTGCCAAACATGCCGCGTAAGGACTGGATGGTCATGCTGTGGACGTCAGTGATGCCCTCCCTACGGGACACTGCTCGCGATGGGCAGGGGCAAGATGACATGGGCTGGTGGGTGTTGTTAGTGTGGAGTAGGTCTGTGTGTGTGCATGCATGCAAATATTTGTGTGCTTGCTATTTGGCAGTGCAAGACACTGCTCGCGATGGGCAGGGGCAAAATAACTTGTGCTGGTGGGTGTTGATAGTGTGGAGTAGGTGTGCGTGTGCGCATGCAAATATTGTGCTTGTTGGCAGTTCAAGACACTGCTCGCGATGGGCAGGGGCAAAATAACTTGTGCTGGTGGGTGTTGATAGTGTGGAGTAGGTGTGCGTGTGCGCATGCAAATATTGTGCTTGTTGGCAGTTCAAGACACTGCTCGCGAT
>Ga0307947_1000477_pt1 | contig 28105 bp, 30 predicted proteins | sample OrgLakmetagen232_FD_201840 | JGI IMG/M metagenome (GOLD analysis project Ga0307947, IMG submission 201840) | Saline water microbial communities from Organic Lake, Antarctica - #232 | ecosystem: Environmental > Aquatic > Non-marine Saline and Alkaline > Saline | place: Antarctica: Organic Lake...
CCCTACATATGCACTTGCAATGCAAGAAAATACATTGCCCCCTCACCCGTCAGGGAGATCCAGCGGTTGACCAAGCTTGCCCTCCGACCAGCCTCCCTGCATCTTTGTTGTTGTCTCCCTTCCTTTATTCTCAGGGACAAACCCAGCTGTCGACCAAGCTTGCCCTCCGACCAGCCTCACTAGACTCTGGGCTACACAGGCGGCTTCGTGATGAAGTAGACAAGCGGCACGGGAAAACGTACAGGGTGCGTGTCTATGTTTGTGCATGTGTGAGTGTGTGTGTATGTGTATGTGTGTGTGCGTACATGTCTGCACGCGTGCATTGTGTGTGGGTGTGTGTACGTGCGTGTGTGTGTGTATGTGTGTGTGCGTACATGTCTGCACGCGTGCAATATGTGTGGGTGTGTGTACGTGCGTGTGTGTGTGTATGTGTGTGTGCGTACATGTCTGCACGCGTGCATTATGTGTGTGGGTGTGTGTACGTGCGTGTGTGGGTGCATGTGTGTGTATTTGGAACAGATCCTGCATGCGGACACAATGATATGTGCGTCAGCGTTTTTGTGTATGTGTTATGTTGGCGCATCTGTGTGTTTGCATGGCAGACTAGTGTACGTGCATGTGCCTTGTAAGAGCTTCAAAACGAATGCCTGTGAAGTAGCTGTGAAAGGTGGCGGCATTGGTAACGTTGCGTTGCCATACACTGCGCTCTTTTCTCTGTGCACAGGTTCTATCCCTGCTTCATTTTGGATCGAATAGCTTTCACACAGTACTATTTTAGTTGTCCCTCTCGTCCGCAAGTGAACTTTACAGAAACCTTGCTACGACTTCTCCTTCCTCTAGGTGGGAGTGTTTTAAAGTTCTTCTTAACACCAAGAGAGGTTGCATATTTAATGCCATACTTACAACGTGGAAATGCGGCCTGGGCCCGCAGCACTCAATGTGCCTTACTGCCTACATTCTTTCAATATTGTTAAGATACAACAATATGACCTTGGTGGCTGTGCAAGGCTTGGCGCACTGTGTGTGTGTGTGTGTGTGTGTGCGCGCTGTCTGCGGCTGATAGACAATCACTACAAATTTAGAGGCAACTGATTCCAGAGGCGAGAAACGATCAGATTCATATTGAGTTTATGAATGTTCCCCACTTTTTCTTGATCAATTGCACTTATATAGGTGCCCGTTTACTTGCCTGCGATCTACGTTGCGCAGGTGGCTGTGCATGGCGGTGTGCAGGACCCAGAACGCCCCTCACTACATTGGTGTCGCCTTTTTTTCCTTACACATTATATTATAGGATTGTCAACCCGCCCACGAACCTGTGCAACGTATCTTTTGTGCAGGTGGCCATGCATGGTGGAATGCAGAACCCAGAGGCAGGCAAAGCCAGAGTGGAGGCTGTGGAGGAAGAGCGCATTAAAGCACAGTGAGTCTAATGTTGTGAGTGTTTGCTTGTGTTTGTGTGTGTGTGTGTGCGCGCGCATGTGTGTGTGTTTGTGTTTGTGTGTGTGTGTGTGCGAGCGCGCATGTGTGTGTGCGAGCGTGTGCGCGTGCATGTGTGTGAGTGCCTATGTGCAAAGCGCGTGCATGTACCTGGGAGGTTTTTCAATGCATGCATTTTGCTGTATGTGCAAGCATGTGCACTTATTGCACCCATTCTTCTGTTGTATGCCTGTGTGTGCACCAGGGAGGCCCTCCAACGCAATTGTGTTGCTGTGAGTGCAAGCACAGACTTACTGTACACAGACTTACTGTGCACAATCTTCTGTTGTGTGCCTGTGTGTGTGTGTGTGTGTACCAGGGAGGCCCTCCAACGCAAACAAGACAAGGCGATGGCAAAAGCGTACGGAGGGGGTGGGCGTGGAGCACGCAACCCTCGGCTGCGAGAAGACTACTTGGAAGAGGAGCAGGTGTGGGTGTGGGTGTGGGCGTGGGTGTGGGTGTGCGGCTGTTTGTATGGGGGTGTGAGTGTGCAGGTGCGCGTGCATGAAAACGTGAGAGAACGTGCGTGTGTGTAGGTATGTGTGCGTGTTATCGTAGCATAGCTGATGTGCATAAGCGGTAGGTAGGGTAGCTTTTTAAGCCTCTGACCAGTAGCCCATTTATCATACATGCATGCATTCTTGAATTTTAATTCCTTACGTAGGACGAACGGGTGGAAGTACGAAATGAGAGGGCAAGTTTGAGAGTGTTTTATGGTGTTTGCAACAACAATCAACTTCCAACGTCCCTTCCTGTCTGAGACAGATTAAGGAGCAAGAAGAGGACAACGTGGAAAGCGGATGGTTTTTGTGTGCTACGTTCATGGAGATTTACTTATTAAGTCTCCATCCTTCTTGCATGTGTGCGTGTGCAGGACTGGGAGCGAGAAGAGGGTGACGAGGAGAATGGGGCAGAAGAAGAGGAAGAGGGGGGGCTCACTGCCGGAGAGAAGGCACGCATGTCCTTGTCGCGCAACCGAAGGACTCTGGGGGATGAGGATGCCGAGGTAATTGTCTTACAGCATGTGCCCTTGTTTGTGTGTGTGCATGTGTGCCTTTGTGCATATGTCCATATGTCCATATGTCCTTGCAACCAAAGGGGGGGGAATGAGGATGCAAAGACAGTGTTCTTGACAAAGCACCTTTTTTTGTGTGTGAGCACGTGCGTGTTCGTGTTTATTATGTTTACATGCGCCAATAAGTACAGAAATAAGTGACACTTTCGTGGGCTCACCTGTCAAAACGTGGCAGCTAAGAAGCCTATGTGTGTGTTTGATGCTACTTCAAAATTAGTTGGACACGTATGCAGTTCGCTGTCCGTGTCTGCAGTTGTGCGTATGCCTCGACCAAATGCTCAATCTAAATAGCACACACCCCTCGCTTTGGGTAGCTGCCCTGAAAGCCTAGTGGTCCGTGGTCATGCCAGACTCTTTGGGGTCGCGGGTTCAAATCCGCCTGGTAGCGTGAGTACTTCGCTGTCCGACAGCTCTATCTCCGTTTCCTTAATCCATGCTTGTGGTGTTATCACCCCCTGTGTATAATTCTTTTCCCCACACCCATCGCTTATGAAATATCTTCAAGCTCACAAGCAGGTGCTCGATTTGTGAAAGCAGCACAGGCAAGTGGCCGTGCAATTAAACTGAATTTGGTGTTGTTGCGATGATGATGTGCCATTTGAATTTAGGCTGGCCGCCTAAGAGGCACGGCAACACCTGGAGACTGAAGACACTGTAATTCCGAGTTTTGTGTGTGAAGTGCATATGTATGAAGTTTGCTTCACGCACAGGATGCTGCTATACCTTGTCTGCTAGCAGGAAAGCATGGCCCTGAGGCAGAGGAGGCACTTCGTGTCAGAGGCAGCAGCACTGCAATAGTTGTATGTGCAAGTTGCGCATGCTTTGTGCACACAGGAGGCTGCTGCACCGCGCCTGCAAGCGGCAAAGGGTGGTTTTGCAGCAGACAAGAGCTAAGTCACGTCAGGTTTGCAGTGCTGCATAACTTGTGTGCACATATTGCGCGTTTTTTTTGCACACAGGAAGCTGCTGTGCAGCGATTGCAAGCAGCAAAGCGTGGTCCTGCAGCAGAAGAGGGCGCTCCTAGCACATCTGGACGGCGTGCCTCCAAACGGAAACGTGTAGCTGGAAGTGACGATGAGGAGGAAGCCGGTAGAGTATCTGTGCAGATTATGCATCAGGCTAACACTCGTGACTTGTCAGCAAGCCATTGCAAGTCACACGTAGCGAACCCATGAGTCGTTCTGCTCTATGTGGCTGGGCATAGAGCGGAACAACAAAGTAGAGGATGACAGGGATAACTAAAAGAATTGTGTGCATGTGAATGATTGACGTAGGCAAAGAAAGAAGGTCTTGTTGGTTTTTGCATTCTCAGAAATGCAGGTCCACGTGACACTTTACCAAGCTTATAGTCTGTATCCTTCGCCGTTTGTTTGGTGCCTTACTTTGGTCAGCCGCCATCCATCCACCTGCGTATTCCTTTGTTTGTGTTAATAAGTTTCTTCATGCCAATGTTCTAATTCACTTTTCTCTTCTTCTTCCGGTGGTGCTGATGTCCCACTGAGGAGCTAACTACCGACTCCTTGCCAATCTGAAGTGCCCGCCAGTGCTGGAACTAACTGTGCCAAACTGCCTGTGCCTTGCTTTTCCCTTCTTTCCTTTGCAGGTGGTGCTGAAGAGGCCCTTGATGAGGACGGGGACTTTGAAGAAGAGGAGTACAAGTCTGACGGTGGGTGTTTTCTTTGTGTGCCTCTTGTTGAAACAGAATCTATTCCCTTGCAATTCCTTCGTTTTAAATGTGCAGTGCCTGTACTTGACAAAGTATCCAGATGTGTCAACTGAAGAAAAAGGGAGAGGGGGAGAGAAAACATTGAACAGCTTCCGGCTGTCCAAGCTCTGCATTGCTTGCTGATATAATGGAGTGGCTGCAATTATGGCAGCCAAAAAGCGTATTTATTCCTAGTTTGAACGCCCAAGTTTGCATTAAAATGTCGCACCAACTTATTCTTGCATGGCCTGTGCTGCCTCAAGTGCTCCTTTTTTGTTTTTCTGCAATTCGTTTCATTTCCTGTTTTTGTTTGCAGATGATGACAGTGGTGGGGGAAGCGATGAAGAGGAAGAGGGTGGTGGGAGTGGGGACGAGGAGGAAGAGGAAGCGGCAGGCGATAAGAAAATTAGTAAGGAGGAGAAGGTGAAAGAGAAGCCGCCAAAGCAACAGCAGGAGCCAGAGAAAAAAAAGCGGCGAGGAGTGGTCATGAGCGACTCTGATGACGAGTAATTCTTGTGTCTTATGCGTGCTATTGTGCTAGCTATTTCTATGTCTCATGTGTGCTAACGTGCTGAATTTAGGGGTTGGGGTTGCAGGCTTTGCCTAGAATTTGGTGTGCCCCTTTTTACTTTTGAAATGAATCATTTCCTTTCCTCCTCCTCTTTTGGCCCCCCTCCTGCAAATTCTGTAAATTTGTCTTGCCAGCGGTCTCTTTAGTTCAGCACTGGTGGCTGTGGAATCTGGTAAACAATCGTGATATTTGCTCACAATTTGTCTGATTAAGCAACTTCCTGGAAGTGCTATTCTTGTCAAGGCAAAAGTATCATGGATCAGGCAGATCACTGGCGTGATGTTATGTCCACACCCACAGCATATTAGTCAAATATACATCAATCTGTTGAGAGACTTGTTGCCTTAACATCTATTGTGGAATTCCTCCTTAGCTGTCAGTCAGATGATGGGTGTCGTGCAGTGTCTCTGCACTAGTGATCTGTCATGTCAAATAAATGCGTGGCAGCATAGAAGGATCTTTTCGTGGCAATCAAATCTTTGGTACTTGTCGGAAGTGTACAAGCAGTGCCACTAAACTGCCCTCACTTGTGTGTGGGTGGGGGTTGGGGGGGGCGTGCTTGGGTATATGCGTGTGTCTGTGCATGTATGTGTGTTTGTGTGCATGTCTTACTTATGAACAGGATCAGCTACTTCAGAGTCTTCAGGCAATGAACACTGTAACTGATATAACATACCGCATTTACTGAACAGGACGCCTTGACACACAAGAATCTGATTCCAGAAGGATACCCAATAAAGAGTCGTCGAAAACGAGCTTCTTTCTCCTTAAATTAAAATTAGAAGGCAAAAAAGTTGCTCAAACTACTCATATAAAGTTGGCACTAAGTTCTATGGCCAGCATACTTTTAAGATTAGAGGAGCCCTCACTACAATGCAGAACGCATATCAATGATGGTCAGGAGAAGCAATCTTAAAGAGACACACTATTCTGTAATTGTACAATAGACCAAGCCTGTCAACCCAGTCATATGTGCTCACATTCGGTAGGCTCCAGCAGCTGAAGAAATGGAAAAATCTATTGAAGAAATGGATCTACTGAAGAAATGGAGAAATCTACTGAAGATAAATCTCTGCAGGTAAGTAATACAAATGCTGTACAGCAGTGTGAGGTAATTTTGGAATTACAGTAGGTGCTACAAGACAAAATCTGTCTTTTCACTGGCCCAAATCTGCTACGACTATCAACTTTTTACTGCAATTCAAACCTGTGTCACTGCAGGCTTGCTAATGCCTCTTCCAAGTGCCTTTGTAATCTGTCTGCTGTAATGCGGGGCATGGGCCTCGGTATTCTAGCCTGCGATTCAGAGGTGCAAGAGGTAATGCAAAACCATTTCGTGGAATACCTGATATCTATATGCACGCCCCTGCATTTGCTGTTTAAAGCACACTGCTGCTCATATAGAAAAAAAACATGATCGACGTTGGCTGCTGTGAGGGAGCCCTCAGTAGCAAGTTTATATGATGATAACAAGTGTGGTAATCTAGCTTTTATGGAGCAAAGCTGACTAGACCAAGAGCCATCCTACCTCTTCACCATCTCTTCTTAAAACAGCCAGTACTGGGACCTCCATGTCGTATTTGCTCTGCCACTCCGGGTTGGAGGCTATGTCTCTGACCTGTTCAGAGAGAGAACTTGAAGAAGTATTCCAGTTGCGGGCAATTTCGCTTAAGGAGCGTGCGTTGCAAAAGTAAAAAGCCTACCTCCAACGTGCTACCTCTCAGGTTTGAGGGCATGAACTCAGCTCGTGCAAGCAGGCCATCCACCTTTGTCTGCGTGGAAGGGGCGAGCAATCACTTCAACTTGCTTGCATGCTGCCTCATTACGCACGCGAGACGCCTATCACAAGGCACTTGGACTAACCCGGAGGCCATCGCAAAGTGGACAGTCTCCCTTGGTGTAGAGGATGAGTAGTTGTCTTGAGCTGGTGGTGGTGGGTTCAGAGGGCTGGCCGTCCCCAGTGGCACGTTGCGCTGTTGGTGCACTACTGGCACGAGGCAACCTTCTAGCAACTGTGTTGGTATTCTTAACAGCACTGATTCTGTGGCAGGCACCTCTACTTGTATGCATGACTCCAGTCTGCTGGCCCAATCGGTCAAACCCCAAAAACGTAGCAAGTAATTTTATTTATAAGATCTTAACAATTTCAGTAAAATGTGAGAATTGAAAACCTTTTGCGATCCGGCAAAGCGCGGGACTCCTGTTTTGCGGAGCTGTATACCCGGACGCTTACAATGCTCCAGGGTATTCTTTGAAGGCAGCTTTGCTTGGATATCATAATGCAGAGCATCGGGCGGAATCGAACCCTGGCTTTAAAATGCCCTGGGATTTGAGTTGGGGCTATGTCTATCTGCACACCCTAACGCTGCAGGACTGTTTTGCCAGGAATGACCTCTGTAATATGGCTTTTATCCTTCTAACAACCTGTTGTTATCGTCCTGCTGTACAACCCCGCCCTAAGAGTTTACAGGGGTTACTTGTGTACAGAATCGAAAATCTGTGTATACCCCTGAGTCCGAATCCTTGTTTCATATCTGCTCATAAATCGTAGGCTTTCAATTGGATCTTGATGGTAGTGTGTCTCTGTGATAACTAGGTTTCAAGCTTCCGCTAATCAGTCTGCCCCCCAGAGGCAATTATAGCGATGTAATAACCATATTTTACCTAGGTTTTAAATTGGTAGCCTTCCTTGCTGCGGGCTCAGGCTGATGTAGAGGAAGCAACTGTAAATAATGGTGTTTCAAAACACCATTTTTTGCTGGCTGAAATGTTTGTGCATGTTTCACATGTGCCAAGTGAGTTCGGCCGTGCACCCGATACACGTTCCTAGGGACCACCACGAAGAGGTACCCACCTAAAAATAAAAAAATAGAAAAAATCGCCCTGCCAACAATCGCTGTGCCACAGTTGTACCATATTCACCACAGTCTCAGCAATCATACAAATATTGTCGGCATCCACACAGGTAGGGGGGGGGAAAACAACAGTTCATTCATTCATTCAACACCCAAAAGGTGTGGATCATACACCCGAAGGTGTGAACGGCTCACAGTGTGTTGCTCATTCATTCATTCATCATTCATTCATTCATTCATTCATACACCCAAGGTGTGGACTGCTCACGGTGTGGACTGCGCACGTTGTTTGTACGTTGATGTTAACTCACAAGTGAAAACACGGCGAGATAGAGGCAGGCAAGGGCTGTTTACTGTATACCAATGGTACAGTTAATACTGTATATACACTTATACATATATGTACCCATATAGTGCTTCAACTTAGACTCTAAGTTAGAGCAAGTGTGTGCTTGAGGTGAATGTCACGTTGTAGCATGCCAAGATCTTTGGGTCGGTGCTGTCTGGGGAAGGTGGATCGCCACTAGCGCGATTAGCCGGCTAGTGGCTGGCGGTGCTGCTGAGCTGCTCCCAGTCCCCCTCAATTGCCCCCTGCCACTTCTAAGAACCCACCCTCCTTCATTGCTAGTCTGTTGCTGTTTAGTTTTTGCGGAGATAGGAGCAACCAATACAGCATCCGGATGGCTGGAGGTAATCCTATTTTTGTCTGAGCAGCGGGGTGGAAAGAACCACTTTGGTATAATCCTAGTTTCAGCTGTATCGGGAATCTGAAGATTTTGCATCACCAGCCGTTTGCTGCTACCTATATCCATGCAGACAAAGCAGGATCCGAGGGAGCCTGTCTTGCTGATGGCTTTGAAGATCATACTGCATGCTAAGTTGTGCACACTTACACAGATCTCTCAGTGACAATACTTCTTATTTGCTTGTGTTGGCATCCAGGTTGGCATCCAGAAAGGATATGCAGGGCAATGTCTAGTTGAGGGCAGAGGGGGCAATCAAATTAGGCTTTTAATTGAGTGTTTAAACCATTATACCGCATGCTTTTGGTTGTACATGGTCCCTATTCTGTACCACATAATGATGCATTTGGTAGTTTGCTACAGCATTGGCATTTCCTAGTTTGTGGAGGGGAGGAGGTGCATGTGTGCTGTTACGGCATCATGGTAATTGGACTGGTACCATAGCCTTGAGGCAGGTGACTGGGCTATGTTTGGTTGATTTTGTATGATTCGGTGTTCTTCATATTCTTTTGCAAGCCAGTAGATAATTTTGATTGGATTTCCCTCAGGGTCAGCTGTTTTGATGGAGGTATCCGCAACGTCAGAGTAGGTTGTGATTGATGTTTTAGCAAGAGCGTCAGCATGTTCATTGCCATAATGCCTGCTTGGAATTTGACTTTGTGAAATGAATGGGCGATGGTGATTGGTGGGTTGCTTTGGCAATGGATTGGAGGACATCTCCCTGGATGCTTTCTTTTCGCTCTTATTCTAAACAAACATTCTCTTTCTCTATTCACTTTTCTCTTCTTCATTCATCTGTTTCATGTTTATTCTAGCTTCTTTTTCTGGTGTCTTGTTCAGTCTGGCCTCTTTCTCTTCTTGTAGCTGGCTTTTTTATGCTATAGTTCAACTGCCCTCGCTGGCGGATATAGCTGTGTAACCCTTACCCTTACATAGGTTAGGTTGCAGGCTTTTTCCAAGCTTCCGCTGAGATGCCCTTTGAGGCATATATAGTGATGTAACCTTACCCTTAACCTAAAGGACGAAATAAATGACAAGATGGGTTTTCAGTGGTTACTCCAAGGAAATCAGATTTACTTGTGAGTGGATTGACTGTGACATTGGTCCTCACTTGGGTTCCGGATCTCGTGCAGGTGTTTTTACAAAGAAAAATCCAGTCAAAACCCCCTGGAATTGCTATGAGCGTAAACTTATGCTCCCTCAATGACCTCCTCTACGCCTGCTCCTGGCTCGGCAGGTCGCTCCAGCTTGGCACCGACCTACAAACAACAGAGGCAGCAATCGCTTAAGAACCAGTTTGCTCGATCAATTATAAACAAGCTAGCATGGCCAGCACAAGTGAGGGGAACAGCAGCATACCAGTCTAAATATGGCCAATAAAACAATGCATGAAATAATACCACGAAGGACAAATTTCTAAGCTGAGCAGAACACGTGTTTAATTTGCATTGCAGGCAATGTAACATATGTCAAGATTGCACGCACTGCTCCATTTTGTTGTCAGGTAGGATCACACCCGCTTCTTTTCCCATACCAGTAGTTTCCCTATTTTTTCATGTCATTGTTTGACGCCAAGACTGACCTCTTCTGAGTAGTCGCCGTGGACCTCCATCAGCTTAGTGATATCAAACTTAGGTGTCTTCAAGATCTTGGCCTTGCGGATGTACACATTCTGCAGAGGGTAGATACCTGTGTGGAGGGAGTAGTGCACGTGGAGGGGTGTAAGTGAGCGAGGTATAGGTTGAGCAGCCTTGCCAGGCTGGAGGCCATTGTAATCCAAACCAAAGCAAACTAAGTGAGGGAGAGTGAGTGTGTTATTTCTGTGCCATCACGACTGAAGGTCACCCCCCATTAATAGTGTCAATTCACACAGAGGTGTTTAAACTCTGCTTCTTGTGGGATTACCTTATCCAGCATTCGGACTATGGCGTCACCATTGTGTAGGTGTGACACATATAAAGGGACGTTACTTGCGTGTTTCTTACGAGCGAGTCAAATGGAAAAATGTAGCTAAGGCGTTGGGTCAGTTCTAAGTTTTGGTTTTAAGACTTTCAAAGCAAGCTGGCAACAGCGCCTGGCTTTTTCCTGTGTCTGCTAGGCACCAGCCAAAACAAGCTTAGATTGTTTCTTCACAGAACATATATAGGGACTATTCAGCCATACGATTTCATTGTAGCTGCTCCACTTTCTGTCGAGTTAATTTGCAGCCACAAACAACAAAAACAAAGGGAGGAGTGGAGGTCTAGAGCTAATGGGCGCAGTAACCTCAGAGTGGGAACGTTGCGGATCTACATAAGACACGTGGTGGAATTTGCACCTGGACTTTCTGTAATACATGGGCTGCAAGCATGCCTCAATTACACAGCACACATGCTCAACCTACCCTGGCAGGCCTTCTCAATGTCCTTGCCGATGGCCTCAGGGATGAACTTGGCCACCAGGTCCTGTGTGGGTGATTATGGTTGGGCATTTGTAATTGTGCATTTGTCAGGGTGTGCACGCGCGTGCGCGAGAGAGTGTGCGTGCATGCATAACCACATACTGCCTTGGCATCCTTCGTCTTAGCTGCAGGATTAAGCAAACCAAGCTAGCACAGAGCACCTGTGTGTTCTTGAAGTGTGTGCACAAGTGTGAATCTGTTAAGCAACCCCAACATTCTCACACCTTGAGGTCCACACCGCTGGCCTCACGGTACATGATATCCGTCATCTTCTTGCGGATGGCACGGATTTGAGAGCCCTGGGCGTAGGCAGTGCGCTTGATCTGGCCTTGCCTCTTCTTGGTGAAGGCAATGCAGAACAGGCGCATCATGAAGCCGTCTGTGGTGCGCACATCCACGTAGGCCTCAATCAACGTCTGCCACTTGCGCACCAGGGAGCGCAGCTTGTCGGTGGTAAAATCCATGCCCTGCGTAGCAATTGTGAGTCAACGAGTGCTATGTGCGCGTGTTGTGTTTGTTTGTGTGTGTGTGTGTGTGCGTGTGTGCGTGCGCGCATGTGAGAGTGCAAGTCAATGTATGGCAGATGAGTGAGGCAAGGTAATTTTGCTCATCAAACCGTCTTATTCCTTCATACATACAAGCAACATCAATGCAAGAATTGAGGGAACATGGGAAACAAAAATTTTGCTTATTACGTTAAGTCCACGAATTGTTTGGAGTGCACAAACACTCACCCAGAAGTTGGTCAGGCAGTTGCGGCCCTGCACATCCTCCACCCTGAGCTTGATCTTACGGTAAGCATCCTCCTCGTTCTGCAGGCATGTTGGTGTGTGTGTGTGTGTGTGTGTGAGAGAGAGAGAGCACTTGTGCGCGTGCGTGTGTTTGTGTGTGTGTGTGCGTGTGCGCGCGTACGTGTGTCTGTAAGACTGTGTGTGTATTCGTGTGTGTGTGCGTGTGCGCACGTACGTGTGTCTGTAAGACTGTGTGTGTATGTGTGTTAGTGAGTGCATGTGTGAGCACGTTCGCACATGCATCGCGTACATGCATGCCTGCAACTGTGTGCATGTCTTTGCGTGCATGTATGTGTGTGTGTGTAAATGCAAGTACAAAAGCTATCTTGTTACCTTCCTTTCCTTGGTGGGTAAATCAGTAGCACACGCACCTTTTGTAGGTCGGCCAGGGACACCTCGAACACACGTCCCTTCAGAGCCTCAGAGGCAATCTGCAAGCATACACGAGGGGCAACGTGTAGGAAGCATGGGTGCATGGACGTCACAATTCCCGCTCCTCCGCCTCCGCAAGCAGCAAGCTCAATTTATTGCCACAGTGCTTCCACCCGACGCGCCCCCTTTAGTGTAGGTTCTGTGCTTACGCATGCGTGCTGGCTGTGTTGCATGTGTAGCTCGCTGCGCGTTCGCGCCCTCACGACTCGGCACACACCTTGGTGCCAGTGGTACGGGTCACCAGGGTCTTGCCCATGTTGCGGACATTGAAGGACGTGGGCGCCTTGATGTCGTACCAGTCCTTGCGGGTGAAGGGATCCTGGGCCTTCTTCTTACCTGCGGGTTTGTGAGGGCGTGTGTGTGTATGTGTGTGACAGTTCCATGGGGGGAAAGCAGCAGCCAGGCCATCCCTAGCATCTCCAGCTCCACTCCTACTGCTCTCTGTCACTACACTGCTGCTCCTGAGCTGCCACACTAAGTATCATGCGATGGGGGGGGGGCACGCACCTCCCTTCTTTCCCTTGGAGATGCGCTTGTTCTTGCCGACCGCCATTTTCCTTCCTGTTGATTGGAAGGCCTGCAGCAGCAGCAGCAGCAGCAGCAGCAGCAGCAGCAACAGCAGGAGTGGGTCTGCACCTCTCCTTCCAAAGCAGCTGGACCCACACAGCAGGACCCACTCAAGGAAGCAAGCACTTGTGAACCCAAGCGAGCTGTACTCCTGGGCAACAATTATACCCAAACTCACCTTCTAATTAAATTAAAGGAGCGATCCAAACATTTCAAACACTGACATTCCAACAAATGGTGGGCAAATTTGTTTTATTTTCTTCTATGCTGCTCAGGCATTCCTCGCTTAGCAAAGCTTGCTGTACATCCAGGATCGCTGCCTTGATTTCAGGCCCGCCAGGGTCATGCTTGCTTGGACCCCAGCTCTTCTCCCCTGGACCCAACCTTTTCCACTCAGAGGCTTGCCAGCCATTGGCAGCGCGCAACAGCAGCAGCTGTAGAGAAAACCAACGCAACACTCCGCGCGTTCACGTTGATCGTTCTGCAGTGCACCTCAGCTGTTGTCCTCCAGACCAAGCGGTCAACCTTTCAGCACTTTCCAGTTACCCAACTGCCAGTGAAGGGATGAAAACACGTTTGAAGGTGAGCGTTATGCAGGCGTGTGTTCCCTGTCATGTCAGCACTTCCCGCACACACACACGCACACACACACACACACACGCACACACACACACACACACACACACACACACGCAGAAAGAATGCATGCACGCACACATACACACACTCTCACACGTGCACACGCATATGAATACATACACACACATATATATACACGCAACACACGCACGCCCATACACGCATATGCGCGCACACACTCACACATACACAAAACACTCTCACACATACGCACGTACACACACGCACACTCACATACACAATATCACACACAAACACATGGACACTCACAACGGACATACAAGCACAACATGCACTCACACGCGCACAAGCATTCATCACACGTACACATGCGCGCATTTAGGCCCAAGTTCGGTCCACCCCTGACGATGCCAACCTCTACATTGCCTTGCTGCTGAATGACAAGCAGCGAAACATGAACAGGTGTGTATTGTATATTGTAAAATGGAGGTACATACACAATACACAGTACACACAACACGCAACCTGCGTACACGTATAACGTATAACCACAAACAAGAGCATACACACACATATGGAGTAAAAAGCTTGGGAGTGGTAGGCCTGCGTTGGACCAAGAACCTCACACTCCAACGTTGACCGAGGGTTTACTTTTTAATCGCACAAACACACAGACAAATACACGGCAACCTATCAGACACTGGCACTAATAGGTCATGCAATCCTCTTCTCTGTCATTTCAGGCCGAAGGACGAGCCGCTGGAGAAGGCAACAGCTAGGATACGTGCCACAGCCGCACCTGCGGATAAAAAAGGTACCCTCCCGTGTGTGTGTTAATTGCTGGGTGCGAAGCGCCATCCTTTGTCAACCTACATAATGCCATCTGGCCATTGGTTGCACAAACACACGTGCACGCTTGCACCAAAGTGCACTACAAACACGCCCACGTACACGCGCACACACGTATGATAAGAACACACCGCACTACTCACACCGCTACTCATGTGTGCTGCTTACGTTCACAGGTGGCAAGAAAAAAAAGGGAGGGCAGGCAGAGGAGCTTGCTGGTAACAATACTCCAGAGGTGCTCCCCCCTCCTATTATGGACGTGATCCTGTACGAAAGCTACGAAGCCGGCAGGTGGATAAAGGCGTATGATTTTGACTCTTGCATGCTGTGTTCTGGGTAGAATCTATGAAAATCTATGAAACTGGTACGTGCGCGTGAGAGGCGCAGCACAGACGTGCACAGGTGTTTCTGTTGCTGCTGCTGTCGTGCATTGTGTGCGTGTGTGCAGGGCTGGCCAGAAGTATATTTATAGTCGTGTAGTATCCGTGTATGTCTGTATGTCACATAATTCGAAGGTTTGTGTAATTATATATGTACTGAAAAATGCTGTATGTGTACGTGGCTTTGGCCAACCAAACTCTGGTGCCTTATCAGTTCCATGGTGGCCATAACCGCATTATAATAGCACGACTGGAAATGCCGTGCAGCACTTGAGCACTTGCAACAGTGTGCCTGTTAAGAAGAAGCGTACATGATGATTTTGCCAGTCCTACCCGTACGTAGAAGTGTGAGGTCCTGATGGCAGGAGTGTTGAGAAAATGCGCTCCCCCTTTTGTACTCGCATAACCTGTGGGGGTTCAATCACGAATGCCCATCATGAATGCGGCCTTAGAAGCGTCTTTAACTCCCTCACGATCCACTGTTATGAGTACGCGCAGACATATGCATAATCTCACACACACACAACCACAGGGTAATCCCTGGCTCTACACTGAACAAAGATGCGTGGGGGCAGGCAACAGTGCTCCAAGTGGGGAGCACCTTGTTTGATATTGAGTACAACCCACCCACCGTTGAAAAGGTGAGAGATGCCACAAAATCAATCATTTTGGAAGTGCTCTCACTTTACCTTGAACCCGTGGGTCATGTTGATGTGAGGAATTGGTATTTGCTAAAATCATATTTGATATGCATACGGAGGAATGCGTGTGCAATGCACGCTTTTAAGCATGTGTGAGAATGAGTGGTGCATGGTCCTGAGAGGCGGCATTCGCACAACGGCACAACGCACGTCAACAAAAGATCGTGTTGTGTGAATGAGTTGTCCAACTTGTCATGCTTCATCAGTCATCAGTCATAACGCACGTACATCGTTTTTGATGTGCACCAAGGAGGCTGTTCTCATTTATTTTAAACCTGCCAAGGAATTTTCTAGGTAGCTCTTAACCAGCAGATGCCACCAATTCATGTTGCGTGGCTTCTACTACTGGCTGCTGCCTAGCGTAATCAGGGAGACCGAGGATATACATACGTAACTCACGCTTGCGTATGCACACACAGAAAGGTGCACACTTACGAACACACACGTACACGAGCGACAAACTTACACCAAACTGATTAATGCTGCGTGCACAGGCCGTCATTCCTCGCAGGCCGATGGCAGGTTTCCCCATTATGCCTCGTATCCGTCTGCAATTTGCCTCCTCCCATGCCACACAATTCAGCTGGGCTAAAAAATTGCCAGGTAAGCAGAGCATTCACGATCACACAACACACACACACGCACACGCACACTCACACACACGCACACTCACACACACACATTTACGCTAGCACACTCACAAGTAGGTGCATGCACACACAAAGAACACACGGTAACGCATTCAAGCAGGTGCACAGCAGTGGGAGGACCTGGGTTACCACAGCCTTGTATACACCCCTCAATCCCAGGTAGGTATGTGTGAATATAATGTTGGTTCACTTTAGGTATGCACAAGTTGCCTGAGCTTGTGTGTGTGTGCGTGTGTGTGTGTGTGGGTGTGTGCGTGCATATGTGTGGATATCCATTTCAAATGTGACAAATGTAACTTCAGCTACGTCCCCCTCACAGGTTCACCCCAATAAATCCAGGGGTGGACCCGATAAAGGGAATTCAATACCTGACTGTGTGAATTTTTTACTTGTGTGTGTGGAGGGGTGGGAGTGGGAGTTGGGGGGAGGGAAGGGAAGGGTGAAAACGCAGGTGCTTGAGCTACCCTTTTTGGACTCAGCTCGCAACTTTCTTCCCTCCAGCGTCAAGACGACGAGTAGCTGCTTAATTTTGTCTATTGTTTGAGTTTTTGTGCATTTGTGCGACCACTGCAGAATTTCCTACACCCCTCACGTAACAGCAATAATGTGTGTGTGTGTTTGTGCCTGCGTGTGTGTGTATATATTTGTGTGCGAGTGAGTGTGTCCAGTGTCCACCCTCCCTCCCTATCGTGTGTCCACCCGTGTGTGTATCGATGAATTCCAGGACGTGGGCTGTCAGCTACGGCTGCAATGCGTGCCAGCAGCAGAGGCATCAGCAGCAGGGGCAGCAGCAGAGACTCCAGCAGCAGTAGCAGCAGCAGCAACCCAGCAGGAGCCTACTCCTCTGCCAGGGGGCATGTTGAAGGCACTTTGTTTTGGGGAGCCAGTGACGGTGCTGTCAGGTTTGTGTGTGTATGTGTGTTTGTGTGCGTATGTGCGTGTGTGTGTCACTGTATGTGTTTTGAGGGTGTGTGGTATGTGCATGTGTGTGTGTCTGTATGCATGTGCATGTTTGTATGTTTGTCTTTGGCTTTGAGATTGAAGATGCATGTGCCTTGCAATTAATGTGCTAAAATTGCACGTCTATATTACTTTGCGCAATTAAGCCACGTATGCTACACGCGCTTTATATGACTAAAGTTGAAAATCCTCGCCCACAGATTTCTGAATTATTTTGCTGCTGTTCTTTGCTCTAATTCACTGCAAACAATTCAGGCCATCCATTTACACCATGCCTTACACATGTCGTCTCTCAACACGCGCACACAGACTTGGTTGAAGCTGCACCCCTTAGGACCTCTGCGCAGATCCGCTGCGCTAGCACACGTGGTCGACTGGCGGTCTCACCCTCCTTTCGGCTGATATCTTACAATCTTTTGGCCGACCAGTACGCAGGCAGCACATATGCTCAGCAGGTATGTGTGCGTGGTGTGTGTGTGTGTGTGTGTTTGTGCGTGTATGTGTGTATTTGTATATTAATGTACGATGACCTAACTATGTGAGCATGTGTCAAGCGTCCTAAATGTTTTCAGGCTCAGCATTCTTATGTGTGCACCATATCTGTTGAGTACAGTCAGTAAATAGCTCGCAACAGCCTTGCAAAAGGTCGCTTTTGTTGGTTTTGAGACACGTGGCCAGCATCCTTACACCCAGGTCCTCTTTGACTACTGCCCGCCGGAGGCCCTTGACTTTGATTACCGCTGTCAGCTTCTGCTGCAAGAGATTCTTGGCTACCAGGTAACAGCTTTGAAGCTTTCATCTTCTGCTACAAGGGAATCTGGGCTTTTTGTTACTATGTCTTTGGCCATCAGCTCCTGCTGCAAGAGATTCTTGGCTACCAGGTAACAGCTTTGAAGCTATCATCTTCTGCTACAAGAGAACCTGGGCTCTTTGTTACTATGTCTTTGGCCATCAGCTCTTGCTGCAAGGAATTCTTGGCTACCAGGTAACAGCTGTAAACTTCTGGGCTACTGGGTGATAGCAGAAAGGGCTGAATCACAGGTCTTTGCTTGTTTGTTGTCTGTGTGATAGCATAAAGGGCTGTGTCACCCGTCTTTGCTTGTTTCTTGTCTGTGTGATAGAAGAAAGGGCTGTGTCACCGGTCTTTGCTTTTGTTTGTTGTCTGGGTGATAGCAGAAAGGGCTGTGTCACCGGTCTCTGCTTGTTTGTTGTCTGGGTAATAGCAGAAAGGGCTGTGTCACCGGCTTTTACTCGCCTCTTGCATGTTCTGTCTGTGTGTAACGGCAAGCCCCGTACAGCCCTGAAATAGCTCCTGTCCTCCCGGGATTTCCCTACCAGACATTTTAGAGCGGACGCCCGATGCTAGTTTTGTTACCGCAGTCGCTGGCACAGGGCTGAGCTGCATCTTTTCCCTTGCGTGAAGGGCCAGTTCCCCCTCTGCAAGAACATAAACGTGCAACTTAATGGATGCTACTGGTGATCTGAACTAAGTGAGCATCACCGCATAAAGATTTAACCAGGTCAGTGTAGTAGGGTCAGCTGGCAGGGTGCAGAGTGCAGAAGTATCAAATTGTTGTCAAAGCACGACGGCTTGTGACTTTGCATGCAACGCAGGGAGACGTGCTGTGCCTTCAAGAGGTGGACGAGAAAATGTTCACAGAGCACCTGCTCCCGCACCTACAACGGGAAGGTGGGCCTCAAGGGTGCTTTTTGTTCATATCTTTGGTTGTTGATGGTACCATTAATCGCAGGCCAGTGTTTGACCCGTCTTAATGTCTGTTTATACGGGGTACAGAAGGGCTAGAAACGTGTGAGCAGGTACAACTCCTCCAGCAGGTCCACGACAGGAAAGAGCAAAATGAGGGTAGAATAAAAATGAAATAGCATGATGGTGTGTAACATGAATAGGTTGGCCAGAACCATCCACACATACCTACGCTCTTTGTACAGTGTTTTTAGCAGAACATTCACCATATATACGGTCCTTTAGGGTGTGTATGCACAGTTCTGGCCAACCCTAATCGCGGTGCTCCCAGGAACGAGACTGTCTCATCCCCTTTTTGGCCCCTTGGCACCTGCTAAAATACGATGCTAGCCAATACTATGGTAAACTGTGAAAGTTTTGGTGCAATTTAAAGTGAGGTGTTCCCCCTTCAGCTTGTTCTAAATGAACAGTCTATTTCATACTTCGCAAGGAGGTGGCCTTGTGGCCGCAGAGAACACACAGAGAACACACACGTGTCAACCGAGCACCACCACTCTTAATTTGAACGCTAAGCTTTTTGGCATTGGGCGCAGAGCTGTGAATGCTACACAGATGTTCTCTTACAGACTGGTGGGCTAAGGCTTCTGCCTCTCCTCCTGTGCTCTACCAAACAGACCGCAACGTCGCAACTCAACGCCAACCTGATTGAGCACAACGCTACACGTCATGCAACAGAGCTTTTGGCTTTGCTTTTGAGTTCAATGCTGTGTCCAACACTCCTCTCTCTCTCTCTCTCTCTCTCTCTTTCTATCTCTCTCTCTCTGCTGCCTCCGCAGGCTACGACGGTCACTTCACTAACAAGCAAGGGAAAGTGAGGGAAGGTAGTGCCACTTTCTGGCGCACGAGTCGCTTCCAACGCATACTCACCAAAGATATCCTGCTGCGAGATGTGTTTAAGCAGGTCTGTATGTGTGTGTGGGGGGGGGGGGGAGGGGGTGGAGGGGCTGAATTGGTATGGGTTTGTGCAGGGACTCGTAGGCGTGCACATGCTGCATGTCTACTTGGGAGCATTCATTTGTTTTTGTAAGGTGGGTAGCCTTATGTGACATATTATGTAGCATACCATGTTCTCTCCATGTCCATTCCGGAGAGAGCAACGTTACCCACCGTGCACTGCTGCCTTGCTTTGTACTCAGATTGCGTAATGCAGAAGTGCCACCACATGTAGGTTGACCCAGACTCGTCCTTACCATGTTATATTGTGTTTTCCGTTTTTCCAGGTATTTGAATGGTGTGCAAGATATAGGTATGCGTGTTTTCTCTCAGCGTAGAGTTTGAAACTTGCGCAATGCACTCGCCTAAGGGCGTATGTACCCCTGCTGCTTAGTCGATGGAGAAAGTGCTTATCATGCTCTGAATTTTAGGAAGTAAATCCACGCTCTTCCTGCTTTCGTCCTACTCTTGTCTGCAAGTTGCCCTACAGTTGCGTGGACGCTGACAAAAACTTGCTATGTCTGGTGCACCTCAACTGAACCAAACACGTTTCTTGTATCTACCCATAGAAACTCCGGGCAGCCCTCGCGCAGTGACAGCAAACTCTCGTTTTCCCTCTAAACTCAGAAATATGTACACGCCGCATGTTTGCTTGCAACTATGTTCAACATGCTGGGACTATCTCCAAGCACAACTGCGACTATGTTCAACATGTTGTTTCTATCTTCAGGCATATCCTACCATGACTAGATTAAGGCACAAACAGAATCATGCTCAAATTTGAACACAAATTAATGCCCCTAACTGCATGCTCGCACAGCCCCTAGCTCCCGCACACGCCCAATGGCAGCGCATGCTAGATGCAAGCCCCCAATTGGCGACGGCACTCCAAATGGTGACCACAATTGCGCAGGCTACCATCTTGCAACCTGGTGCGTTTTTTGTGTGCTGCTGATGGGTCACGGAGTAACCGGAGTACACAATGGGAACACCTTCTGCAATATTGATGTGGGGAGTCGATTCCTTTCTGCTTCTCAAAATTGCTACCTAGGGGGGACATTGGGCAAAGGTCCAAAAAGTGCTCCTTATATGATGCACATCCCAATGTTATTGTGTGACGGACGACGGGCAGATTTGAAGTTGGAAAGGACGACCCTACTGGCCTGGGCGAGTGTGTATCCTGGATATTTGGCACAAATTGCATATGTTTTGTGCCATTACGCCCCAACCAGAGCTCATTTCACCCCCAAAACGCCAGTAGTAGATAGCTTATGTTAAAAAGTGTTGCTGGATGCTAAAATCTGGGTTTGAAGGAAGTCGTTTTATCCTACTTTGGCACCCCTAATGCTGATTTTCTTTCAGGGGATTAGCTCAGTCTTGATACTCATCAACCGCTGGATCACTTCCTCTCTTTCACATGACCTTTGTTATTTGTGAGAACCTCAAAACATTTAAAGCCATACAGTTAAGTGCCTTGCCTGGTCAAACACAGTGTACTGGTCTGTGAAATGTAGAATTCACGCCGCGGCAATTTAGACAATTTTATTGTTAATTTTGACTGCAAGATAAAGGCACGCATACCGTGGTATTTGTAAAGCATGCCCGTTTGGGCCTCAGTGTCCTCCTGGAAATTTCCCTTCATCCTTTCTTTTGAAAGGGGTACCCAAAGCATGGCTGAGATTAACGGCATTGAGAACACTCTGAAGCAAAAGCCTTCATGCATACGATGCATGCACGAACGAGGAGAGGCAAATGCCACCTGTTCCTTCTTCGCCCTTCGTCTCTCTCGTTTCTCTCTAATATAATGTCTCCATCTCAGCGCTTGCGCGTCACACTTTGTTGCAGTGCGTAACAGGCGTGCTCCGCTGGCACCATTACATCCTGTTGCAGATCGTAGCAAGGAGGCGCTGCACCCTGGACTCACTCCAAATCTGATGATTCAAAAGCTCCCTCTATGTGTGAAACACACACCCGTGCTTCCGCCCATTTGCCTTACTACCTTATAAGCATTCAGATCATACTGTTCACAAACATACACGCACGCACACACACGCACACACACATGCACGCACACACATGCACGCACACACACACACACCTGTTCCATCACCCGTGTGCCTCAATGAAGTAATTCACCCCCAAGTAGGGTTGTCTCACCCTTAAACCCAGGGATGGGTCATACGGACTTTTGAGACGTCCCATACGGATTAATACGCCATTAATACGACATACGCGTATAATACGCAAACGTATTTTTGCTATTTTGGGGGGTACCCTGGGCTTGCACCAACCACCCCCCAACCACCACCGAATTGTCCCCCCAGCCTCCAGAACATTATAATGCCTCCTGGTAAAGACCCTGACTGGCATCGTGTTGTTGTTATGGGACAGAAGGGGCAGAGTTACGAGATGCCAGATGCCAGAATTTCGAGATTTCAGCAGCGGTGCCCCCCGCATCCGCGAGCACTTCATGAGGCAGAATCCCAGCGTAGGTGTAGCAGCATGCAAGCTGACCCGGCAGGAATCCTCAGGGCTTAGTCACAGCGCTCGCTCGCAATGGGAGAAATTGCCGACGCGAGGAGCATGCAGGAAAAGAGAGGCACCTGCACAGGACTACAGCAAGCACATCGGCAGCAGCATCTACACAGTCATTGGACACCTGCAGCAAGAGGGCAGTGACCAAGCCTTGTGTGCATGCAGCTGTTGCACAACTCATCTACGCTACAGGCACCACCTTCTGGGTTGTGGTAGCAATAAGCAAGTGATCATGCTACGTTCTAAGGGGCTGGGAGTTCCTCTGGGGGGCTCTAGAGGGCTTGGAAGTGCCTCTGGGGGGCATGGGAGTGCTTCTGGGGGGCTCTGGGGGCCTTGTGGCTGCAAAATTCGTTAAGTGCCCAAAATCGTATTATACGGAGCAATATGAAACATACGGTTAAATACGTGATAAATACGATACGACGTATAATACGCCTACGCCGTATGACCCATCCCTGCTTAAACCCGTACATCATCACCCCCCGGAGTGTAGTGGGCAAAGACTTACCTGTCTCTTTAGCCCACCCCCCACAAACTGAATTGCAGTGAGCAGCAATGGTGCCTCACCCCTGGAGCGCCCCCTGTGTGTGGTGAACACGCACCTGTTCTTCCATCCGTATGCCCCTCATATCCGTGCAATGCACACCGCTGCCATTTTAGAGGTAAGGCCTCCCTGTCCAAATGAGGGAAGGTGGTTTACTTTTCCTGAATAAGTTGTGTATTACCCAGGTATATGATTAATAGTCCAGCAGTTTGCCCAAACTGTGTTTGAGTTAGCTTAAATGTGTAACCTACCGTTCTATCCTACCGTTGTACTGTGTTTGGGTGAGCTTATTGCTCTAATTGTGTAACCTACCGTTCTAACCCACCATTGTTTTTTGTTGATTGAAAAAGCTTATTGTTCTAATTGTGTGACCTACCGTTCCAACCTACCGTTGTAATTGTGTAACCTACCATCAATGTGCCAAATGCAATCATCAAGGCCTTATTAAGGTGGCTGCAAAAAGAGAGAATACTGCAGGATCTGTGGTCTTGTGCTCTTTACATTTGGACACTCACAACAGCTCAGACTGCACGCACATTGCACAATTTACACAAACTCTGCAGATGCACACCTACATTTACTTTTCGTACCCACGCATGCACACACAAATTTGTACATGCACACACATACACACGCTGCGTATTCGCACATGAACGTGATTATAGGTGCAAGATTTATAGCTTGTCTTGAACAGTGTGGTTTTACGCTATATCTAAAAGGGAGTCTTTTGAGATGTGCGGTCACAAGCTTTCTAGTCAGCCTTATAACAAGACAGAACATGCCGCACAGATTGTAAGAAAGCCGCTTTTCATGTCAGCTAAGTAAGATAGACCAGCACACAGCATGCATACACTGAATTGCACACGCTTGTATTCAAATGCAGGAAGCGCATGCCATGCTTCAATCTTGGACTCAGGGTGCTTGCTTGTCCGGCAGCCAGCAGGAGGTGCCATCACTAGTGTTCTGTGGGGATTTGAACAGCGACTTGAATGACGGCATTCCAGGTCTGGTATGTTGCACGTTGTTGTGGATAGCAGGAGGCTGGTGTTGAGTTCAGCTGTCTTTGCGCTTGCGTGTGCATGCAGTGTTTCAGAATGCAGGGCTCGTGTGCAAGTGAACGAGCTAACCCTGATTCCTGCATGAGTATCAGGGACGGGGTTCACATTGCTGTGATGACCCAATTGATCTTGCTGGGACATGACTAGAAATGACTGCAGATGATAATGTGAACAGCAGACAAAGCTGAACTCGTTATTGACCAGCTCTCGACATACTGAGTGCATTTAGAGGCAGATATTTCAAGCACAGTGGACACCTGTGTCCATCGACTCTTCACCACCTCTGTATTTGGGGCGCAGTAGACATTCCAGTTTAGTTTCGGTCTAGTTTGGACTATGAAGGAACTCAAACTGGGACGGCTGCTCAACCTATGAGAACAAGGAAAACCTCAAGACAAAAGAGTATTGAGTTCAAAACTGCAATTTATAATACAAGAGAGACAAGTTGAGATAAGGCGTGTGTGCATTAAATGCTTACCGCTGGCCACATGGTGCAGGAGTGATCGAGCTCCTCCAAAATGGTTTTCTGCCGGCTGACCATTGGGACTGGTACATGGGCACCGAGTTCAGATGGGGCATGGTGAGTATTTGGAACTTGTGTTTGGCGCACACTTGCCTGCGTGCTCGGTCAGCTTGATAAGGTCACGAGGAGTGTAAGTTTACTGTGCAGAAGAAGTCAGACTGAGAAGTCAGCCTGTGCACAAGCCACAGAGAGTTGCCTTGCCCGTTCCGATCTGGTGTATATGCCACTTGTCTTGCAATGTGTGTGGTTTATTTGAATTTACAAGGGGAAGAAGGGGATAAGCAAACTGGCGTGGGTGTGTACGCATGGGCACAAGAAAAGACGTAGTCCAAATTGCTGATGGGGATCATAATTTGTATGTGCTTGGGTATGACAATATTGTGGCACAGGCTAAGATCACATGGGGGGTCATCACAAGAGAGTATTCCTGCGTGTGTTGCATTCATTCTACCATATGCACAGAGCAGTTTGTGTGGAAACTAGAGTAGCAATGTAGGATTCTAGAGTAGTGTTGAGTTGCAGCGCGTTTTCCAACAGTCCCGAGCAGCAGCAGCAGCAGCAGCAGCAGCAGAATCGTGTGAATGGACGTATATTAATGTGTCACACAAATTTGGAATCACACAAACCACGTACGCAGGGTGAGGAGGAGGGAACTGCAGAGCAACAGGCAGGGGCCCCGCAGCCTCCAAACAGTGCAATCGCTGCTGCTGTGGCGGCAGCAAAAGAGGCAGCAGCGGCAAGGAGTAGCGGCAAACCAAGCAAGGTTTCCAAAGGTACAGGTTGGAAATATTTTGTGCTGAATTTGAGTGTCGGTTGCAAGGCTACCACACGAGCCTTCCCTTGTTATTATGGACCTAGCTGTTGCAGTGGTGCGCGTGGAAGGAATGCACAGTGGAGGAACCTAAGATGCTGAAGCTGGCCCTCTCTATGGGGCGGCGCACAACCTCCTCTCTTCCTTGACCGCTTGACCGTGTAATGAATCTTTGTGCCATGATTATGGTCACGTGCGTGAGATGTGACGGGCATGACTGTGCACGCACCAGCACATCACAACACGTGTAAGCATAAAGTAACCATTGGTCCGGTGTGTGTGCTTGGTCGTGGTGATTTAAAAGTTTGTGGCAGACCAGGGGACCTGGGCAGACTCTAAGAAACGTTACAAAGCCCCTTGCTGTCTTTCAGTAGTGGCGCCTGTTTATCTTGACGGCTGCTACATTTGTCTGTCAGCGTAGCTTTTTTATTATCACTTGCTCTAGGTGCTCAATTTGCTCCCAGAGACGCAGTTGCTGCCTCAGATTGTGCATATGTTGGATAATGATCAATGTGTTGGATAATGATCAATGAGCAGCACATGTGATCTTCTAAGTCGGCAGTTTTTCGCATGCCAAAGCTCACAAAACTTGCATGTGCACACATTTACACATGTGCTCTCACGTATACACAAGCCCACCCAAGTACCCACTACACACAGGCATGGAAGCTGACACAACAGATAGCCAGACCCGATTGACTGAGAGCACTAGCCATATGTCACCCAGAGGGAGGTTGCAGGTTACTGCAGATGATGGACACGCATTTGAGCAGCACAGGTGGGTTGCAAAAAGTGGTGGTGGTAGTAGGGTTGAAATCACCAGGTAATTGGGTAGAAACTGAACAATGTCTGGGCTGCATTTGAGCAGCACAGGTAAGAAGTACGTCGTCCAACTGCCAGGATAGAGTAAAAGGTGGGGTAGGAGGGAGCTGATTAGCAGGACGTGGGGAAAACTTTGTGAATTTTATAACAAGCTGGACGCTGGAAATTCTTACTAAAGCGTGTGTTGAGCAATTATCCTGTTCAGCATTTGCTTTTTAAATTGACCCACCTGTTGAGCTTGATCTTTTTAGCTGGATGCAAGAACCCAAACCGAGCAGCACAAACGCACACAGTTTACACGTAAGGCCTCAAAAACACCTACGCATGCACACATGCGCACAGATGCACACTCTAACATGCACAGATGTACACTCACACACGCACACACAAGTGCACTTACTGTTTCCGTACAAACCAATGCAGGGCACCCCAAACTACTGTAGAGGCAGTAGCAGGCATAAATGTGCGAGTGCCCTACGCGCTCCGCAGGTGCGTACGGTTAATTCGTGTACGCAGGCACGCAATTGGTGTTCGCTTTGTGTGCACAAAATCTAGCCTGGATGTGCAAGAGCTGTATGTATGTACTCTGCAAGTTTGCATGGATGCTTGTATGGGGCATTGACTTCCTCATCAGCCTCCGACCTTTGACATGTGTTGACTTGAAACATGACAAAGTTTAAGAGTACAACGTCTCCGTGAAGGCCCCACTTAACGCGTCTCTGTCAAGCCCCCTCCTTGGTTAGCTTGGCCTTGTTTACTATTTTGGCTTGATACAAGAAGAGGTGGGAAATAGCTGTGATTGTTTTCTAGATTGGCTAGCTGCTGCATATTTCAATTACAAATTTCATCTTTTTGATTCTCAAGTCCCCCCTCTCTTTCCCTGGTTGCAGCGCTGACAATTTGCAGACACCTTACACCAACTACACCAGTGGCTACAGAGCCTTGTTAGATTACGTGTGGATCGAGCCTTCAGCATTGGAGGTGCGCACCTTTCTGCAGGGGCCCGATGCGGGTGTCTCGAGCCGCCTTGTAAAGGATATGCTCGCTCGATGCAAAGCTCTCAAGCCGCCTTGTAATGGTTATGCTCGCTCGATGCAAAGCTCTCAACGGAATATCTGAAATTGCACATTCACGCAGCCTGCAGCTGGCACGCGACCTTCAATTTGTTACAGTCCATAGAAGCGCTCAACATACCCTGTTATGGCTGCAGTGACACAGTATGGACTTTTTGCCTACTAATAGAGCACCTTTATAACACAAGACGTCATCATGAAAAGCTCGCGTACAAACTTGATGCCGCCTCCAGGTGGTGGGAACCGTCCCTGTCCCTGATGAAAAAGTGATTGGCAGCTACATTCCCTCGCCGGTCTTCCCTTCTGATCACCTTGCGGTAAGATAATAGGACTTTCTAGGGCAGGGAGAGGGAAGCCCAATGGGCTCTTTGGTAGTTCACATCCTGCCTCCTGCCTGCACAAATTTTTAAATCTTCCGAACTGTCCGTATGTTATTTCCGCAGGTCGTATACGACCTCCAATGGAAGCCGTTGTCATTCTGAAGAAATTGAGCGAATCACTTTAAGAAGTCAGAGTTTCTCGAAATTCTCATACATTGCATTTACATTGAGTGACTGTTTTACGGTGCGTTTATAATAGGGTGATTAATGGTTAATTCTATTCAATTAATTGCGCTCTGCGTTTACAAAGGTTGATTTAAGGTGATTAATATAAATTCTGGGGGGGTGAATAGGATTTTCTTGGTTAAATGCTGGGTGGCAGTCAGACACTCCAAGTGGTTAGATACAGGCTGGGAAAGCTCCAGTTGAAGCGGGAAAGCCTGGAGAAATTTCCAGCAGGATAATCAAAGGCTCCAGGATTCAGTCAAAGGTTAGAAGGTTGTTGCCAGCGCTCTCCGTGCAAGCCCAATGCAAGCATTTCTAGACTTTCAACCCTTCCTTCCAGATACAACCTGCTTCAGGCTGCAACCTGGTTCTGCTGGGTTAATTGCGTCCTTTGCTAACGCAAGGTGATTAATTCAGGGGTCTACAAACGCGGTTACTTCGTGGGATTAGCGGCGCGTTTACAATGGCGGGTTAATGGTTAAGGTTAATGAATATTGGAAATACTTAACCCAAATGTGTGTTTACAACGCGCGGTTAAATGTCAGGTTAAGGAAATTCAATCGGGTTAAATAAATTATTTTTTTCTCCCACCCCCCCCCCCTGGGAGAAAAAAAATAAAAAGGTTAAGGGCTAAGAAAATTCCAGGAAGGCCAGGATGCAATTGAAATGAGATATTAAAACAGAGGAAAGCATGCCTA
>Ga0307947_1000478_pt1 | contig 28057 bp, 25 predicted proteins | sample OrgLakmetagen232_FD_201840 | JGI IMG/M metagenome (GOLD analysis project Ga0307947, IMG submission 201840) | Saline water microbial communities from Organic Lake, Antarctica - #232 | ecosystem: Environmental > Aquatic > Non-marine Saline and Alkaline > Saline | place: Antarctica: Organic Lake...
CCTCCCGACCCTCTCCGATTGAACTCATTTATATACCAATTGATAGCTCTCAATCTCAGGATTCCGATTATAAAATAAAAAATGCGATTGATAATTGACGTCCAAAAGTTACAAGAACTGGCGTCTCCTGGGTAGATGCACAAAAAGACACACATGCACACAGACAGACAGGCATTCACACGCGCTTGCCTGATCACAGGTTGTGCTGGAGGGCATAAAAGTGACGGGCCCCTCCACCATTGAAGCTGACTGGGTTTCTGCAGGCTGGCTAAAAAAGGAACTTTTCCCGTGGCATCCAAAAGTGCCTCCCTTCAAAGGTCAGTTGAACTTTGTGACTCCTCGGATACCGTTCCTGTTGCTTTATTTATCCGTCTATTAAAGACGGGGTGCCTGCTGTTTTGTAGCATATAATTACAGTAGAATTCAATCGCAGCACAGGCTATATTAGTTGAAATTGTAGGATGATGCTAGTGCTTTTTTAATTCCTTATTTCGCCAACCCCTTGTCCACTGCAGGTCATACGCAGTATACAGTTGGGCAAAGCGGCTTAGTAATTCAGCAGAACCAGACGTGGAGCATAAGCGCCCTATCAGCGTTGCGCGAGACGTTCACGCCAAACTTTGGGCCGAGAGAGCCTCTTTTATGATCAGAAGAGGTCCATTTTTAGAGCCGTTGTTAATGCTCATATTTTCCTGTCCCTGCCTCAGATAACTGCTGAGTACTCTGCAGCATGCAGAAGTACTCTAGTTCTTGGAGGCGAGTGCAACCGAACGTCAGTTAGTACTCTCTTGGCACAGCTTGCGCTGTGCTAACCATCCTTTTTAGGCTTGTGCCTTGGATAGTTGGCAGCTTAGTCTTAAGCCCTTGCTCTCTTTGACTCCAGCAACTTGCTGCCCTTGGCCTGTTCCTTCCTGTTTTGTGTGGTTCCAGTGTGTCTGTTTCTCCTGCCCCTTTTTGTGTGGCAAGCTCAATTTTTTGTTGGCAGGTATGGGTGTCAACGGCCCTTTTTTTCTCTTCTAGGAGGGCTCTTTTAGCCAGTCCAGTGTCTCTCATGTTGTCGGCACAAGTGTAAAATCTCCCTCCAGCAGTTCGGTGGATACGAGCCGGAATAGAATGAATGTAAAACTCATGTACTGCCGGACGCTTTAGATTTCAATAAGTTAAATTTTGCCTCCTGCTTTCAGCTTTTATTTGTAATAATTCAGAACGCCAATTGGTAGGAAAGAAGACCATATCATTTCACGTAGACAGTGAACAATCGCACAAGAAGATAAGGAAATTTTGGTCTTTGGATTTCGGTTCACCCTCGATTCGAAAGGGCAAAATTTGTTAGTAGTTTTACACACGTTTCGATTTGCCGATTTTCGACCGTTTTTTGTGACGCCCAGGCACGAATGTTTTTTTCCTGAGTTCATTACAATTGTTAGTCAAACGAGGGAGGAAAAACAGCCCGAGGCAAGCATCCCCATTTTCAAATAAGCTTGGTTAGTTGTGCAGGAAGTGCTGGCGCGTGAAAATGGGATGCATGTCCTCAAAGGTACGTTGTGAACTGATCAGTCTCATGAGACACAGAACCACTGCGGAACTACTGCATCACTCAACCGGTACCACAGCTCTGAGCTAGCTAGCTAGCTATAGCGCACACTGTTCCCTCCTTTTCGCTGCTGCAGAAGGTCCAGGAGTCAGAAGAAGAAGCTGACACTCCCAGCCCTCCAGGATCAGAGGCCGGAGAGAAAGGCTCTCATCCTACTACTTTCGCCATCATCCACGCTTCCACAGCGGTGGGGCCTGCGGCAGGCCCAGCTCACCAACAAGTTCTCAAGGTATTGCCTGTGTGCCATTATCCAGCAGCAGCATTTGTCCTCTCCTGTTCCCATCCCAATTCTCCCAATTCTGATTCTGAGACGTATAATACTCCCCTTTTTGACTGAAGGATTGTGTACTGGGGAGGCATCGCCCTGGCTCATCCGTCACGTGTATAAGCGTCTCTACTGATGGTACCCTGTGTGTCTCAGGTAGGTGGTCACGATGAAAGCTCCTGATGACTTGCGTGCTGACTTGCGTGGGGGAACTCACGTAGAGAGGCTCCAATGAAAACAAGCCTTTGAAACTACAGAAAGGTGGGCTTTACACAGGCCTGCAAACATCGCATAGCCCTGTTGCTGCACTTCGTGACTCCTTTTATAATTAATGTGGGGAGTGTTTCTCACTGTCTGCATAACGTAATCCTGCCATCGTCACTTCGTCCTGTTGCTGCACTTAGTGACTCCTTTCATAATTAATGTGGAAAGTGTCTTTCACTGCCTGCACATATTTTCTTTCTCCTTTTGCTGCACAGGTGGTGAAGATCGGACCGTGAGGGTCTGGGACTTGACCAGAGATGAGGGGCAGTGCAAAGGAATTCTCCAAGGTGAATGGTTGCATGCAATTAGAATCGGCCTCGAATCAATTTAGTAATGAACCGATGGAGTCTTTTTTTGGCAGAAGGATCTCTCAATTTGGTGCTGTGTGTTATTAAAGTGGTGTATGATTGGTATCTGCGCTTCTGTATTGTTTACAGAACACAGGATAAAAGTAAGAGTGGTATAGTAATTACTTTACATGCCTAAAAATCCACTGCCCATTGAGTTCATTCATGACAGACAGGCCACCTTGCTACCGATTGCTGTAAAACTTAACACATAGCAGACAGGAACAGGCCCTACAAGCCAAATCATCAGACAAGCTGTGCTGCGCTTGCATAACCGGAGTATTTCCATCAAAGCAAGAAACTTTATTTGTAAGGCAGCCCTGAATTTCACACAATGCATGCGTGCCCCTCGCTCACAGGACACTCACAGGAAAAGAAAAAGAATTAACTACGCAGGCAGTGAAAGCCACTCCCCACAATAACTAAGGAAAAGGAGCCACTTTGGTACCGAGTACCGTAAAGCTCCTCCACCGCGAAAAGGAAAGGAATAATCAATGGGGATCAAGAGGGTTGCAGGATTGGCCTGAAACCGACTCCTGATGAGAGTTGATAACAGTACTGGAAAGGGCACGTCAGGATGTGACTCGAAATTACTTGCTTGCCCCTCGCTCACAGGACACTCACAGGATGTGACTCAGAACGCTTTCTTGCTTGCCCCTTGCTCACAGGACACTCACAGGATGTGAGTCGAACCACCCGTTTGTTTGTCCCTCGCTCACAGGACACTCACAGGATGTGAACGCAGTAGCACTCTCGCATGATGGTACGCTCTGTGTGTCAGGAGGCGACGACATGACCATTCGTGTGTGGAACATTGCGCGGCTGGATGATATGGAGCTCAGCATCGACGGCACTTGCAATTCACGTGCGTTGTGCAGGAACATTCTGTACGGCCACTCAGGTAAGCAGAAGGATCACAGGCTAAGTTTGTAGAAAATGTTGTTACCAAGTGAATGTCATTGCCTGTTAGTTTGGTAATGAATACTATCTCCCCAATGCACGTAGTTTTGTGAAGCAAAGCAGCTCTCTGCATTCACATTGCTGCCTTTCAGGGTTTTAGAGAAACTTTTTTATTTTGTTTGCTCCTTCACCAAAAGGCGCCACCATTTGAAAGGTACACTTAATCAAACCGCGCTTGACAAATATCTGCAGGCTTTGTTCACGCCCTGGCACTAACATCGGATGCCAGACTGTGCATTAGTGGGTCAGAAGATAAAACAATTCGGGTGTGGGACATTGCTGAATCGCCAAAGGTGGGGGTTTTTGAATCGAGAGAAACAGATGCACTCAAACTTATCATGACATTCTCAAGCTGTGCGCCATATCAGTACTGAAAGCACTAATTGTCTAGTTGCTGACAGCCTCAAGCTGTGCGCCATATCAGTACTGGAAGCACTAATTGTCTAGTTGCTGACAGCCTCAAGCTGTGCGCCATATCAGTACTGAAAGCACTAATTGTTTAGTTGCTGACAGCCTCAAGCTGTGCGCCATATCAGTACTGAAAGCACTAATTGTCTAGTTGCTGACAGCCTCAAGCCCGCGCGCCCGCGCTGTTGCGCAAAATTGGGATTGTACTCGCCTAATTTGCAGCACATTGTCAGTCTGAGATCGTCCTCACCTTTGGTTGTGCTGCCTTGGCGTCAGATTAGGTGCTTGACAAGGCTCTGTATAGAGCAAAAATCTCAGCCCCGTAAAACAGTCCTTCCACTACAGGCACACGGCGGCTCTTCAGCCCACTTGCACTCCAAGACCTCTTGCCATGCTGCTGAGCAGGCCCCTCTCTTTTCCACTTTCTTTTCTTGTGATCTACCCAGCACCTCATATGCAGGCTCCTTGTAAGCTCACCCTGACAGGCCACACTGCGTACGTGTCGTGCATCTCAGTTGCCCTTGATGGCCAGATATGTGTGACTGGAAGTGCTGATCTTACGCTGCGTGTGTGGGACCTGCATCTTGGAGTTTGTTCTGCAGTGCTGTACGGTAAGAAATCGACCCCAACCCATTCCCAAATTGTCGTTAGATGGCCGTTGGGGCAAGTTCAAACAGGCGTGGAATTATAGTAGAGACAGGGGACAATGCAGTTTAGTTCATAAAGCCTCGGATGAGCTCTTTTACCTTGGTTGACACTTTTTACAAGCACCATTTCCTAACCTGCTATGGCAAAGGCAACACATAGGGTGTTCCCTCTTATTGAACTTCTTGTGGGATTTTGCCTAAGCTCTGCATCCATGGGGTGGTGCAGCACGCGTAACGGCACCCTTTTCTAATCCGCACCAGAAGTGCTCACGCTATTTGTGTCTTTTCAAAGGTTTGGAAGGTTCTGCAAAGCCTTGAGATCCAGATAAGAGCAGTGAGAGGTTTACGCATGTGGCTCCGCCGCAAAAACATGTGCATAGAGTTACGTTCTTACGGAGGTTTCCTTGCAAGCAACATTATGGTCACGTTATACATGGATGCCCACTAATCGCGGTTTGCTTCTCCATACCACAGGTCACGTAAGCAATATTGTGAGTGTGAAACTTGCACAAGACAGCCGAACCCTCATCTCAGCCAGCTTAGACAATAAAATCATGATGTGGAGTACCAGCTCTGGAACACTGATAAGAGAATTCACAACGAGCATGTCAGGTGCGTCCTTTTGTCTTAGTTGCGTAGCAGAGATGACGGTGTTTCTTTAACGAGGAGTGACAGGGTGATGTATTCTTGCTGCAAAGAGAACTGAAAATGTCACGACGTGTTGCACACTGGAAAAAAATTGCTAGGGCATTTCCTGTTGTTCGTCACACAGACCCACAGCCAGGTCTGGCACTTTTGATGAACAGTTTCATCAAATGTAAATATCTTGTGACAAACAGCATACACACAACAAACCAACTTGTTTTTGTTTGTGCTGTTCCTCACTCTGTAGGTGGCTTAAGCTGCTCCCTTGGTGCCCTGGGAATCACACCTTGCGGAGACACCATTCTGGCAGGTACAGGACAAACAAAAACACGCTCCTTAATTGCAATATCTAATTATTATTAATACACGGCTCCTTTTCCTTGACTGGGTTACCCTGCTGGTGTATGGAGTAGTGCTCCCTTCCCTTTCTTCTGCAAAATAGTCCCTTGCTTGCGTGCAGGTGTGGGCAGTAAGCTGGTGGTACTGGAGAGGAGCGGAGAACTGCGCACAACTCTTAAACACAAAGTGAGTGTGTGCAGTGCCAAAAGGCCTCAGCCCCGGGGATTTCATTACTGCCTGTTTGCAACTACACCATCTTCTATAGTACCTAATCATGGAAATGTTTTTGCAGGGCAACATAAAGGGCCTGGCTACCTTTGGAAGCAGAGGTCAAGGTGTAATTACAGGATGCAGTGATGGTACTGTGCATGTATGGAGCCTGGTTGGAGGCCGTGCTGCCGCAGCTATGTCTGCTGCAGTTGCTTCTGCCACGTAATCGATTGTCAGCTTCATATAAATGTTGAGGAATGACCATTTTTTAGTCCATTTCATGAACTAAGTGATGATACGTATACAGCTGTATTTATTGACAGATTCTTTGCCGTCAAAAGCTGTGTGGGATTGATGATTAAGGATAAAATGTTAGAAATTGAATGGTGCTCTTAGCAGAGAATTGCAACATAGGCACACAAAAATTTTGCAGGAAAGGAGAAAATCACAAGGGACAGTCTTGGTGCCCAGAGGCCGAAGAACTCTTGCAACAAATAATGCAAAGGAGAAAATCACAAGGAACGGTCTTGGTGCCCAGAAATCGTAGAACTCTTGCAACAAAAAATGCAAAGGAGAAAATCACAAGGAACGGTCTTGGTGCCCAGAGACCGTAGAACTCTTGCAACAAAAAATGCAGGTGAGGCATGTTCAATGATACTCAAATGGTTGGGAGGCAAAAGGCCTGCATACCACTAAAAATAGTGGGCAGACGTCTTTCAAGGATTGCGCTTTTTTCCTGTCTGGTATGTATAATTTTTGTTGTTGCGGATTTGGTGGCATTAAAGTTTAGTTGTTTGACGAGTGCTGTGGCATTGATACCACTAACTCTAAGGCTGTAGAGTGGATTTCTTGTGTGGCTGTAAATGGAGCATGTTGCTTCTAGTAGGTTGGTGTGGAGGGTTTTGCGATGTTCGAGTAAGCGAGGCGTTAGCAGCATATGTTGCAATTGTGCCTTTTCTGCTTGTTGGGTAAGGGAAGTGTTCGCCACACAGTACTTGATCTCGATTAGGTGCATATCGCCTTTGTTCGGGTGTCTCTTGTTTTTGTTGCCAGGGGACGTGGAATGGCAAAAATATCCGGAGAGAAAGCAGCTCTTCTTGCATCACTGCCAGATCTACTTTTGTGCAAGTTTGCTGGGCTTCTTTTGGGGCTAGTTGCTGGGTCGGAGCAACTCTGATTTGCATCTGGCTTGCTATATTTTTGCCATTGTTGCGGGGTGGCACCATCTACAACACTGTGTATTTTTGCAGAGGGGGTTATCTGAGACCTGATATGAGACACCAATGCAGCTGAGCTTGAAACGTGCCAGTTAAGGGGCGGGCCCACACTAATCGGCCGCGGCGTGAACCCTGCTTTTTGAGCAGCCATATTCTGTATTTGACCAGCCAGCACACCAAACTGATTGATGTTTGGTGTTTTGAAACCCTTGAATTAAGTAAAGATCACTGCAAAAAAATGGAGCAAAAAGAGCAAGTGCTTGGCGAGATATGCAAATGTATGCACCATTCCCCATGGAGAGCACCTATTTAGGGTACAGGTACACGACGTGTGCATTTAGTCCTGTCATTCCTTACGCAGGGCGGCTTAACTAAATCTGAGCACATACTCTGGTAGCATATAAATATCAGCAACAGTGTGAAGCTAGGTTTGGTCCAATTTGATGAAGTGACGTGTGAGTGGTTTAATGCAAAAAGGAGCATGTTTGGACATTTGCTCATAACCCCCTCTGGTATTTTTGATTCGTAATAAGCATTTGTCCCTGGACAACGTCCTGTACAAGGTATCAGGTCGCCGAATATCACGACGGACGTAGATGGCAATATGGGATAAAAGGTTATCTGGTCAAACAAATCCGCAATTGACGACACCCTTAAAGTAGACTCAAATCTCATATCCCAGAGAGTTACTGCTTTTGAACTACTCTCTGCCAACGCAGCGCTTCGTTGGCAGAGAGTAGTTAGGTGCACAGCCCTAGCTAGCTGCACAGCCATGACAGCCCTTTTTAATACCGTCACCAACCCTCACCAGGAGCAGGGGCAATCCTCCTGATCTTGATCGATTCTTTCTCCTCCTATTCTGTGATTAAGGTTGGCACCCTCCTTCTCCTTATTTATTAAGTATGATTTCCTCCTACCTCCTACAGCTTTCCTGAATGGACTTATCCTTCTCATGTGCAATCGCGGTTTTTAATCATACAGGGATAAAAAACAGGGTCGGGAAAGTTGATTGCTGGGTTTATAATTAAGTATACTCGGTGTACTGCACATTTATAACCACAAAGTACGCCTATGTTAAGTGCGCGAAGTTTTAGTCCAGGTCTGGGAGTTAGGTTCTAATCCGGCACTCGAACGTTCGCTCTGGCTGGGAATCCAGCTGGCTAAACATGCCAAAAGTTTTACTCGATCGTTTTGTGCGAGTTTCCCCTCCCTTTGCCCCAAATTACGCCCCTGTTACGCCCCATTTCGACATCACCAAACAAAAACTTGATTAACAACGTGATTCAGCTATTTATCGACTAACCTAAAATACCTACCTACATATCATGGATGTAAGTCCCTGTTGGCAGCAAACTCGTGCCAAACGTGCAGAGCCAGACCTAAATCTGATGAATTGTGATTGCAGGAGACTGCTGTTAATGCCGTTAAGGATCTGATCGCCAGCTGGATTAAGATTAAAGGTTAGTGCTGGCCACTGCAGGCAAGGCACAGGCTGGTGCAATTGTGCGTATGCGTGCGTGTGTGCGTATGCGTGCGCGTGCGCGTGCGCGTGTGTGTGTGTGTGTGTGTGTGTGTGTGTGTGTGTGTGTGTGTGTGTGTGTGTGTGTGTGTGTGTGTGTGTGTGTGTGTGTGTGTGTGTGTCTGTGTGTGTGTGTGTGTGTGTGGTTGTGTGTGTGTGTGTGTGTGTGTGTGTGTGTGTGTGTGGTTGTGTGTGTATGTGTGTGTGTGTGTGTGTGTGCGTGTGCGTGTGCGTGTGCGTGTGTGTGTTTGTGTTTATGTGTGTGTGGTTGTGTGTGTGTGTGTGGTAGTGTGTGTGTGTGTTTGTGTGAGTGTGAGTGCGTGTGTGTGTTTGTGAGTGTGTTTGTGCGTGTAGTATGTGTGTGTGTGCGTGTAGTATGTGTGTGCATGTGTATGTGCGCGTGTGAGTGTGTGCGTATGTAGTGTGTGTATGTATGGGTGTGTTTGTATGCTCGTGCACGTGTGCCTGCACGTGTGTGTTTGTGCGCGTGTGTGTGCGTGTGTGTATGTGCGTATATGTGCGTGCTTGTGCGTGTGCGTGTGTGTATGTGTCTCTATTTATGCACGTTAGCAGCTAACATGGCCAATGCCGAACCGAAGTGGAAATTTTTGAGTGAGAGCGCATATTTCATACACATGACAACTGCTTGGTTCAAATCCTGTTATGCTGCTTCTAAGTAGCATTAAACCACAATATCCTTTGCAGTGACGTATGCATTTGCGCGGCTTGGAGTCGCCGATGCGTTGAAGAATGTGGGCGCCTCAAAGTCATGCAGCGAGCTTGCCACTCAGCTGGAGGTGAGCTATCCATCCTCTGTCACTACTTGCATTGCTGATGTCCTGCTTGAACCCCTACTGGTCAGTAATTAAGTATTTGGCTGCTAAACAGGGTGCTTTTGCTGAAAAAGAGTGTAGCCACTTATTATTTCCCCCCGAAAGTAGTAGTCCTTGTGTATCACTTGAAGCACTCACTAATCGTCACGTTGGCCATTGGCAACTGGACTCGCCCTTACGCCTGATCATACCTGATCATATTACAAGCCTGATCATATAACGACATTCTTGCTTGGCACTGGCCTATTTATTTCCGCAGTACGCAGGCCCAGTGAAATGAAGTCACAGCTTGTATGATATTCAACAAGTCACATGCTTGTATATGTAACAAGCAACAAGCACAAAGTCAAGGTCAGCCATTAAACCAATGTCAGTAGTTTTACTAGCAAAACTACCAGTGCATGCCAGCGAACTTGGCACATGCACACAGGCACAAAATGAGGAAAGCTGTGCTGTTATTTATGAGTAGTTTTTTGGCAAACTAATTTGTTCATTGCCCTGGAGCGGCAAGTGCGTTGAATTGATATTGATATAAATAAGTACTTAGCAACCAATGGGGTTCTACATGTGCACAGGCACAACGACATTAAATCAAGGTGCATACAGGCACACACAGACATCACACAAACACAGAACACACACACAAGCACACACGCAGGTACACGCACATACAGGCACACACACGCGCAAACACATACACACAATTCACACAAACACGCACGCACAAACAGGCACATGAAGACAGCCTATACCGTCTGCTGCGAACTGCTGGTACTTTGGGCCTTGTGCGTGAAGAAGTAGGGGCTCAAGAAGCATCGACGCAGACAGCAGTTGAATTGCGTGGCAGGCGGCACTTTGCTTTGACTGCAATGGGGGAGTGCTTGAAGGTTTGTGCTCAATCAGCGCAACATGAAAAGCATTTTGTTTTTACGGATGTGTCTGTGGAATCTCAGAGGGTGTACAGCTTTTGTGCAAAGCAGGGATGTATTATTGCGTTGAGATAATATTTGAAGGTTTCTATTTGGATAAAATGATAAAATAATACATACATGGTTGGTTAGAATGATGTTCACCTGTCCTTTAGATGTGTAAGCAAAGAAGTACGTTATAAATGATAAAAGACCATTTTCATCCAACAGGTTATCTTTGTTGTATTTGCACGCACACATATAGCGAGTGTAGGCAGGCAACGCACAAGGCAGCTTGCAGCACGTAAAATTTACGCCACGCACGTAGCAGGAAACACACTGGTTTGCCACATGTAAATTTAATACCTCATTTATTCGTAGGTTGGCCAGGACCGACCGTATATGGGATGTCTGTATACGTATATATGTAAATATATTCAGCACATAATCCTGAATACACTGTATACCATGTAATACCGTAAACCATATAAATACAGCGTTTACATACATGGTTCTGGCCAACCTTGCTCAATTGTCTTGTGTAAAGTCACTGTCTCAACTGTCTGTGTATACTCACTACCTCGTTGTCATGCATATACTCACTACCTCGTCACGCATGAACTCACTGCCTCATTTGTCATTTGTACACTCATTGCCTCATTCGCCACGTGTAGACGCACTGCCTCGTTCGTCACGTATAGACGCACTGTCTCAATTGTCTGTGTATACTCACTACCTCGTTGTCACGCATAAACTTACTGCCTCGTTTGCCACGTATAGACTCACCGCCTCATTTGTCATTTGTACACTCACTGCCTCATTCGCCATGTGTAGACGCACTGCCTCATTCGCCAGGTGTACACTCACTGCCTCATTTGCCAGGTGTACACTCACTGCCTCATTTGCCACGTATAGACTCACTGCCTCATTTGCCATGTGTACACGCACTGCCTCATTCGCCAGGTGTACACTCACTGCCTCATTTGCCACGTATAGACTCACTGCCTCATTCGCCAGGTGTACACTCACTGCCTCATTTGCTATGTTGTACACTCACTGCCTCATTCGCCATGTGTACACTCACTGCCTCATTCGCCAGGTGTACACTCACTGCCTCATTTGCCATAGTGTACACTCACTATCTTTGCGTGATTACCCCCATAGGAGGATCACCCAAGTCAGCTACGCTACATGAGTATGACCTGGGGCTTGCCGGTGCATGCTGAGAGTCAGGTGAGCTTGAAGCAAAGGACTGAAGCGATGAGAAGGGTGCGCTGCAGCTATCGCTGGGCGACATTGCTTCTTCGTAGAAATCCAGATGCACACGCTTCAGGTAAGTATGCAAATAATTGTACAGCTATCTTCTTGCTCAGTGCACCTTTTCACTCCAGATCTGCCATTCTCTAGGGCTAAATAAATTTAGTTAAAGCGAGTTTAGGCTACAGTCCATGATCTTCAGGATGAAGTTTTTAGGCTGCATGCATGTCCATTCTTCTGTTAACGCTGATTAAAGAGGATGAACCTCAAGCACTGCACGCATGTCCATTCTTCTGCTGGTGTTGTTCAAAGAGGATGACCTTCAAGCCTGCACGCTTGTCCATTTTTTTCAGCTGGTGCTGTTCTAGGGGCATGCGTGGGCGTTTTTACAGCTGCCAGTATCTTATTGCCCATTCTCGTGATGGCTGCTGCTGCATAGTGAATGACGATATATATGAACATATGACCAGAGCGTGAGAAAATAATACTGTTTTGGCGTACATAATTTGCCCCCAACACTCACACGCACAGACACACACCACCACCACCACCACCACCACCACCATCATCATTCCAACCACGCATACCTGCCGTGCCAAGTCAAGGCAGGTTGGGAAGGTGGTAGGAAAGCACCGACGCACCAGAGTGCTTCGGCTAAGATGCAACACAATGCTTGGTATGAAAAGCCTTCCCTTCCTTGTGCAGCCTACTTGCCTGCTTCCTTGTCCTGCAAATTTGTGTTATCTTGTGCTGGTTCAAGGGTGTACCCCGAACAGGCCAGTGCTGTTTATACCACCCATGTTGATTCACTCTAGCTCTGTGCCTGCTCACATTACATCACCATCATTCTAACTCTGTGCCTGCTCACATTACATCACCATCATTCTAACTCTGTGCCTGCTCACATTACATCACCTTCATTCTAACTCTGTACCTGCTCACAATACATCATTCTAACTCTGTACCTGCTCACATAACATCATTCTAACTCTGTACCTGCTCACATTACATCATTCTAACTCTGTGCCTGCTCACAATACATCACCTTCATTCTAACTCTGTACCTGCTCACAATACATCATTCTAAATCTGTGCCTGCTCACATTACATCATTCTAACTCTGTACCTGCTCACAATACATCACCTTCATTCTAACTCTGTACCTGCTCACAATACATCATTCTAACTCTGTACCTGCTCACAATACATCACCTTCATTCTAACTCTGTACCTGCTCACAATACATCATTCTAAATCTGTGCCTGCTCACATTACATCATTCTAACTCTGTACCTGCTCACAATACATCACCTTCATTCTAACTCTGTACCTGCTCACAATACATCATTCTAACTCTGTGCCTGCTCACAGTACATCATTCTAACTCTGTACCTGCTCACAATACATCATTCTAACTCGGTGCCTGCTCACAATACAGAACAAGCTGTACGAGTCGGTGAAAACTGGTCAACCAGGCTGCAAAATTGCACACGGAGCAGACCACCTCTTCGAGCTGTTTGACAAAGACCCGGTATGCAAAGCATTTGCTGTGGTTTTGCGGCCCTTTGCTGCTGCTGCTGCTGCTGCTGAGGGCCAATGAAAGAAGCCTTGGGAGTGGTGATGGACAGGGGCACAGGGGCACACATAAGCATGCTTCATTATTGGCTAGATTTGTGCACAAGCATATATAGAGACTCTGTTAGCTAAACAAGGGGGATGCTGCTGTTTGTGAGAGGGGAGTGAGGGGAGACTCTTGTTTTCCCAGACTAATGTACGCTTGATTGAAACTAAGCAAGTGTCGTGCAGCTGTTTGTGAGTGGGAAGTGAGAAGGTAACTCTCTCGATCTCCCATGCTTATGCAGGCTTGATGAAAATGAGGAAAAGGTGTTGTGCCGCTGTTTGTGAGTGGGAAGTGAGGTCCTTACCTATACTGTCTTGTTTTCCTAGACTAATGTACGCTTGATAAAAATGAAGCAGGTGTTGTGCCGCTGTTTGTGAGTGGGAAGTGAAGGCCCTCACTTAAACTGTCTTGTTTTCCTAGACTAATGTACGCTTTTTTTAATGGAGCAGGTGCTGTGCCACATGTGTTTGTGAGAGGGGAGTCTGTCTCGTCGTTGCAACTAAGCTCTAGTGACTGAACCAAAATCAAGACCTCCGTTACGGCCCTTTGGGCACCGTTCCATGCAAAGCGTCCGATTGAATCAATTTGCAGTGGCTGCTCAACATTGTGCTGGCATGATAAACACGCTTCTGGTCTTGTTTGTGTATGTTGGGAGGGGACCGACAAGCCTGGGCCCTTTCTGTAACACTCACTTTAAGCACCACATCTTTCCACATTTCCTGTACGTACCCACTCCAACACACACACACACACACACACACACACGCACACACACACACACTCCACACAGGCGGAGCACCTTGTGTTCAATCAAGCCATGTCTGCGATGTCCAACATCCAAGGCAAGATAGTGGCCTCGTCCTACGACTTCTCAAAGTGAGTCGCTAAGCGCTTGAGAAGCTTTGTGTTAGAAGGGGTACATGTTGCAAGAGGATCTAAAGAATGGGCATTTTAATCCCGTTGCGCTTGTCTGTTGCAAGGTGTTCCAGCATGTTGTATGTTGCTGTGTGCTGAATTTGTGTGCATCTTTGTGCCTTTATGGGTGTAAGCATATAGTTGTGTGCTTGCGTGTGCCTTTATGGGTGTAAAAATATAGTTGTGGGATGTGTGTGCCTTTATGGGTGTAAGCATACAGTTGTGGGATGTGTGTGCCTTTATGGGTATGAGCATACAATTGTGGGGTGCGTGTGCCTTCATGGGTGGCATGCATACAATTGTGGGAAGATATGTTTGACAGGTAGATTATGACAAGTGTCTGCATGCATTCACCTCCCTATTTGCAGGTGCAAGAAAATTGTGGATGTGGGTGGCAGCAAAGGGACACTGGTGCAGCACATTCTGGACGCGCACCCCAGTGAGTTATTGTGGCGAGGCGTGGAATTTTGAATGCAGTTTTCCATGAATCACTTGCAACAGGCAAGGGCATTTGTGCAGCACGACACGCAAATACGCATCCCAGTGAGTTTATAAGGCAGGCCCAAACTTTGGCGTACCCACTCGTTTCAATTCTCATGGCAATGGCTCAGCTTCCCAGTGAGTTGTTGTGGCGAGGCATTGAAGGTAGAATGTGCCATACTAGAAATTGGAAGTTGCAGATGCAAAGCCTCCCTTTCTATGAGAAGCTTTTGACAGGTCCTGCATTTAAATCAAGTTTTGACAGGTCCTGCGTTAAAATCAGGCCCTGCGTTATTCAGTCTATATTTCTCAAAAAAATACCAGTTTAAAACAGATTGCGCCTCATACAGCCAAAGCCAGCACCTCCCATCTTTCGCAATGGGTTAAGGAAAAAAAGAAATTTTCCAGGGGGATAGAGGGGCGGGAAGAGCCTTGTTTCATGAGTGCCGTTCCTATTACCTGTTGTAAGGTGCACTAATGAAACAAGGCTCTTAACGCCCCTCTCCCCCCTGGAATATTTCTTATTTCATTTTTTGCTTCGTCCATTGCAAAAGACGGGAGGTGCTGGCTTTGGCTGTGTGAGGAATCTTTGTTTTAACTGACGTTTTTTGATTTTTTTAATATTCCAACCGAGAAATAAATTGCATATCGTCATAATTAAGTCCTGTGTTTATCAGGTCCTGCGTTAAGTTCAGGTTTTGCGTTGAAATCAACGTTTGTGCTCAAGAACAAAAATGCAACTACTCCCCAGACAGGGAAAAAGAGCCTGGTCATTCCGCCTCGATTTTCCAATAAGAAAAGAGACCACGAGATAAGGAAGATAAGAGAGGTGGGCTTGCACCTGTTAGAGTTTTTTGCAAGGCCACATGAAAGTGAATAGGAGCTCGCTCAATATGTAATATGCCTGCCTGCTCCCTCTCCTGTGTATGGGCAGCCTTCTGTGGTCGACTTTTCTCTGAGTTCCGCATCTGCACGGTACACACCCACATCTGTGCATGTGCTCTGCACGTGCATTTCTGCTCTCTGCCTTTGAGCACTCAGCTTTCTACTTTTGCACAGGATATTCTTATATTCTTGAATCCCTGCAACTGCTCATTCAGCTTCGAGCATGTAACCTCAGCTCTCTGCCTGTGTGCACTCACACCCACGTCTCTGCCTGTGTGCACTTACACCCACGTCTCTGCCTGTGTGCACTCACACCCACGTCTCTGCCTGTGTGCACTCACACCCAGGTCTCTGCAAGCGCTCATAAAGCTCTGCAATTGCAATCTCAGCCCTCTACCTGAGCATACTCAGCTCTTTGCCTGTCAAAACGCAGGTCTGCCGGTGGGCATTAGTTTGGATCGCCAGGAGCTCATTGCTACCCTACCTCAAGTGTCACCCAGCAGCAGGCTTCAATTTGCAACCGGGAACTTCTTTGAACCTCTCCCTGCGGAAGTGCACGGCGCCAACGCCATTCTCATGAAGTTCATCATGTAAGGTTGCAACGGCAATTGTATTTCACTTGCTCGCTCAATCAGCAGCTTGGTTGTGGAGTGACGTGAAGCTAGCTCTTATGCTTGTGTGTGGAGCTAGTTCTTATGCTTATGTGTGAAGCATATGTGCTTATGTGTGAAGCTAGTTCTTATGCAGGTCTTCAAACCTTAGCAACAATTGAAGACAGGCCGTTCTTTTGCTTTATCTCAAAGCCGCAACCCTCCCTTTGTTCAGTGTGTTCCAGACAATTGACAAACATCCACAGCTGCTTGTGTAACTGCACACACACACACACATACACACACACACGTTTTTTGCGTATTACACCAGGCATGATTGGGGAGATGAGGATTGCCGTAGGATCCTGGAAAACTGCAAGCTTGCACTCTCAACGGGAGGTTCCATCGTCATAGTGGACTCGGTAGGGTTGGCTGATCAAGTCTCTTTATTTTTGCAATCACATCAACAAGCTTTTGAAGTGCAAGAGTGCGATGCAAGGGGGAGAGAGATTTTGCTTGAGTATATGGCGCAGTCTTTGCTCTAAATTTTGATAAACTGTATCTGCCATAAAGAGGGGGACACAAGCTGCGCGATGAAACAAAAGAAACCAGCTCAGAGGGAGGTTGCATCAGTCCGCTTCTTATTTTCCTATGTTTCACCTTACATTATATACTAAGCGTAATTCATGTGTTCACCCCCGAAAACACTTCCACAGGTGCTGAACGAGACTGCTGGGAAAGAGCCCAACTCGCTGCCCATTTTTGAGCAGGCCATGGATCTCACCATGTTGGCTGTCTCTGCAGGGGGCAGGGAGCGCACGCTGCAGGTGACGCTGTTAGGCTGGATTATACTCTTAATATTCTGCTTGGAATCTTGCATGTGTATGGGTGAGGGAATAGCCCAAGAGCCAGACATGAGACGAATAGCAGTTCATGAATCGTATCAGCTGCAGGGATGGCCATTTCAATTACTTGAGTGTAACTGTTTAGGTTGCCTCAGTGTAATCGGGTCAAGGACGAAGTGTTGTGTAGTCCTTGCCATTAAATTTGAGACTGTTCAGGCTGAATTTTAGTCAATGCTGTCAAACATGGCCAGGCTCAGTTATTGATGACGTAAAAAGCTAGTTTGATCCATCATGCCCGAGCACAAAATAATATGCCAGTATTCTTTAAATTGCTGCTGCATTAATTATATTGGCATGCATACACTTGATGTTCTAGCAGACCCTCAACACCATCCTTTGGGGAGTGGGTGAAACCATCTACAACAATCACACACTGGAGCCTTTTAGGAGCTGGGTCTTGACTCTCAAAGAGTTAAGAAAATTGCCTCCAAGCTTCATGTACATTCTGTCCACTGCGCTGCCATATTTGTCCATACCAGACGTGCACTTTCCAGTTTTATGATTAACTCCCATCAGGAGCCGGTTGCGGGTCAAGCCTGCAACCCTCCTGATCCCCGTTGATCGTTCTCTTGTTCTATTTGGTGGAGGAGTTTTACGGTACCTGATACCAAAGTGAATCATTTCCCTTAATTAATGGGGGGATGGTTCTAATAAGGCTCGTTGTAGGCAGGGAGAATTACAGATAAAAAGATGGTACAGAAAGGGGAGCATGCACTTTGTACAAAAGTGCATCACACATGTCACTCGCCTACAAGAACTCAAGTTCTTCTGCATGCTGCAGAGAACTCAAATAGTTGTCACTGCTTACGGAGTTTTTTCTTCTCCTTCTTCTTTTTCAAGACCGGATGAAGTAAGAATGTGCTCCCTGTGTGATGTTTCCTTCTTATCTCGCTCTCAGGATTGGGAGCTCCTAGCTGCCTCTGCTAAGCTCAAGCTGGTAGCCTCACCGGATGGGAGCCTAGTGTGGGGCAAGTCACCAGCCACGATGGTTGTGATGCAGCCAATTTAAAATCACAACTGTTTAGAGCTGGAGTGCCAGGTTGTAACGCAGACACTCAGCCCACCTTACAAAGCAATTATTTGTCGTGCGATTAATGGGGAAAAGGCATTTTTGCGAGTGTTTGAAGCTAACGGTATGTCGTATTTTGTTTATCAGCGTTCTTTTACATCTCTGTTCTTGGTAACTTGGACACTACCTGTCCTAGACTTATGCACTTGCATCATGCATGTTGAGAGGCTGCAGACGTATGCTCTTGCATGCTGCATGATGAGAGACTGAGAGAAATTATGTTTTTCCATTTCAGTTGTCATATTCGTTAGGGCTACACCATTTGTTATTCTATGGTAAGGTAAGGTAGAGTGCATAAAGCAGTTATTTGCTCTAGTATTCCATGTACGTGAACCCATGCTCTCGTATCCCATTACGTGAACCCAAGAGGCGTAGGTATAACCGATACCATCTCACATGCAGAGCTAGCAGCTATAGCAGCCGCAATCTTTCACGGCTACTCCCATATAGCCACAGGCTCTCCAGATAGCCTAACCTCAATGCAAAATAAAAAAGCAGCTCTCACACTCAGATCTCAACCGCCACCACATCCAGGGAGATGTCCTCCAATCCATTGCCAAAGCAATCCACCAGTCACCATCGCCCATTTATTTCCACAAAGCCAAATCCCATGCAGGTATTATAGGCAATGAACATGCTGACGCTCTTGCTAGAACATCAATCACAACCTACTCAGTAGGCTCTGACGTTGCGGATACCTCCATCAAAACAGCCGGCCCTGAGGGAAATCCCTTCTACAACATCTAGTACTGGCTTGCAAAAGAATATGGAAAACACCGAATCATACAATAATCAACCAAACACAGCCAGTCATCTACCTCAAGGCTTTGATACCTATCCAACAACCATGAATACTACCAGACCCTTATCAAAATTGGCTCTGCTGATGGAGCCGCCGTGGCTAGCAACGCTTACCTAACAGCGTCCTGTGTCCCTGTTAAAACCAAGTGCATTATTATGAAGCACAGAACAGTGACCTTGTACAACCAAAAGCATGTGGTATAGCTTAGGCACTCAATAAGCTGAACTTGCCCCCTCTGCCCTCAACTAGACAGTGCCCTGCATATCCTTTCTGGATGCCAACACACGCAAATAAGATAAAATCACTGAGACTGACAGCCACAACTTGGCATGCAGCACGATCTTCAAAGCCATGCATCAGCGAGACAGTCTCCCTAGGATCCTGTTTGTCTGCATGGATATAGGTAGCAGCGAACGGCTGGCTATGCAAAATCTTCAGATTCCCAATACAGCTGAAACTAGGATTACCTATATCAAAGTGGCTTTTTCCACCCCGCTTCTCATACAAAAATAGGTTTACCTCCCAGCCATCCATATGCTGTATGGTTGCATTGGCTAATCTCATCTCTACAAAAACTAAAAAGCAACAGACTAGCAATGAAGAAGGGTGGGTTCTTAGAAGTGGCAGGGGGCAACTGGTGAGGGGGACTGCTGGGAGCACCTCAGCAGCACCGCCAGCCACTAGCAGATCCACCAACCCCAAACAGCACCGACCTAAAGACCTCAACAAACCTCGGCGTGACATCCACCTCATCGAGATCATGTACTGTGAGGACACTAGACCGCAGAACCAGCTGAGCCCGCTCAGGAACAACACAAAGGCACGTGCTCCATCTCTAAGGAGCCTCCGTTACTCTCCACACCACCCTTTTGGGTGTGGGCTGCACCATTTACAACACCCACGCTCTGAAGCCTTTCAAGGAACTGGGTCTTGACTCTCAAAGAGTTAAGAAGCTTGCCTCCAAGCTTTATGTGCACTCTGTCAATTACGCTGCCAAACTTGTCCATACCAGACGTGCCCTTTCCAGCACTATTATCAACTCTCATTAGGAGATGATTGCAGGTCATCAGGAGACGGTTGCAACCCTCCTGATCCCATTGGGTTTTTTTCCTTTTGGTAGAGGAGTTTTACGGGTTTATTTTCCTCCACACAGTTCTCTGGATTCTCCATCTGCCACCTGGTGTATGATGAGAAGCACATGCTCAAAGTTGTGCAACATGCAACCGCATCTGCCTTATATAACCAAGAGGCAACCGCTACCTTCCTGCTGCTCCCGAGCTGGATGGAATACAGCACCAACGTTTTTTTACAGAACCTGCACTGATAACAAGGATGCCTGCACTATTCTTGGAAACATCCCAAAGAAACAAGTGCGCTACAGCAGCTCCTCTAGTACCAGCAAAACAAACCACCAACCTTCCAGAAGCAACATGGGACATGCGCATCCTAGTAGTCTGGAACAAAGCTGTCAGGGAGCAACTTATTACAAACAACATATATATTAGATAAATTTAAACAAGACCTGTCACCAACGGCAATCTGTGATTTTACAAACGCAGGCAAGAGAAAAAAACTATGCAGGCAGTGAAACCGCCACTCCCCACATTGAATAAGGAAAAGAAAGTTACTTTGGTACCGAATACCATAAAAATCCTTTACTAGCAGACAAGAAAGGCCCAGTAAGCAGGCACCATACCATTTCTTGAACCGCCACCAAAAGGATCATACTGCCAAGAATGGCTTAAACATGAAGGCTCCCCAAAGGCTCAAGAATCATAGTTAGTAGTTAGTAATGCAAACATTGGCGGCACCACCAATCCTTTTCCTTACATAATGTGGGGAGTGATTTTCACTGCCTGCGTAGTTTATTCAAACAATGGCGGCACCATTGATACACGAGCCAGGTCCCCTTTCGTCATGTGCAACAAAAGCGCTTGCTGGAACTCAAGGCCCTTATTTGAACATTCACCTCATCGAGATCAAGTACTGTGAGGAGCGACGCTAGACTGCAGAACCAGCTGAGCGCCGTGCAGGAACAACACAAAGGCCTCTGCTCCATCTCTAAGGAGCCTCCGTTACCCTCAACACCATCCTTTTGTGAGTGGGTGGCACCATCTATAAGAATCACACGCTGGAGCTTTTTAAGGAGCTGGGTCTTTCTTCTTAAAGAGTTAATTAACTTGCCTCCAAGCTACATATGCATTATGTCAACTACGCTACTACACTTGCCCATACTACCAGGTCCGCACTTCCCGTTACTATTGCCAACACTCATCAGGGGCTAGTCTCAGGTCAAGCCTGCAACCCTCTTAATCCCCATTAACATCTTTCTTTTCAATTCACGACAGTTAGTATTGCAGTGACTTGATTTGCAGTGATCTGACAGCTGTTGTGCGTCGAGATTGGAAGGTAAGAGCCAGGTTGGAATTAATCCTAATTGTATCTCAGCTGAAGGGCGTATAATGCCTTGTTGTACCATTTTTTCACGACTCCCTAAATCTGCTTGTGCTAGCAGGCATGCACCCTGTGTACCTTGTTGGATCGTTTTTATAATCATTTGCCCAACAGCGTCATGCCTATTAAGAGGATGGCTGCAGCCTGACAGCACGTGGTAAGTGCCTTCTAGTTATTGGCAGGCGGGGCAGATTTGTGGGCCTTCTATATGTTGTTTTAATGAGTTTCTCGACATTCTAATCAGTTCTTGGTACTTTGTGTAGCATGTTATGGAATGATGGTCTGACTAAAACTTCTTTGATTTGTGTTGGACGTGCACACGTACTTTTACAGCATCAAGATTCGAGAAAATGGAGATTTTTTATGCTGGAGGCCCTGATTGGCAGGTGTTGGGAGTATCTGATTAGATAGCGGGCCCTCTGAGATCCAACTCTGAATCAAGAACACACTGAACCTTAAAACATGCTACTTATGAAGTCCTGGGCAATCATACATGCAGCGCCCTCCCACACGATGCAAGAGAACGGGGATGTAAGCACCGGCGCCTGCCATTCAAGCACAATGAAAGGGGACACAGATCCTACAACGAACTGTGAAGAAGCTTCATCACACCTAAGGTGCCACTAGTGCCTTCATGCTTGATAACAATACTAAATGGCTGGGTGGCTCACAGAACAGAGGACGTGGTGTGTGCATACATGAAAAGAAAAATCTACGCAGGCAGTGAAAACCACTTCCCAAATTAAATAAGGAAAAGGAGCCACTTTGGTACCGAGTACCGTAAAGCTCCTCCACCGCGAAAAGGAAAGGAAAATTCAATGGGGATCAGGAGGCTTGGCTTGAAACCGGCTCCTGATGAGAGTTGATAACAGTACTGGAAAGGGCACGTCTAGTACGGACTTTAGGTCGGTGCTGTCTGGGGTTGGTGGCTGTACTAGTGGCTGGCGGTGCTGCTGAGGTGCTCCCAGTCTCCATCAATTGCCCCCTGCCACTCCGAAGAACCCACCCCCCTACATTAGTTTGTTGTTTTTTGTGTTTTTGCAGCGATGGGAGTAACCAGCACAAAATCTGGGCGGCTGGAGGTAAATCTGTCTTTATCTGGGAAGCGGGGTGGGGAGAGCCATCTGGGAACAATTCTACTTTCAGCTGTTTCAGGAATCTGGAGATTTTGCATGATCATCCGTTCGTTGCTGCCTATATCTTTGGAGACAATGCATGATCCTAAGGAGCTTGTTTTGCTGATAGCCTTAGATATCATGCGGCATGGTAAGTTGTGTCTTTCGGTGATCATGTTTCTTATTTGCGTGTGTTGGCACCCAGAAAGGATGTGCAGGGCACTGTCTACTTGTGGAGCATACATGAGAGAGGTTCAATCATGATAAATCATACTTTGTGACACTAGCCCTTGCATGCCCATCTTTTTCACCCCCTAATCTTCTCAAAACAGTCATCATCAAAACAGTCAATCTGCAACGATGTCACAAAAGCTTGCCTGAGCACAAATGCTATATACACGAATAGCAGTGTGCCTTCCCTGCAAACATCATCACATCTAGGCTGCAATGCAAGGTGCTGTTGTTTCCAAGGCAGATGAAAAAGGTCAAAAATGCCTTTTCAATTTAGACACATCCTTGTTCTGATTGTGCTTTGCTGTGTGAGGTGACAAGCAACGAGAAGTGCCTGCTAATCTGCTTTTACATCTGATTTCGATTTCGATCTTTATATCTTTATACATGATCTTACAGTCTTAGCCAAGCAAGTTATGTTTCAGGACTCATCTAGCAGCAGGGTGTCACGACGAATCATGGTACCAGCTTAAGCATGGATTGCAAGTATGGGCTATATGGGCGATTTGTCCATGCCACTGATTTAGCATGACAAGGGCCTGCAGCAAGAAAATGATGAACGAGACCATGTTTGATGTTCCATACCCTCTCGTTGTGCATGTGCTACTCCTCACACATGAGTTTTATGTATGATAATATTTGCCTCCTCATTCTTGGTATCCTCAGGGTGACAGATGGTTTCATGCAACACACGCAGACTGTTGGGTATTTAGGCAGGCTAGCAGTTGGTTAGTTACTTTATCCATTGGGTTTCCTGTCTGGCTGTTTTCTCTCTCTGTAAATGCACCGTCCAAGTTCACACAGACGATGAATCCCCTTCTTTGATTTTATGCGGTCAGTTGGTCCTGGCAGATGATTGATTGACTTACTAGTTTTATTCAGCTACAATGTCACAAACAGCGTTGTGCCTTTGTTCCCTTTATAGTATTTTTGTAGGTGCTACAAGTCTGTGTGGTGCTACAACAAACACAAATGTTGTATAATGTTTTACACACGCAGCCTAGCAGTCACACTTTCTGACCGATGCCTCTATCTGTTGCACTGGTACAATTTTTAATCAATAAAACGCCTGCCGGTACGGCTTCTCTCCCAACTTGGGATTCTCTCCCAACTTGGGCATTGAATGCAAACTGCCTCATCTGCCCTTGCACTGATAGTGCGCTTCACATACTCTCAGGTTGCCAACACACTAGCTAAGATGAGCAACATGATTATAAAACGCCATAATATGGCAAGTGTGCTGATTGTCCAAGCCCTACAAAAGGGACCATGCGGTGATAACCAAATTGCCTATACTGACATAGGCAGCGCAGATAAATTAGTATCAGACAGGCTTAGATCTGAGAAACTCTGCCAACAAAACACTGCCCTCTTGCTTGCTACCAAAACTAACAGCACATGCTGTAAAAGCCTCTCCTCGTCCTGACGCTATCCTATTTTTACCTAGCACTGTGTGCTCTTCTCGCGTAACCACCCGCAACTCAAAATTTCAACAGCTTGCTAATAAAGACAAGAAACTGAATCCAAACCAGTGGGAGGCTAACCTGATTGAGTTTAATTTTTGTGAAGACACTGATACCCAACTCAAAAAAGCAAAAGCACAGCACAGCGTGCTTATTGCCAACCTAAACAGACAAGGAAATAGGGAAGTCAAGCTCCACGTGATCCTCGTTGGAGTTATGGGGACCATCTTCAAAGACTATACAGGCAAACCTCTGGCAGACCTTAATCTGGACTACCATATGGTTAAAAACCTGACACACAAACTGAATGAGCACTCCATCAGACATGCATCTGCACTCATAAAAACAAGGTATGCACTGCAATATAACACAAGCAACAACAGTCAAGGTTTGGGTCTGGGTGCTACGGCACACAATCCCCCTGACCCACATTAATTTCTTTTTAATTGTTTGCGCGGTTGCCTGGTGGTGCGGACACCTATGTAGCCCCCTCCCTTAATCATGCTGGCTGTGTCATCACTACCATCGGAGTCTTTTCTTTTCTTTTCTTAATGCCCTATCTGTAAACTCTGTAATCATTCATTCAGCAGCGAAGTTTATTGATGATCATTTTATTTATTTACAATGGGATCTGCAGCCACAAATGGCATTACGCACAGTACAGCCTGTACTGAGTGAACGTTACAACGCCGCTAATGTGTGATTTGGTTTGCCTTATGTCTTGTTATTAGTGTAGAAGGCGTCTACCTGCTTTTTTATGAGCAAAGAAACGTTTTTTCCAAAGAAGCATTGAATACAATTGTAGAAGTCAGATAGTGAAGGTTGACTTCAAAATAAAGAAAACGAAAAGGAGAGAAATGTTTACAATGGCAACTGCGAGGCCTGACTGGCAGGGACGCAAGGGATCAACATAAATAAATAAGTATCCAGCGTCACGAAATGGTTACCTTGCTTTGACTTAGTTTGGCTAAATGAATAAGTGATAAATGAGTAATGAAATTGCGAAGTGCCGAACGTGCGCGTTGCATATCCCATTGTTGGATCAGGTACATACACCCTTTTTCTCTAAGACTCACACCGTCAGCCCCCTGAGCAGGCATGCATTGCAAACAAATGAATTCATATGTGCTGGTTCTGATGACAGCTAGCATTGCTAGAGGGAAAGGCTCCATCACTGGATGCTCCTCACACCATGAAAGAGCACTACAGGGCAAATCTGCTTTTGCCCCCCCCTTTCTTTCCCCTTCTCCGCAGCTGACCTGCCAACGGGCGTGTTGTCAGGAACATCAATAAACCGACAACAGCAACACCCACTAGCACACACACACACTCACAAAAATCTGCTGCTCAATGCATTACAGGGCATCTTGACTTTTTGGGTGCACCCTCCCCTCCTTTCTCGCCCTCTGCTGCGGGCTTGCTGCCGCAGCTCGTCACCGGCCCCTCAATCTTGATCTTCTCCCACGGTATCTTGTGCTTGTTGCGCTTGTGGCGGCGCAGGTGCTTGATGGACTTTTTCTCCACATAGCACAGCTGCGTAGGAACATGCATGGGGATGGTGGTTTGTGTGAAGGGATTGAAATGCTTGATGGACTCTTTCTTCCTCCACGTGGCACAGCTGCGTTGGAACATGCAGGGGGATGGTGGTTTGTGTGAAGGGATTGAAATGCTTGATGGACTTTCCCTCTACGTGGCACAGCTGCGTTGAAGCGCGCAGGGGGATGGTGGTTTGTGTGAAGGGATTGAAATGCTTGATGAACTCTTCCTCTACGTGGCACAGCTGCGTTGGAACATGCAGGGGGATGGTGGTTTGTGTGAAGGGACTGAAATGCTTGATGGACTTTCCCTCTACGTTGCACAGCTGCGTTGGAGCACGCAGGGGGATGGTGGTTTGTGTGGAAGTCAGTTTGGGGGATTAAAATAGTGAAGGTGCTCAATGGACATTTTGTCCACGTTGCACAGCTGCATTGGAACGTGCAGGGGGGGCGGAGGTGTATGTGGAGTCGCGCGACCATTGTTTGGAATTCGCAAAATGAGCTGGATACTTGTTCCCTGCGTTATGTGTACAGGGGGGTGGCGGTTGATGTTGAAAATCATAGATGCCCATTGATTGGAACTTGCAAGGTGCTAGAGAAGAGAAAAACTGCGCAGGCAGTGGAAACCACTCCCCACATACATCAAGGAAAATGAGCCATTTTGGCACCAGGTATTGTACTCCTCCACCAAAACGAATGAGAAAAAGATCAATGGGGATCAGGAGGGTTGCAGGGTGCTGATGCCCATTCCCTGCGTAACAGTGCTGCTTAGGCATGAGAAGGAAAAAAAGAAAAACTATGTAGGCAGTGAAAACCACTCCCCCCATTGATGGCATGATGATGGCATGAGATGGCATGAGATGGTAAAGAGGTGGTAAAGAGGTGGAGGAAGGAGAAAGGGCCATTTACATGTGAAATTCCTAGACAACCCTCTTTCGAGGCTACAGAGCATTTGCAGTTCGTTTGATTATTAACCCAATCCTGTTTCTCCTGCACAGGCGTTTGCATACTTGCATATTTGCAATGGCAGGCTGCCGCGCATCACCAAATCTCAACTCCAAACCTCCTTCTCGTACGTTTGCACGGTTATTATTTTTTGACACAGCAGCACGGAAATCACAAGCTAAACACGCTTTCGTTGATGATGCACCAAAAGCATACATTTGCCTGGCAGGTGCAATAAGCAGATTGAAACGGTGGGCTCGACACCTGAAGCGCCTGGACTCAGCATCTGTTCACGCATTCACCAATGTACTAAGCTTTGACATCTTCTGGAAGGCTGTCGTAAGCACACGTCAAAAGATGGTTCTTACAACGAGTGCAAGTCCTAGCATCAAAAGGGGCCTTACAACACACATTTTATCTCTCTACGGCGTCCATTGCAATGGCACAGCTCATGCTACTGAAACACTCACATCCAAGATATCTCACTGATATGGTACTGCTATACTGGTATTGCTATGGCACAGCTCATGCTACTGAAACACTCACATCCAAGATATCTCACTGATATGGTATTGCTATACTGGTGTTGCTATACTGATACGGTATTGCTATGGCACAGCTCATGCCACTGAAACACTCACATCCAAGATATACACAGGGCCTACTAACACTACTGCTGCACTAAAAAGCTTGTATGCATCACAGTGCGGGGCTGCAGCATTCTATCCTACAGCATCACAGTGCAGTCTGTCATACAGCATCACAGTGCGGGGCTGCAGCATTCTATCACACACACAGACACATAGACACTTAGATCATCATACATACTCACGTGTCATTATATACATAGACACATGTCAATCACACACATAGACACATAGACACATAGATCATCATACACACTCACCTCCATGACATACCACGACCCCACCGCTGCTATCAATAAGCCATATGCTGACAATGCAGCATTCTATCATACACACTCACCTCCGTGACATACCACGACCCCACTGCTGCTATCAATAGGCCACATGCTGACAATGCAGCATTCTATCATACACACCCACCTCCATGACATACCACGACCCCACTGCTGCTATCAATAAGCCACATGCTGACAATGCAGCATTCTATCATACACACCCACCTCTATGACATACCACGACCCCACTGCTGCTATCAATAAGCCACATGCTGACAATGCAGCATTCTATCATACACACCCACCTCCATGACATACCACGACCCCACTGCTGCTATCAATAGGCCACATGCTGACAATGCAGCCATGGAGTACTTGAGCTGGAACAAGGTGAGCGCCACATGGCTCTGCGTGAGCATGTGATAATAAATGGAAACCTTGTTGGGTGCAAAGTGTGTGGCTCTTGACTCTGCATGTGCACATGGTGACACACAAGTTTTCACACTCAAGCCTTGTCAAACATGAGTAAGCACAGCCACGGAGCTCGTGAGGCAGGGCAGGGTGAGTGCTGCATGACTCTGCATGTGCATGTGCATGTGCATATGATGACACAAATTTTCATAATAAAGAGCTTGTGAGGCAGGGCAGGGTGAGTGCTGCATGACTCTGCATGTGCATGTGCATATGATGACACCGATTTTCATAATAAAGA